>Ga0210408_10005341_pt1 | contig 11306 bp, 9 predicted proteins | sample IncBWH4MmetaG_FD_155471 | JGI IMG/M metagenome (GOLD analysis project Ga0210408, IMG submission 155471) | Forest soil microbial communities from Barre Woods Harvard Forest LTER site, Petersham, Massachusetts, United States - Inc-BW-H-4-M | ecosystem: Environmental > Terrestrial > Soil >... | reverse complement strand
AAGTTGTTGTTTCCGGCCAAGCTCACTGCTTCCTCGAGTGTCGCTGGCAGCCCTGGGCGCTCGCGCGGCAGCATCAGCGTCCCGGGAGGATGGCCGACGGCGCGAACGTAACCGGCCCGGCTGTTCTCGAGATTGCCCTGGGCGGTGACCAGCTGGCCAATGGCTTGTGCGAGCGAGGATTCAGCCTGCGCGACATCGGTGCGGGTCACTTCGCCGACCCGGAATCGGTCCTGGGTCGCCTCGAGTTGCTTGCGAAGGACCGCGACGTTGTTGCGGTTGACCTCCACCAGGGCCTGATCGCGCACCACGTCGAGATAGGATTGGACCACCGCCTGGAACACCGTGGTCTCTGTCGCCAGCGTCTGTGCCCGTGCCGCCTCCACGGTGTTGATCGCCTGACTGGTCTGCGCGACGGTTCGCCCGCCCCTGTAGACCGGCTCCGTCGCGACGACGGTGAGCGCGTTTGGTCTGGTTTGTTGATGAACGCGATTGTTGGGAGTCTGGTCCGACCCGGTTGCATAGCCCGCCTGGCCGGTGAAGTTGACGATTGGCCGCCAGTTCGCCAGCGCTTGCGGCACCTGCTCGTCGGTTGCTCGCAGCAGGGCGCGTTGGGCGAGGACCTGGGGATTGGTGTTGTAGGCATCCGCAAGCGCTTGGGTCAGCGTCTGTGCCTGCAGCTCCGTCGGAGCGGATATGGTAAAGCAGCAAACGAGCGCAACCAGACCCGATTTTCGACGCGAGACTACCCGCCCAGCGCGACGGCGGGCGCACCGTGCAGCCGCCGCTTGGTCGGGTGCGGTTATCGATGTCTTACCGGTAGCACACAGCACTCCGCACGCCCTCAGAACGAAAAAGCCGGCTTCGGCAGGAAACCGGGGAGCAAGGGGGTGGCCGCGTCGAAGAGAACCCGATGCGCCTGAACTCCGCCGATCCGTGTCGTCAACGCGGCGCGGCCCGTGCCGCTTCCCGGTTTGACGACGGCCACCAGTCGTCCCCCCTCGGCGAGTTGCGCGCCGATTTCTGCGGGCACTTCGGCGACTGCTCCGCAGAAAAAGATGACATCGTAAGGGGCGCGCGCGCGATGGCCCTGCGGCAATGGTCCCTCGACGAGGCTGACCGAGGCAATCGAGTGTTCAGCAAGGGCCGCCCGCGCGCGCCGGGCGAGGTCGGGATCCTCTTCGAGGGCTAGGACGCTCCGCGCCAGGACGGCGACAAGAGCCGCTTCGTACCCGGTACCGGCGCCTACGATCAGCGTTGTGTCGGTGCGCTCGACCGCCGCTGCCTGCAAAAGACGAGCCGCGACCATCGGCTCCATCAGGTAACGGCCTTTACCGAGAGGCAGATCGTCGTCGATGTAAGCGACAACCCGGAGGTGCTCAGGCGCAAAGAACTCGCGACGAATTCCCCTAAAGGCCGCGAGCACCCGCGGGTCGGTGACCTTGTTGGGCCGGAGCTGGCTTTCTACCATGCAGGTGCGGGCCGTCTCGTATTCGGTCATTGCATCAAAGCCGCGAATCAGCTGCACCGTTTATATCGGTCAGGTGGAGCGAGGGCAATCGACCGCGCCGACTTTCGATCACTCCGGCAACCGCTCGATCGGCTGCTCAACCGCTAGCCCAGCAAGCAGCTGTTCGGCGGTCAGCCCCAGCAGCGGGTGAGCCCAGGTGGGCGCGATTTCGGCGAGCGGCACGAGGACAAATCGACGGCGATGGAGCCGCGGGTGCGGTAGAGTAAGCGCGACAGTCTCGGTCACTAGGCCCCGATAATCGAGGAGATCGAGATCGAGCACCCGCGCCGCATTGCGCTCGCTGCGTACACGGCCAAACCGGGTCTCGACCGTCTGCAGCACAGCGAGCAGATCCGGCGCAGAGAGGGTGGTTGCCAACGAAGCGACGGCGTTGACGAACCATGGCTGGTCGGAGCGCGGCACCGGCTCGGTCCGATACCATGCGGAGCGGGCGATAACCTCGACGCCTTCCGCCTCGAGCGCGACAAGGGCGGCGGCGAGCGTCTGGCGCGGGGGGCCAAATCGCGCGCTCGCCAGATTGCCGCCGATGCCGATCAGGATCACGTTGCACCCTCTCGCGGCTCGCCCTGCTTGACCCGGGGTGCGCCCTGTAAGACATTTGCGTGACATTATCGATCTGATGGAGCATTTGTGCCAGATGGTTTTCTACCCAGAAGAGCGGATCGCCATATTCATCGACGGAGCCAACCTCTATTCGGCCGCGCGCGGCTTGGCATTCGACATAGACTACAAGCGGTTGCTCGAACTGTTCAGCACTAAGGGACGGCTAATCCGAGCATTCTACTATACCGCCTTAGTTGAAGACCAGGAGTACTCGCCGATCAGACCGCTCGTCGATTGGCTCGATTATAATGGTTACACGATGGTGACAAAGCCGACCAAGGAGTTCACTGACTCGATGGGGCGCCGCCGCATCAAGGGCAACATGGATATCGAACTGGCAATCGACATGCTCGAGATGGCTCAATACATCGATCATGCCATATTGTTCTCGGGCGATGGCGATTTCCGACGGCTCGTCGAAGCGGTGCAGCGGAAGGGAGTTCGTGTATCGGTCGTCTCGACGATCCGATCCTCGCCGCCCATGGTCTCGGACGATCTTCGTCGTCAGGCTGACAATTTCATCGAGCTCCAGGATCTCGCGCCGAGCGTCATGCGCAACCATCATCCCCGCGAAGAGCTCAATCGCCAGCGAGCGGAGCCTATCGAGGAGGCGTGACCTTCCCGTCGCCGGCGGCGCTACCGCCGCGAGACTGTGCGCTCTGCCCGCGTCTCGTCGCGTTTCGCGAGGCGCAGCGGGCGGACCATCCGGAATGGTTCAACGCGCCGGTTCCGTCCTTTGGCGATGAAAGCGCGGAGCTGTTGATCGTCGGCCTCGCCCCAGGGTTGAAGGGAGCGAACCGCACGGGTCGCCCGTTCACCGGCGATTACGCGGGCTCGTTGCTCTACGACACCCTACGGAAATTCGGGTTTGCCGACGGGGTTTACGATGCCCGTCCCGATGATGGGCTCGCGCTTCGCCGAGCAAGGATCACCAATGCGGTGCGGTGCGTTCCCCCGCAGAACAAGCCGCAGCCGGCGGAGATTGCGAATTGCCGCCGCTTTCTCGATGTCGAGTTGGCAAGAGCGCCCCGGCTGCGCGCAATCCTGGCACTCGGCGCGGTCGCCCACGCTACCGTCATCGCGGCCCTTGGTTTGCGCCGCGGTCTCTTCCCGTTCGCACATGGCCGCTTGCACGCGCTGCCGCAGGGCGGGCTGCTGGCCGACAGCTATCACTGTTCGCGGTACAACACCAATACGGGAAGGCTCACCGTGGCGATGTTCGAGGCGATGTTCGAGGCGCTGGTGCAACGCCTCGATCGCCTGGAGGCGCCTTCACCATAACAAAATCAGAATGACGCGGGTGGTCCGCGTCATGCGTCATGGTCGCGTAACAGGCGAGCCCGGCTGCGCTGCCAGTCCCGCTGCTTTTCCGCCTGACGCTTGTCGGCTTTTCGCTTGCCGCGGGCAAGGCCGAGTTCGACCTTGGCCCGGCCGCGTTCGTTGAAATAAATCGACAGCGGGACCACTGTGATTCCGTCGCGCTGGATCGCCCCCATCAGCCGGTTCATCTGCTTGCGATGCAGCAGCAGCTTGCGCGGCCGCCGAGGCTGATGATTGAAGTGCGCCGAGGCGGCGTATTCCGGAATGTTGGCGTTGACGAGGTAGAGTTCGCCCCCGCTCTGATCGGCATAAGCCTCGGCGATGCTGGCTTGCCCCTGGCGCAGCACTTTGACCTCGGTGCCCTGCAGCACGACACCCGCCTCGATCGTATCCTCGATCAGGTAGTCGTGACGCGCGCGGCGGTTCTGCGCAACGTAACGATCTGCCGCCCTCATCAGTCAGAGGGGCATCAGTTGAGGAGGCCGGCGCCTCGCATCGCCTGCTGCACCCTCTGCTGCGTTTCCGGCAGGATCGCCCAGAGCGGCTGGCGCACCTCGGCGGTGCAGCGGCCGAGCAGCGAGGCGGCGTATTTTACCGGCGCCGGGCTGGTCTCGGCGAACAGCGCGTCGTGCAGCGAAATCAGCCGCTCGTTTATCTCGCGCACCGTCTTGACGTCGCCGCGCTGCCACGCCTCGTGCATCTCCGAGCATAGCCGCGGCGCGACATTGGCAGTTACCGAGATGCAGCCGTCGCCGCCTTGGGCGAGGTAGGCGACGGCGGTGGCGTCTTCGCCCGACAGCAGGCAGAAGCCAGCGCCAATTTCGCCGCGCATGCGCAACGGCCGCGCTAGGTCGTTCGTCGCATCCTTGACGCCGACTATGTTCGGTAGCTTGGCGAGACGCGCCATCGTCCCGTTGCTCATGTCGACCACCGAGCGGCCGGGGATGTTGTAAATGATGATCGGCAGGTCGACCGCGTCGTGCACCGCCTTGAAGTGCTGGAACAAGCCTTCCTGGGTCGGCTTGTTGTAGTAGGGGCATACGATCAGCGCGGCATCGGCGCCCGCCGCTTTTGCCTGCCGGGTCAGCTCGATCGTGTGCTCGGTCGAATTGGTGCCCGATCCGGCGATGACCGGGGCCTTGCCCTTCGCCGCCTCGACGCACAGCGCGATCACGCGCTTGTGCTCGTCGTCGCCGAGCGTTGGCGATTCACCGGTCGTGCCGCACGGCACCAGGCCATGGGTGCCCTGGCCGACTTGCCAAGCTACGTGCTCCTGAAAAGCGTTCTCATCGACGCCTCCGTCGCGGAACGGTGTGATCAGCGCGACGAGCGATCCCTTGAACATGGTTTCCTCCCGGGACTGCGGCGGACCCGAAGCACGATAGTCCTGGCGAGCGCGGGCTTCAACAGCGCTGCTGCCGTCGCCGAGGTGCCAGCGTCTCACTCACCTGGGGCTTTGCGCGAGGCGTCGGGCATCGATTGCAGCCTTCACGCCACCGCGACCTCACGCGCGGTGGTTGAGTCACGCGAGGGATGCGCTGGGGCCGTGTGACCAGAACACTCCGGTCCCGTCGCACAAGTGGCCGAATTAGGACAGCACCTCCGGCTAGCGTAGTTGACAATATTGCAATAATGTGGCACCGTGCGCGGATGTTTCAACCATTGGCTATAGATGATGCGCGCTGGATTATCGATGGCCGGCGCCTGCTTAGGAGCGTGTTTTGGATGGACCGCGGGAACACCAGGGGTTGGGCGCCCTCCTGTTTATTCTCTGTAATAACAGGAAGACGGAGGGCATACCCTCGTGCTATGCGCGAAACAAGCACATGCTATTTCAGCTATAGGTTAGGACTGATGCCTGATCTCGACCTGATAAAACAGGGCGAACAGGGGGTGCGGGACCGGTGCGGGCGGTTTGCGGGGAGCGCGTTAGTTGATGCAATTCATGATTGTGAGGCACCGAGCGTCAGTTCGGTGCGTTTGCTATATAATTCGGGGACCCCTGCAGCTTGCCGGTAGAGCGAAAAACCCGTAATGACCTATGCCTCGTCTTTGGCTCGGGGCAGAGGTCGGCCTTGCGTTTGGCTATTCGCGTCGTTTTTCTGCTCGCCCTTGTCACCCTCTCCGCCAGGTGGCCGGCGCTACATGCGCAGGGGCTGTCCGAGGCCGATCTCCAGGCGACGCGCACGGCGCTCGCGGCGGCGCAGAGCGGTGACTGGAACCGCGCTTACGCCAGCGCGGCGGCGACAGAGGATAAGCTGCCGCTCAAGATCGTCCGCTGGATGGATTATTCCCGCCCCGGCGCGCCGGGGCGCTTCGCCGATATCGCCGAGTTTATCGAAAAGCACCCCGACTGGCCGCGGCAAAAGGCGCTGCGCAAGCGTGCCGAGGAGGCACTCGCGGGCGAACCCGATGCGATTGCCGCCGATTGGTTCAAGCGCCATCCTCCGGTCGGTAGCGCCGGCAAGATCCGGGAAGCGGAGATCATGCTGAACTCCGGCAACCTCGAAGGCGGCACCGCGGCGCTGCGGGCGGCCTGGATCGACGCCGATTTTGGTCCCGCCGAAGAAAGAAACTTCCTCGCCCATCATTCCGCGGCGATCCAATCCGACGACAATGAAAAGCGGCTCGACCGGCTCCTGTGGGACGGGCAACCCGAGGCGGCCCGTCGCATGCTGCCCCTGGTGTCGGCTGATTGGCGAAGCTTGGCCGAAGCACGTCTGGCGCTCGCCGCGTTAGCCCCGAATGCCGAGTTTCTGAGCGCCCGGGTACCAGCGCAGCTGCGCTCCGATCCCGGGCTCATCTACGAAGAGCTGCGCTGGCGATCCCGCAAGGACATGGTCGATGCGGCGGCGCAGATCTTGTTGTCCCAGCCCGGGGATCCCGTGCGGCCCTCTGCGTGGTGGGGCGAGCGACAGACAATCGCCCGGCGGGTGCTGGCCGCCGGCAACGCCGAACTCGCCTACCGCATCGCCGAGCAGCACGGTTCGATCGAAGGCACCGCCTATTCCGAGGCGGAGTTTCTGCTGGGTTACATCGCCTTGCGTTACATGAAAGACCCGGCCGACGCATTCGATCATTTCTCCCGCATTCCGACCCGCGTCATAACGCCTTACGCGAAGGCACGGGCTGGTTATTGGGCGGGACGCGCCGCCGCCGCTCGGGCCGAGCCGGAGCTGGCCGCAAAATTGTATGCTGCGGCGGCCGATCACAGGATCACCTTCTACGGGCAGCTGGCCGCCCACCAGCTCGGCGACGACGCCCCTCCGCGCCCGGCACCCGAGCCGGTTCCCGATGCTGTCGAACTCGCCCGCTTCAACCAGAGCGAATTGGTTCGCGCGACCCGCATCCTTCTCGATCTCAGCTACCGAGATCAGGGCAAGATCTTCCTGCTGAACCTCGTGGACAACGCGGCGACGCCAACGCAATTCGCGATGCTGGCCGCTCTTGCAGAAGCCGGCGGACGGATCGATCTAGCCGTCGCGGTCGCCAAGCGCGCCATCGACGCCGGAACGCCGCTGATGATCCGCGGATACCCCGTCACCTCCTTGCCGGGCGGCGGCACCGCCGAGCCTTCGCTGCTCTTGGCGATTACCCGTCAGGAAAGCGCGTTCGATCGCGACGCGGTCAGCCGCGCGGGAGCACGTGGCCTGATGCAGCTGATGCCGGGCACCGCGAGCAATGTCGCCCGCAAGATGGGCGTGCCGTTCTCGGCTGAACGGCTAACCGCCGACGGCACCTACAATGTACTCCTCGGCCGCAGCTATCTCGAAACGTTGATCGACGATTTCGGAGGCTCGTACGCGCTCGCGATCGCTGCCTACAACGCCGGTCCCGGGCGCGTTCGGCAGTGGCTGCGCGATTACGGCGATCCGCGTGGCGGCGGTATCGACATGGTCGACTGGATCGAGAACATTCCGATCGGCGAGACGCGAAACTACGTTCAACGCGTGCTCGAAACCCTGCAGATTTATCGCGGCCAGATCGGTCGCAAACCAGCTTTTTCGCTGGCCAGCGACTTGGCCCGATGAGCCTTGGCCCTACTTCTCGACGACCGGGACGAGGCAGGCCGGGCGCCGATAATCGCCTTGGATTTCGGATCGAGATCAGACCATGACCCGGGCTTTGCCCGCGTGTGCCGCCTCCGGCGCGAATTGCGTGCGGTAGTACTCCGCAAAGAGGCCGTCGCGATCCAGCAATTCGGGCAGGGTGCCCGCTTCGGCTATGGCGCCGTCGCGCAGCACGACGATGCGGTCGCAGCGCCGTACCGTCGACAGGCGATGGGCGATGATAAAGGTGGTGCGCCCGGCCATCAGCCGCTCGATCCCGGCCATGACGAGGGCCTCGGTCGTGACATCAAGCGCCGAGGTTGGCTCGTCGAGGATCAGGATCGGAGCATCGCGCAGCAGCGCGCGCGCGATCGTGATGCGCTGCTTTTCGCCCTCCGAGAGGGACACTCCGGATTCGCCGACGACCGTGTCGTAGCCCTCCGGAAGCGAGGCGATCAGATCGTCGATCTGCGCCAAGCCGGCCGCCCGCTCGATCGCCGCATCGTCGGCTCCCGGGCGGCCGTAGGCGATGTTATCGCGCAGCGAAAGGGGAAATATCAGCGGGGGCTGCAGGACCATCGCGATCTGTTGGCGTAGCGACCTCAACCTGTACTCGCGCACATCGATCCCGTCGATCGCGACATATCCCGCCGACGGATCGTAAAATCGCGGCAGCAGGCCGAGAAGGGTCGACTTGCCTGCTCCCGTCGGACCGACAATGGCGATCTTGGTCCCGTAAGATACGTTCAGGTCGATGCCTGTCAGGATTGGTGTCTCGGGGCGGTAGCGGAAGCTCACTCCGGACCAGACGACCTCGCCGCGTGCTCCTTCCGCAGGGAAGGTCCTCACGCCGTCTTCGAGATCGGCATCGGTGTCGAGGATCTCGAAAATGCGGCGGGCGCCCACTCGCGCCCCGGCGATCAGCCCCCAGCTCTGGGTGATCTGGTTGATCGGCGCGTAGAGCTGGGCGAGGTAAGAGATAAAAACGATCAGCTGCCCGACCGAAATCGTACCGGACATCACTGCCCGCGCCCCGGCAAAGACGACAAGCGCGGTACCGGCGGCGATCACCAGATTGACCGTCCCGGAATAGAGCGTCTGCCAGCTGTAGAGCCGCAAGGTAGCTCGCAGGCTCTCCCGGCTCGCGCCCATGAATCGCCGGTGCTCTTCGTCTTCCTTGGTGAAGGCCTGCACCAGCTTGATCGCCGACATGCCCCACTGGACGAGCGAATATACCCGGCTCTCGGTGGTGCGCACCTCGGTGGCGACGTCGACGATCTTTCGGTTGAACACCGAAATCAGCACGAACAGCATCGGTACGATCGTCAGTGCCAGCATGGTCAGCACTGGATCGAGGGGAAAGAGGATGAAAAGCATGCCGGCGAGCAGCACCAGGGCGGACAGAATCGGCAGCGCGCCGTTCATGATCATGGTTTGGACCGCAAAGCTGTCCGCCGTGATCCGATAAAGGAGATCGCCCACCCGCTGCCGGCTGTGAAAGGCGAGCGACAAGCGCTGGAGGTGAGCATAAAGCGCGCCGCGCAGCTCGTTGACCATGTCTTGGCCGATGCGAATCGCCGTATAATTGTGGAGCAGTGTCAGCGCGCCGGCGCCGAAATGGACGACGACGATCCCGCCACAGGCGAGCAGAAGCAGGCTTCCCGGCGGGGACAAAACGGCGATCGGGGAGGGCTGACCACCGAGGACGCTGTCGATGACGACCTGCAGAGGCCACGGTTTCAAGAGTTCGAAGCCGGTGATCAGCAACACTTGGAGGAACGCCCAGGCGATCCGCCAGCGGTGCGGCGTCAAATAGGGAAAAAGCTTCGTTGCCATCGCCTGCGGCTGACCTCGGATGAACGACCAGGGTCGTACCATCAACCCCGCACCAGCGGGGATCCGGTGGGCGCCGCCTCGGGGGACGCCGCCTGTAGCGGATCAGCGCTCGTGCCGGAGCCGCGCGCCCGCTTTCGCATCTCCGGTCGGGCGCGCTCCACCGGCTCGAGCGGCATCAGCCGTGGCTGCTTGGCAACCGCTTCGATGATGCGGTGCATCAATCGCCCGAACCCGATCAGCCGCCAGCCCATAATGCCGGCATTGGTCACCCCGATCGCGCCGATGGCGGCACCGGCGAGCGGCCAGCCGAGCATCAGCGCAAACGCCGTCAGAGCCGCACTGCTGCGCAATACAAACAGCGCCGGTTGCGACAGCCGCATTGCGCAGCGCACGCGAAGCAAGCGCTTGCCACCGCCGTGGTTCTCGCTGCAGACCGTGACCAAGGCGCGGCTGCACAGGCCGCGAGCGATCTTCAGGTCCCAGCCGTTCCATCCGGTATCCGCCATGACGAGGTATTTCTGGGGAATGAGAAACTCGCTCAGCCCGCTCAGCAGCACCTCTTTCTCGACACCGACCTCACTCCAATAGGAAAGGTGGAAGGCGCGCTCTCTCCAGATGAGACGAGCTGATCGCTGGATCTCGACCAGGCCAATATGGGCCTGGGTCCGCGTTCCCTTGATGCGCCATTTAATGCGCTCCCAGCCCCGCAGCAGCGGACCGAGATAGATCAGGAGCGCGGCGAGCGCTCGAGCCTTCACGCCGGTGGCGTCGAACCCGCCGAAGCGCTTGTCGATCGGCGCCTGCAGCGCGCCGTTGACGCACAGGGCCCAGGTGGTGAGCAACGGCACAGCGACTAGCCACAACCATCCGCCGCCAGCGATGCCGGCGAGCGCCAGAACCAGCGAGGCGGCGCTCCATTCGAAGGTCAACGGCAGCAGGGCGGTCAGCGAGGAGGGCGGCTCGTACATGGTCTGGAACAGACCTCGTCCGAAAACGCCGGAATAGATGACCGGCCGGCGCGATGGCAGCAGCGAGGCCGAAAGATCGCCGTAGATGCGGCCGAGCCATTTGGCCTGTCCGAAGAGGTTGAAGCGGAACGGGTGCTTCGCGTAGACGAGCGCCTCGGCCTTGCCGTAGCCTCTCTGCTGGCTGCAATAAGCGGCCACCGTGTTGCGGCGGAAATGCCAGACCACGGCGGCAGGGCTGTAGCCGATGACATGGCCGGCGTCCTGAAAACGCCAGCAGATGTCGACGTCGTCGCCCGCCGCCCGATAGATCGGATCGAAGCCGCCGAGGCGGATCAGCTCGTCGCGGCGGAACGCCATGTTGCAGCCGGCGATGTGCTCGGCGACCTCATCGCTGATCAGAACATGCGTCGGACCGCCCGGCGCGACGGCGACCACGGCCGGGACAAGGGTGTCCTCGGGCGGAGGGAAGTTGGGCCCGCCGCAGGCCGCGAGGTTGTTCGCCTCCATTTTGGCGACGAGATAGGCCAGCCAATCGGGGTCGGCGACGCAGTCGCTGTCGGTGTAGGCGACGATTTCTCCCGTCGCGGCTTCGGCGCCGACATTACGGGCAACGCTCAGTCCTCGGTTCGGCTGGCTGATGATTCGACAAAAGTCGTAGCTCTCGGCGATAGCGAGGGTACGGTCGCACGAGCCGTCATTGACGACGATGACTTCGTAATCCGGGTAGTTGAGCACCTCCAGCGAGACGAGGCACTTGTCCATCGTGCGCTCGGCGTTGTAGGCGCAGACGACGACGGAGACCCGCGGGTAACGCGGTAATGTCGGCGGCAAGGCGCCCTGATATTGGCGGGCCACCTCGCCCAGGGCCGGTTTGGGTTGCCGCTGCCGGTCGACGAGGCCGAAGGCCCAATCCTCGATCGGATGCCCGCCGGTAAACCACTCGTCGGTCCAGGCAAAGACAAATGTCCCCGCAGCTCCTGCCGCAAAGCCCTAGCGGACCTG
>Ga0210408_10005339_pt1 | contig 11306 bp, 13 predicted proteins | sample IncBWH4MmetaG_FD_155471 | JGI IMG/M metagenome (GOLD analysis project Ga0210408, IMG submission 155471) | Forest soil microbial communities from Barre Woods Harvard Forest LTER site, Petersham, Massachusetts, United States - Inc-BW-H-4-M | ecosystem: Environmental > Terrestrial > Soil >... | reverse complement strand
GCCTTTTTGCATCGCGAAAGCCGTCCAAAGCTCCGCCCCAACCGCAACCAGCAACCACGCTAGCCGTCGATCGATCTGGAGAACCACATGGCTAAAGAAGAGCTGATCCAGTTCGAGGGACTGGTCACCGAAATCCTCCCCGACGCGCGTTATCGCGTCCAACTCGACGCCGGGCACGAGATCGTCGCCTATACCGCGGGCAAGATGAAAAAAAACCGGATCAAGACGCTGGCGGGCGATCGGGTGACGATCGAGATGTCGCCCTATGACCTCGAGAAAGGGCGGCTGATCTTCCGTCACAAGGACGAGCGCCCAAGTGCTACTGGCGCTCCGCGCGGCGCCCCGCCCCGCGGCGGTCAATTCCGCCGCCGATAGATCCCGTCCGCCCCTGGCTCGAAACCACGCATGACGCCGCCCGTCACAACATCGTGTCGCTGCGCGGGCGGCCTTGCGGCGCCCTCGCTCGGGATTCAAAAAATCGTGTGGGTCAGGATTGTTTTGGAGACTTGATTCCAATAATATGACTGCAATCGATTTTCGGCCGGACGACATTAGCTATCCCCCGGTACAGCCGGTTCAGGCGCTGACGACCCTTCCAAAAATTCGATCTCACCAGCCCGCGGAAAGTGGGTTTCGACAGTTGATATCTGAGAAGGGACTATCCCGTGAGCATGGGAACCGTGAAGTGGTTTAACGCAACCAAAGGCTACGGCTTCATCCAGCCGGATGACGGCGGCAACGATGTGTTCGTGCATATCAGCGCCGTCGAGCGTGCCGGACTGGGAACGCTGCGGGAAGGCCAGAAGATCTCTTACGAGATCGTGGCGGATCGCCGCTCTGGCAAGTCTTCGGCCGACAATCTGCGCGCCGCCGGCTAGACGATTTCCGAGCAGGCCTTGTTCAGCAAAGGCCCTGGCCTTTACGGAAATCCTGCCTTAACGACCAAACAAGAAAAGGCCGCGCTGGCTGCGCGGCCTTCTTGTTTGGCGTATTTGGCGAAACCCCGCTTGCGCGCGGCGCAATCGGCAATCGCCGAAGTTACAACGTCGGACAGGCGGGCAAAGCGCCCGCGGGAGGATAGTAAACGCAGGTCGCCTGCCGCGGACGGGTATAGGCGACATCGCTCAGGTTGATGCCGGACTTCGCCATCACATAGCCGATGGTGGGCGTGTAGAGATAGCTGACCTCGCTGAAGATCAGATAAGTCCCGGCGACCGCGAGCGCCGTCGGGATCGTAACGGTGGAACTAACCGCGCGCGCCGTGCCCCCTTGATACGCCTTGCTCCACTGCACGCGGGCCTGCAGCGAGTTGGGATCGACGTACAATTCCGAGATGATCGCGTTGACGGGCGCCGTCGGATAGGGCGTCATGACTCCGTTGCTGGCGGCAAAATAGTTGCTGAAGTCGGTGTCCGCGACCCCCGCGGGCGGCGATTGCGACGTGAGGTCCGACAGCGTGCGAGCCATCAACGTGACCTTGCGATCGACCGCCACCCCGGATGAAAACTCGAGGGTGCCAAAGAACAGCACCAGCATGATTGGCACGATCACCGCGAATTCGGTCGCAGCGATGGCGCTGCAGTCTTCCAGCAGGTCGCGCGCGGAGCGCGTCGCGCGAAGCCACATCCTGGATACCGCTTTCATGGCACTGCTCATCAGCAAGATCCGTTGTAAGGCTCGTTCCTGAATGCAGCGGTCGCGGACAATAGCCGCTTGTTGCCCGCCAGGTTCGAGATGTTGTAGCCGAGCCCGGTGACGAACAGCGGCCATTGATAGAACAGCCTCACGACCACGATGCTGCACGGGCCGCCCGGGTTGTACTGCATGTTGTTGACGAAATTGCCGCCGCCGTCGATCTGGCTATTGATCGTCACGTTCTGGAACGAGTTGTAGCTCTGGACGTCGATATAGATGTTGCTGCAGGTGAACAGCGCCGGAACCTGGCCGCAGACATAGGTTGCGAACTGCGATTGCGTATAGGACGCGGTCTGCGCCTGCCCGGTCAAGATCATGCGCGCGGAATTCTGGTTGATGGTCTCCAGCACCTGGCCGGCGAAGAACACCAGCGCGGTCTCGATGATCGCAAACAGCAGCGCAAAGAATACCGGAGCGACCAGCGCGAACTCGACGGCGGCGGAGCCGCGGCGGTTGCGGCGGAATCGGCGCCATAGACCTTTGTCGGAAGCCGTTGAAACAACGGACGGCATGGAGAAATCCCCGGACAGCAACAACTACCGCGAAATAGTAGAGGAGATTCATTGTTGAAAGCTTGTGCGCGGTCAGAACAAGCTGCCCGTTCGCATTAACCGATCGTTAACCGGAGCAGCGGCGAGGCAAAGGCTAACCGCCAGCACCCTGCTTGCAGAGCGGCGTACAGGAAAGCATCTCGCGCTCATCGACGCCACGAAACACCGTAACCATCCCGTCGCCGGAATCGTCGGCGCGCGGGGCGTCCTGCGTATGGGCATCGACCAGGCTGCGCAACGCCAGCGAGAGCGTCCCGCCTTGCCGCGCCCGGGCCAGAGCCTCGGCCTGCCCAGGCTTCAGCTCAAGCGTGGCGGTCTTGCCGACCACCGAATTCTGGCCATCCTTTTCGCGCGGCGCCTGATCGATGGCAAGCACGCGGATATTGGGCAGAATGATTTCGGACGTGATGACATCCTTGCCGGTCGTCGCATTCTTCTGTCGCTTCGACAGGATCACGTCGACGCGGTCGTTGGGCAGGATGAAGCCGCCGGCACCCGTTTCAGGGGAAATTTCGGTCGAAACCGCCCGCATGCCGCCCGGCAATACCGCCGCCATGAATCCGGAGCCGTTGGTCTTGACCAGCTTCGGATCGCGGATCGGTTCGCCCGCGATGAAGGGCGAGCGCGCGATCGATCCGGTGAGCTGGGAGGTCGCGTCCGGGCGATCGCTGCGGCGAATGAAGTTGTTGCTCGCGGTCGCCGAGGGCCAGGTCTGCCATTGCACATCGTCGGGGCCGACGGACTGCCCCAGTGCGATATCCGACTTCGCCACCAGAACATCGACCGTTGGCAATTGTGCCGCCGGCTCGATTGCAACTGGCTTGGAGTCGGAGCCGCTTGCGAGATAGGCCGCAACGCCGCCCGCCGATAGTGCGATGGCCAGAACCACAATACGCGCGGTTTTCATGCGGCTTACTCTTTACGCTACTCTGTTGGCCTCGAAATCCCGCCAATCCTTTTGAGATGAGCGGCAGACCGGGGCCGAAAGATACAACGATCCGGACCTGAAGATCCTGACGATCACACTTGGCCAATCTGCCTTTAATAGATGAACGAACTGCAAACCAGGAGCCGACAAGGCGATCGATGATCGCTCCGGCCTATCGCCGGAACGGATAGGCCAGCTGCCCGACGATCTCGGCAGGCATGGCGGGTTCGTCCTTACCGTAGTTATCCGGAAGCTCGTTTTCCGGCATTCGGAAGGTGCCGAACAGCACATCCCAGATCGGGAAAGTGCCGGCGAAATTGGTGTTGCCGCCCTCTCCCAGCGCGGTGTGATGCCAGCGGTGGAACACCGGCGTCGCCAGCACATATTTGAACGGGCCGAACGTCCAGTTCAGGTTGGCGTGCACGAACGCGGAATGGAAGGTGGTGAAGGGCCCGACCCAGAGCATGACGTTCGGCGAGATACCCGCCATCAAGAGGATGACGTCGACCAGGATGGTGCCGAGGAAAAGGTTCACGGGATGAAAGCGGGCCGCCGAAATCCAGTCCAGCTCTTCGGACGAATGATGGATCGCGTGATATTTCCAAAACCCGCCGCCATGAAACATGCGATGCAGCCAATACAGCATGAAGTCCGACATCACCAGAAACAGCAGTCCCTGCAGCCATAATGGCAGCGCGGCGAGCGGACCGTGACCGTTGTCGTAGAAGGCGATCAGCTCGTCGGCGTCGTGGATGCGGAAAACCACGCCGGCGCCGAGCACGAGCAGGCCGATCCGCAATACGCGCGCGAACAGCGGGACGAAGAACCAGTAGCAAATGTCGGTGACCAGTTCGCGCTTGCGCCACCAGGGCGTGCCGGGATTGCAGGCCCAGAAATGGGTCAAGACCGAAAACACCAGCGCGAGCCCGATTGTGATGGGCACCACCTTCTCGATCGTCTGGCCGAGCATCTCGACGACTTCAAGGGGCAGGTTGGACATGGGCGCCTCACCGGATCAGCTCCCTGAAGAGGTACCCCTTGCGCACTTAAGGAGCCGTGAACGGAAAACCCCGGCGCCGCGCGCAGCCTCTATAATGTGTCGTTCGAAACCAATATCAAATTGCAACGCAGGGCTTAATGCGAAATTTACTGTGCTGGCGAAGACCCGGTTCCTGCGGGGTTTACGCAGTCGAATTAACCGCGCCGAAATTTGTCCGACCTTAGGGTGACGGCATGGTCACGGTGCTGAGAACGCCGTCAAGACCAGACCCTAGTTCGACCAGCCACGTGCACACATGGAGTTACCTGATGAAGAACCTTATTGCTCGTTTCGTGAAGGATGAGTCGGGCGCCACCGCGATCGAATACGGCCTGATTGCAGCTGGCATCTCGCTTGCGATCATTGCTGCGGTCAACGGCCTCGGCACCAACCTGAGCGCGAAGTTCACCTCGATCAACGCCTCGCTGAAGTAAGCGACGGTTACGGCCGAGCACCAGGGGCCCCGGCTATTCCGGGGCCTTTGTTGTTACTGCCGTAGCATGGCGAATTGCGTATGCGTAAACCTGATCCCGTTGCTGCCGCGGCAAGAAAGGCCCTGCCTTCGCCCGGCAAGGAAGACAGCGCGCCCGTGCAGTTGATTTGCCTGGCGCTGGCACTGTCGGTCGTCGTGCTTGGCTGCCGCATCGCCAGTATCTGGTGAAGCGCCGGCGTTTTCCGATTGTTTAACTCCGGGGGCTAGAATTCGGCGATGCCCCGATCCCCCGCGGGCAGTATGGCGTCTGTAAACCCATGATTCTCGATATTGTGCGCCTTTCGCTGTTTCCGGCTCTGATGGCATTCGCAGCCGCCAGCGACCTCCTGACCATGACGATTTCGAACCGGGTGTCGCTGGCGCTGGTCGCGGGCTTCCTGGTTGTTGCGCTCGCAAGCGGCATGGGCCTGTCGGACATCCTGTTGCATGCGGGCGCCGGCGCGACCGTGCTGACGGTGGCCTTTGCCTGTTTCGCCATGGGCTGGGTCGGCGGCGGCGACGCAAAAGTGGCCGCCGCGGCCGCACTTTGGTTTGGGTTTGCCGATCTGATGAACTATCTGGTCTATGCCTCGCTGTTCGGCGGCGCCCTGACGCTGCTGCTGCTTCAGTTCCGGCAATGGCCGCTGCCCTATGCGCTGGCTGGCCAGACTTGGCTGCTCAGGCTGCACGCCAAGGAGAGCGGAATCCCCTATGGCATCGCGCTCGCCCTCGGCGCGCTCGCGATCTATCCGGAGACCGAATGGGTGAGGGCGATCGACCTTGCCCACTTCGCGGTCCGCTGACCGCGCAGGTAACTCTCCGTTAAGGCAATTTACTCACGCTCCATTAACCATGCTTTGACGAATAGCTGGTCAACTCCCATCACGGCGGCGGAAGCGTCGCAGCGTAATGTGGAAAGTGAAGCGTATGAACACCGCACGCATTATCGTGCTGACCATCGCACTCGGTGCCGGCGGCATTGCCGCATATCCTGCGAGCGGGTCCGACAACACGCCAGCGCGGACTGAGCCGGTTGCATCATTGCAGACGGTACACGTGCTCGTCGCGAAGCCCGACATCGAGCCCGGCCGAGCGGTCAAGCCCAAAAGGACACCGGCATGAAGTTCAGGGTAACTCGGGCGAACATGCGGACCTTCACGGTCCGTGCCCTGTCGTTTTCCGCGGTCGCCGCGCTCACCCTCAATCCGGCTTTGACGCCCGTGGTGGCGAGCGACTATCGCGTCGCAGCGCCGTCGGTCGCCGATGGGGACATCAACGCCCGTTTCCTGTCGCTCGGCATCGGCAAATCGATCGTGATCGATTTGCCGCGCGATATCAAGGATGTGCTGGTTGCCGATCCGAAGATCGCCAACGCCGTCGTCCGTTCCTCCCAGCGCGCCTATATCATCGGCGCCGCGGTGGGCCAGACCAATATCGTGTTTTTCGATTCCGCCGGCCAGCAGATTGCCGCCTACGACATCGCGGTCAAACGCGATCTCAACGGGGTGCGCGCCGTCTTGAAACAGACGCTTCCCAATTCCGACATCCAGGTCGACGGCCTCGGCGATGGCGTCGTATTGACGGGCACAGCGGCAAGCCCGATCGAGGCGCAGCAGGCAGGCGACCTCGCAGCCCGGCTCGCCGGCGGCGCCGACAAGGTCGTGAACTCGATCGCCGTCCGCGGCCGCGACCAGGTGATGCTGAAGGTCACGGTCGCCGAAGTCGCGCGCTCGATCATCAAGCAGATCGGCATCGACCTTTCCGCCAATTTGAACTACGGCACCGCGGTCGTCAGCTACAACAACGTCAACCCCTTTACGGCGCTGGGCCGCGCGCTGGTCGCCAACAACACCGCAACGACCTCGTTCGGCGGCAAGCCTTCGATCCAGGCCACGCTGCGCGCGATGGAAAGCGCAGGCGTGGTTCGGACGCTGGCGGAACCGAACCTGACGGCGATTTCCGGGGAATCCGCCACCTTCATTGCCGGCGGCGAGTTTCCGATTCCCGCAGGCTATTCCTGCGATCCCACGACGCATGTTTGTACCACCCAGATCAGCTTCAAGAAGTTCGGTATTTCCCTCAACTTCACTCCGGTGGTGCTGACCGAGGGGCGGATCAGCCTGCGGGTGATGACCGAAGTCTCGGAGCTCGCGAACGACAATTCGATCACGCTGTCGCAATCGGTCACTGCCAACACGGTGAACTCGGTGACCATTCCCTCGATCAAGACCCGCCGAGCCGAAACCACCCTGGAGATTCCCTCGGGCGGCGCGATGGCGATGGCCGGCCTGATCCAGGACCAGACCAAGCAAGCGGTCAACGGGATGCCCGGACTGATGCAGCTTCCGATCCTGGGATCGCTGTTCCGCAGCCGCGACTACGTCAACAACCAGACCGAGCTGATGGTGCTGGTGACGCCCTACATCGTTCGCGCGGTGGCGCAGAAGGACCTGTCGCGGCCGGATGACGGATTTGCGTCGGCGTCCGACCCGCAATCCGATCTGTTGGGCAGCGTCAATCGCATCTACGGCATACCGGGCCGCACCGAGCCGCCGGTCCGCAATTACCGCGGCGCTTACGGCTTCATTACCGACTGAAGCGGGACGGGGACGAACACCATGACAGTCAGAACATCCTTCGATCGCAGTCGCAGCCTCCGCATGGCGGGAGCGCTGATCGGTCTTGCCGTCGCGCTTTCGGGCTGCATGCGGACCGGCGAAGAAGTGACGACGGCGAGCATTCCCGGGGATTATCGCCTGCGTCACCCCATCGTCATCGAGGAAGCCGACAAGTCCATCGTCGTCTTTGTCGGGCAGGGGCGCGGCGGGCTTTCTGCCGAACAGCGCGCCGACGTGATCGGCCTGGCACGGGCCTGGCTGCACGAGGCGACCGGCGCGATCAATGTGGATGTGCCGGTCGGCACGCCCAACGCGCGGATGGCGGCGGATTCGATGCGGGAAATCCGTGCGTTGCTCGGCGCCGCCGGCGTGCCACCGCGCGGCATGGTCGTGCGTCAATATCATCCGGAGAATCCGCGCCACATGGCAGCGATCCGGCTGAGCTATCCGAAGATCTCGGCTGAGGCCGGACCCTGCGGCCTGTGGCCGGAAGACATCGGGCCCTCGATCAAGAACAAGAGCTATTTCGAGAACAAGCAGTACTACAATTTCGGCTGCGCCTTTCAGCGCAACATGGCGGCGATGATCGACAATCCCTCAGATCTGGTGCAGGCGCGGCCTGAGACGCCTCCCGATATGAAGCGGCGGTCCGCTGCTTTCGAGAAATATCACAAGACGGCGGCAACCACGACCACCTATCCCGAGGCCGACAAGGCCAAACTCAGCGAATTGGGCAAATGATCAGCTACGCTCGCCAAAACTCCGATGGGCAGCCGGCGGTCACGCCACCGCCGGTGGACGACCATATTGCCCCGGCACCGCGGGTATCCGTGCAGGCCTTTTGCGAGACGGTGGAAACCGCTGCCGCCGTGCAGTCGGCGGGCGAAGACCGTCGCCTCAGCAAGGCGCACCTCAAGATTCAGATGGGCGGCATGGCGGCCGCGATCGAGGCCTATCGTTCCGCGCCCACGCCCAACGTGATTATGCTGGAAGCCGATGGCCGCAGCGATATCCTGGCCGGCCTCGATCAGCTCGCGACCGTTTGCGACCCCGGCAGCCGCGTGGTGGTGATCGGCCGCGTCAACGACGTCACGCTGTATCGCGAACTGGTCCGCCGCGGCATCAGCGACTATGTCATTGCGCCGGTCAACACGCTCGATGTGGTACGCTCGATCTGCAACCTGTTCTCGGCGCCGGAGGCAAAATCCGTCGGCCGCATCATCGCCGTGGTCGGCGCCAAGGGCGGTGTCGGCGCCTCCACCGTCGCCCACAATGTCGCTTGGGCCATCGCGCGCGATCTGGCGATGGATTCCGTGGTAGCCGATCTCGACCTCGCCTTCGGTACCGCCGGCCTCGACTACAATCAGGATCCCCCGCAAGGCATTGCAGACGCGGTGTTCTCGCCCGACCGGATCGATACCGCCTTCATCGACCGCCTGCTGTCGAAATGCACCGACCATCTCAGCCTGCTGGCGGCACCGGCGACGCTGGAGCGGGTCTACGACTTCGGCGCCGACGCGTTCGACGCGATCTTCGACACGCTGCGTACCACCATGCCCTGCATCGTGCTCGACGTGCCGCATCAATGGTCGGGATGGACCAAGCGCGCCCTGGTCAGCGCCGACGATATCCTGATCGTCGCGGCACCCGACCTCGCCAATCTGCGCAATACCAAGAACATGTTCGACCTGTTGAAGTCGGCGCGGCCCAACGACCGGATGCCGCTTTATTGCCTGAACCAGGTCGGCGTGCCGAAGCGGCCCGAGATCAACGCGACCGAATTCGCCAAGGCGATCGAGAGTCAGCCGATCGCCGCCGTCCCGTTCGAACCGCAAATGTTCGGCTCGGCTGCCAATAATGGCCAGATGATTGCGGAAATCTCCGCCAACCATCGCACCACCGAGATCTTTCTGCAGATCGCGCAGCGGCTGACCGGCCGCGGCGAGACCAAGAAGCCCCGGGGGGGATTCCTGTCGCCCCTGATCGAGAAGCTGCGGGCAAAGTAGACCGCCCGCCTGGAGTAGTATCGTGTTCGGTAAGCGTAGCGGAACAGAGAATGACGCGCGGGTAACGAAGCCCGCCGCTGCGCCGGAGCCTGCTCCGGCGCCCGCGGTTTCGCGTGCCCCGGCTCCGCCAACGGTCTCCTCGCCGCCGCTTGCGCCGGCAAAACCGCCACCGCCGCCACCGGTGGCGGAAGCGCGCCGCTCCGATACCTACTATCAGGTCAAGGCGACGATTTTCGGCGCGCTGATCGAGGCGATCGACCTCGCCCAGCTCGCCAAGCTCGACAGCGAGTCGGCGCGCGAAGAAATTCGCGACATCGTCAACGAGATCATCGCGATCAAGAACATCGTGATGTCGATCGCCGAGCAGGAGGAGCTGCTCGACGACATCTGCAACGACGTGCTTGGCTATGGTCCGCTCGAGCCCCTGCTGTCGCGCGATGACATCGCCGATATCATGGTCAACGGCGCCGGCACGGTGTTCATCGAAGTCGGCGGCAAGATCCAGCGCACCGGTATCCGTTTCCGCGACAACCAGCAGCTCTTGAACATCTGCCAGCGCATCGTCAGCCAGGTCGGCCGACGCGTCGACGAATCCTCGCCGATCTGCGACGCCCGCCTCGCCGACGGCTCGCGCGTCAACGCCATCGTGCCGCCTTTGGCGATCGACGGTCCCGCGCTCACGATCCGAAAATTCAAGAAGGACAAGCTGACGCTGGACCAACTGGTCAAATTCGGCGCGATCTCGCCGGAAGGCGCGGAAATCCTGCAAATTATCGGACGCGTCCGCTGCAACGTTCTGATTTCCGGCGGCACCGGCTCGGGCAAGACGACGCTGCTCAATTGCCTGACCAACTATATCGAACACGACGAACGCGTCATCACCTGCGAAGACGCCGCCGAGCTTCAGTTGCAGCAGCCGCACGTGGTGCGCCTGGAAACCCGCCCGCCGAACATCGAGGGCGAAGGTCAGGTTACGATGCGCGAGCTGGTGCGAAACTGCCTGCGTATGCGCCCCGAGCGCATCATCGTCGGCGAAGTCCGCGGGCCGGAAGCGTTCGACCTGTTGCAGGCGATGAACACCGGCCACGACGGATCGATGGGAACGCTGCACGCCAACAATCCCCGCGAAGCGCTGTCGCGCTGCGAATCGATGATCACGATGGGCGGCTTTTCGCTGCCCTCGCGAACCATTCGCGAGATGATCTGCGCCTCGATCGACGTCATTATCCAGGCCGCCCGCCTGCGCGACGGCTCGCGGCGCATCACCCACATCACCGAGGTGATGGGCATGGAAGGCGATACCATCATCACCCAGGACCTGTTCCTGTACGACCTCGTCGGCGAGGACGCGAACGGCAAGATCATCGGCCGACATCGCTCGACCGGTATCGGACGGCCGCGGTTCTGGGATCGCGCGCGCTACTACAACGAAGAGAAGCGGCTTGCGGCAGCGCTTGACGCCGCCGAAGTAGCCGATAAGGGCTGAGGGCCACACCGTGAAGATGCAAACACTCGCACTCGCCTTCCTCGCCGCCTCAGCAATCGGCGGCGTCGCCTGGGTGTTCCTCTACCCGCTGATGTCGGGAGAGCGGAAGGCCGAGAATCGCCGTGCCACGGTCGCAAAGTCCGAACCGGTCGCCCGCAATGCCGACAAGAACCTGCGCTCGCGCCGCGAACAGGTCGAGGGCACGCTGCGGGATCTCGAGGCGCGTCGGTTGAAGGAAAAGAAGATCCCACTCAGTGTCCGCCTCACCCAGGCCGGCCTCAACTGGTCGACCCGGAAATTCATGGTGGTTTCCGCGGTGCTCGCCGCCATGTTTTTCGCTGGCGCCATGTTCGCAGGCGGTGGATTAGTGGGAGCCGCCGGCCTCGCCTTCGCCGCCGGCTTCGGCCTGCCACGCTGGGCGCTGAGCTTTCTCAAGAAGCGCCGCGAAAAGGCATTCCTCAAGGCCCTGCCGGACGCCGTCGACGTGATCGTACGCGGCATCAAGGCCGGG
>Ga0210408_10005336_pt1 | contig 11311 bp, 8 predicted proteins | sample IncBWH4MmetaG_FD_155471 | JGI IMG/M metagenome (GOLD analysis project Ga0210408, IMG submission 155471) | Forest soil microbial communities from Barre Woods Harvard Forest LTER site, Petersham, Massachusetts, United States - Inc-BW-H-4-M | ecosystem: Environmental > Terrestrial > Soil >... | reverse complement strand
GGAATTATCATATATGATAACAAATTACTGGTTTATAGTAACTTGAGTAATTAATTCTTAAAATTAAAGTTTATTGTATGATGAATTTTTTCACACCTACTTTATCGCCGCTAACTATTTTAGCGTAATACGCGCCGGAAGCCAGATTTAAATTCAGAGGAATTTTTTCGGTGCTGAATTTTTGAGAATAAACTATTTTTCCCATCACATCAATTATTTCAACTGATTTTTCACCGTTTACATTCAAATTTATTTCAAATTCTCCGTTATTAACTGAAGGAAAAAGGTTAAACGATAGTGTGTTATCCGCAATTGCTCCTGACAAACCTGTTAAAACATTTAGCGGCGTTTCCCAAATTCCTCTTCCGAAAGTTGAAACGTAAGCTTTGTTTAAAGCAGAATTAAATTCAATGTCGGTTAAAATAACATTTGGTAAACCAAAACTATTATTTACCCAGGTTGTCGAGCTTCCTGATAAAGTATAAATTCCAATATCGGTTGCCACAATAAAATTACTTGTTCCCGGAATTTGTTTTATGCAATTAACCGGAATATTTGGAAGATTGTAGGAAATATTTGTCCAGCTAACACCAGCATTGGTTGTTTTGTAAACTTTTCTTCCCGAACTAAATCCTGCCATTGTCACATAAACTTCATTTGGATTTGTTTGGTTTATTTCAACACTTGTATAATATAAGCTATCAGGTAAACCCAAAGTTACGTTTGTCCAGCTCGTCCCGCCATTTGTAGTTTTAAACATCGCTCCAGGTACACCGAATTCATATCTCACTCTCCTCGCCGCATACAACACCAAACTATTTGAATTGGCAACCGCTAATGCGCTGATCTCACTTGACGTTGCGCCCGGCATTGTTGTCAGAGAATTCCAGGTATTCCCATTATCGGTTGAACGCACTACATTTTCATTACCGATAAATAATCTTCCGGGATTATTATAATCTGCAACAATAGGAGTTGTCCACTCCGAATTTTCACCTGCAGGATTTGTATTGGGGGAAATACTGCTCACGCCATCGTTTGTGCTTAAATTAAAACTACCGTACTGACTGGCAGCAATTACGTTTGTATTATTTATCGGATCTAAATAACCATCCATTCCATCACCGCCAAAAATTGTACTCCATGTTCCGCCTTTGTAATAAAAATTACCATTATCCTGAGCGCCTGCAACTAATCTTCCCATTGCATTTCTTGAACTTGATATTCTGTAAAAAGAAGTGACTTGCATTCCACTATTTAATTTTGTCCACGTAGTTGGCCAGCTTGTTGTACTCCATGTACTCGGAATGATAGTTGATGTTCTGTACATTCCGCCATCACTACAGGCGAAAAATTGATTTCCCGCAGATTGATAAGCTAAATAATGAAAATCTCCGTGAATGGTCGGACCATAACTTGTTGTCCAATGCGAAACAGGATTAAATGTTGCAGCGCCATCTGTAGATGCCCACATATTTACGCCGCCAATATAAACTGTGTTTTTATTTGTTGGATTTACTAAAAAAGCTAAATCATAATTTCCTTGTCCGCCCGAACCGCTTCCCGTTCCTGCTTCTAAAACATTATCTACCGGCGCAATGTATGTCCATGTTAAACCTGCATTTGTACTTTTATAAATTCCATATAAACCTTGGTTAATATCAGCGCAAGCTGCATAGATATAATTGTTGTCATTCGGCGCTATTGCTAATTTTACACGTTGGATCGTTCCGGTTAAAGGCATACTGGTGTTTAACATTGCCCAGGTATTTCCAAAATCTGTTGATTTGTAAACGCCGGCGTTTCCTAGATTTGAAGTCGCTACCCAACCGGTTGATGCGTATAAAATATTTGGAGTCATTGGATCCTGATGCAGATCCCAGAATAAAGAATCCATTACTTTATTCCATGTTGTGCCGCCGTTCATTGATTTGTACATACCGCTTACGCCTGCAGCACATAGTTCATTACTGTTAGTTGGATTAACTAAAACTTTCCGGATCAAAGAGGCATCGCCGTTTGTCAGCTGAAAAGTTAAACCCGTTGCTGCCCAGGTTAAACCACCATCCGTTGTTTTATAAACACCTAATCCATAATGTGTGTTGCGTTTTCTTCCATTTAAAAACAAACTCACGCCAATGTATTCAAAATCACAAACTGAAATATACATTGTGTTCGGATTTGCCGGATCAATACAAATATCGCTGACACGCGTTATTGGTAAATTATCAGTTAAAGGTGTCCATGAAGTTCCGTTGTTTGTTGTTTTCCAAACACCGCCTTGTGCAACACCTGCAAAATAAGTATTTGCTATTGTAGGATGGAATGCAACGCAATTTATACGGCCAATTCCATTTTCCATGTAACCCGTTAAATTATTTGGGAGAACATTTGGTCCGGTTGGTACCCAGGTGGAAGCTAAACTACTATTTTGCTGCTCTTGTTTAAAATTTGCCATATCAATGGCTGCGCTAATGTAATCTGCAAAACCTGCAGGTTCACCTTGAGTGTTAGTATGCAATAGCATATCATGTTCCCAGCGTTTAAAATATTTCCAATGTTTAACTTTAGTCAGATCCGTTTTCTTTTTATAAGTCTCAAATTGTAATTGAATTTCTTTAAACGTTAAGGCACGGCCTGTTGTGTTTTTGACAAAAGTTTGCGCATGAAAAATAAACGGAAGAATAATAAGTAAAAAAAATATCTTTTTCATAGGATAATAATATAAATAAAGATAACAAAAAAAGCCCCGTTTTACAACAGGGCTTTAATTTATTTGAGGAATTATTCTTAAGCTTTTACACCTGCCCTAATGATATTTAAAGCGCCACCTGCCTTAAACCATTCTATTTGCTGAGCGTTGTAGCTGTGATTGGCTTTAATTTCGTCTTTACTTCCGTTATCGTGATTAAGCACAACGGTTAATTGTTTACCGGGAGCAAAACTTGTTAAACCAATGATATCTATAACATCATTCTCTTGGATTTTATCATAATCAGCTTTATTAGCAAACGTTAATCCTAACATGCCTTGCTTTTTTAAATTGGTTTCATGAATGCGCGCAAATGATTTTACAAGAACTGCACGAACTCCTAAATGACGGGGTTCCATAGCCGCGTGTTCACGTGAAGAACCTTCACCATAATTTTCATCACCAACAACAATACTTCCAATACCTTCTGCTTTATAAGCACGCTGTACCGCAGGTACGCTATCATATTTCCCGGTTAATTGATTTTTTACTGAATCAGTTTTTTCATTGAATGCATTTACTGCACCTATCAACATATTATTTGAAATATTATCTAAATGTCCGCGGAATTTTAACCACGGTCCTGCCATACTGATATGATCGGTTGTACATTTGCCTTTTGCTTTAATTAATAATTTCAATCCTTTCAGATCAACACCTTCCCATGCAGCGAAGGGTTCTAACAATTGTAAACGCTTCGATGCTTTATCAACTAACACTTGCACTTTGCTTCCATCAGCAGCCGGTGCCTGATAACCCGGATCTTCAACAGCGAAACCTTTTTTAGGCAATTCATCTCCAACGGGCGGATCTAATTTTATTTTTTCTCCTTTATCATTGGTTAAATAATCGGTAAGCGGATTAAAAGTAAGATCGCCGGCGATCGCTAACGCAGCTACCATTTCGGGTGAGGTCACAAAAGCATAAGTATTCGGATTACCATCCGCACGTTTCGCGAAGTTACGGTTGAATGAATGCACGATCGTGTTTTTTTCTTTTTTCTCGGCATCTTGTCTATCCCACATTCCAATACACGGACCGCAAGCATTTGTAAATACAGTTGCGCCAAGTTCCTCGAATATTTTCAAGAAACCATCGCGTTCAATTGTATAGCGGATTTGTTCTGAACCGGGATTGATCATATAAGGCGATTTTGGTTTCAAGCCTTTCTCCAAAGCTTGTTTTGCCAATGATACTGCGCGTGAAATATCTTCGTAAGAAGAATTAGTACAAGAACCTATTAAACCCGCTTGAATTTTTAAAGGCCAGCCATTTTTTTCAGCGGCTGCTTTTAATTGAGAGATCGGCGTTGCTAAATCAGGAGTGAACGGACCGTTAACATGCGGCTCGAGTTCTGATAAATTAATTTCTATTACTTCATCAAAATATTTTTTCGGATCAGCATAAACTTCTTTATCGCCTGTTAGATGTTCTTTGATCTTGTTGGCTGCATCAGCAATATCTGCGCGGTTTGTAGCGCGTAAATAACGCTCCATGCTGTCATCATAACCAAACGTTGAAGTGGTTGCGCCGACTTCAGCACCCATATTACAAATTGTTCCTTTACCTGTACAACTTAAACTTATTGCACCTTCTCCAAAATATTCAATTATTTTATCTGTACCGCCTTTTACAGTTAAGATACCGGCAACTTTTAAGATAACATCTTTCGCGCTTGTCCAGCCACTTAATTTTCCTGTTAATTTTACGCCAATTAATTTCGGCCATTTTAATTCCCAGGGTAAACCTGCCATCACATCACATGCATCGGCGCCACCAACACCAATGGCGATCATACCTAAACCACCTGCATTCACAGTATGAGAATCGGTACCAATCATCATTCCGCCGGGGAAAGCATAATTTTCTAAAACTACCTGGTGAATAATACCTGCACCGGGTTTCCAAAAACCAATTCCGTATTTATTAGAAACTGACCCTAAAAAATCAAATACTTCCTTACTCTCTGTAGTCGCAACCTTTAGATCGGTTTTTGCACCTTGCTTAGCTGTAATTAAGTGATCACAATGTACAGTTGAAGGCACAGCAACTTTTGGGCGGCCGGCTTGCATAAATTGTAATAAAGCCATTTGGGCTGTTGCATCTTGCATAGCAACACGGTCCGGACCAAAATCAACATACGAATTACCGCGTTCAAAATTTTCTGATTTTTGATCGGCATGTAAATGCGAATACAAAATTTTCTCAGCTAAAGTTAATGGGCGGCCCAATTGTTTACGGGCGGCTTCAATGCGTGAAGGCATGTTTTCGTAAACCTTCTTGATCATGTCAATGTCGAATGCCATAGGATATAGTTTTGTCCCGATAGCTATCGGGATGAGTTTATAATTAGTGATTTTTAGAGCTACAAACTTACAAAAAAAAGGCAGTTTTTCCCATAAAATAACTTGCATTTTTCTTCATTTTTTTGATAAGCGGTTAATAACCATAGAAAGCTAAACTTACCTTTACATTAATAAATGGCGCTACTCTTAAAAGAAAATACTACTATTGCCCTTGAGGCTATAAAATCCAACAAATTACGTGCTCTTATTACCATGCTTATTATTGCCATTGGCATTATGGCCTTAGTCGGAATTTTATCTGCTATCGACGCCATTAAATCAAGCATCAATAGCAATTTTACCGAAATGGGAGCTAATACCTTTACCATCCGGAATAAAGAAACAACAATGAGGGTTGGACGGCATGGCAAGCGCCCAAAAGCCTTTAAGTCGATCACTTATAAAGAAGCGATGCGTTTTAAAGAAGAATTCGATTTTCCTTGTGTAGCATCTGTTTCCACTTTAGCTTCCTGGAATGCACGTTTAAAATTCGGCTCTAAAAAAACAAATCCTAACATTCAGGTTTTTGGTACAGATGAAAATTATCTTGAAACATCAGGTTACGAATTATTAGAAGGACGGAATTTTACACCACCGGAAATTTTGAGCGGTAATAATTTAGTTATTCTTGGTAATGATGTGGCTTATTCTTTATTTCCAAAAAATGCGAAAGCAGTTGATAAAATAGTTTCGATCGGCGGCACTAAATACAAAGTAATTGGTGTTTTAAAAACAAAAGGCAACAGCATGGGTTTTGGCGGCGATAAAATTTGTATCATCCCCATGCTTAATGCGCGGCAATATTTTGGTAAGCCTGATATGAGTTTTACGCTGAATGTAATTTCTAAATTTCCATGGTTAATGGATATTGCTGTTGGTGAAGCAACAGGTTTGTTCAGAAAAATAAGAAAGATAAACGCGAAAGAAGATGAAGATTTTGATGTTGTTAAGTCAGATAGTTTAGCAACTATGCTCATTGGTAACTTAGCAACTGTGACACTAGGTGCAACAATAATAGGCATTATAACTTTATTAGGCGCGGCAATTGGCTTAATGAATATAATGCTTGTATCTGTTACCGAACGCACCCGCGAAATTGGTATACGTAAAGCGTTAGGCGCAACACAACAAGCTATTAAAAATCAGTTTTTAATTGAGTCTGTCGTCATTTGCGTGATGGGCGGACTCATCGGAATTTTATTAGGAATTATTATTGGTAATTTAATTGGGATGGGATTAAACACCGGATTTTTTGTACCGTGGTTCTGGATCTTTATGGGGACTTTAATTTGCATTGTGGTCGGATTAGTGAGTGGTTTTCTTCCTGCAAAGCGCGCTTCCAAGCTCGATCCTATTGAAAGTTTAAGGTTTGAATAATTTTTTGTTCTTGATCTCTGAATTAAAACCTAACCTGAAAACCAATCGCAACATTTACCCCGTTTGCGGTAAATTTTAAATGGTCAGTGTATTTCCGATCGTTATCGCTTATTTTTAAACCAGGATAACCGTACCCGATGTATGATAAATTCATATACATTCCTAAATGATTTGTAAAATACAAGCGCGGTGTTAAATGCAAATCGTACACATATCCTCCGCCCTTAGCAATTGAATTTTTTGTATCGTTAGAAGAAAATTTGAATCCTGAATACCCAAAATCAAATCCTGCTAAAAGGTTAATGTGTTTTTTACGCAATAAGTGAGTATTTATTACCAACATCAAATCTTTCGCTTGTGCTTTTGGTGTTTGTCCGGTTGCTGCATCTTTTGAAGTTAAATATGTACACAACTGACCTTTTAATCCAATACCCAGCCAATTTAAAACACCATATTCAAATCCCAAAGCAAAACCATACGGTGCTGCTTTATCCGAATGAGTTGTACCGTTTGCTCTTGCGGTTGAATCAGAACTAATTGTGTTATACACGCCAAAATTTGCGTTAACATCAATTACTTTTGCTTTTTGTTCGAAGCTTACTTGCGAAAAGCCCGAGACTGCTAAACAAACAAATAACGCACTTATTAATTTCTTCATAGAGTATATTTAAACATTAATATTATGAATAATTCTTGATTGTATGGAAGGTTTTATTTTATTTTTTTCAAAAGCAATCTTTAAAGTCTCATTTACCTCCGATATTACGTTTGTACCATTATCGGGATGACAAAACGGCCTGACATTAATAGTAACTGCTCCTTCCATTATTTTTGATGTCATAATTACCGGCACCGGATATTTTAAAATAAGCGGATTATGTCCAACTACTTCTGAAATTATGGCTTTTACTTTTTCAATATCATTTTCGGCAGAAACGTTTACATGAATATCCATCCTTACATTTCCGTGGCGTGAATTATTTATGATAGTGCCATTTGATAAAGCGCCATTGGGTAAAATAACAGTTTTGTGTTCTGCTGTAAGCATGATGGTATTGAAAATTTGTATTTCTTTTACTTCTCCGGTTTGTCCTTGCGCTTCAATTGTGTCTCCTACCTTATAAGGTTTGAAAATTAAAATTAATACACCGCCTGCAAAATTTGATAACGAACCCTGTAAAGCCAAACCCACAGCTAAACCGGCAGCACCTAAAATAGTAACGAACGATGCCGTTCCAATACCTAACATACCTGCCACCGTAACTATTAAAATTATTTTTAAACCGATGGATATTAAACTTTTTAAGAAAGTGCGGAGAGATACATCCAAGTTTCTCCTTTCAAAAGTTTTATTTGCTATACAAGCAATGCGCTGAATAACCCAAAGCCCGATAATAAGCACTAACAGTGCCGAAACAATATGCGGTAAGAATTGAATTATTCCGTCCAGAATTCTATCAATATGATCTTGTAGTTTCATGCGTATTTAATTATTTTTTAAAGGTCACGAAATATTCATTATAAGTTTGTTCATTTTAGGAATAATGAATATTTCACGTTGAAAGTTTTTTTATATTTGAATGTAAAATTAAACCATTTGCGTAAAAAACTAATACTATTTCTCATTCTTTCTGTTAACATTCTTTCGGCGCAAAAGGTTTGGGATAGCACTTATTACGTTAAATACAAGTCCCGCTTAATTATATCCTTGTTTCAGTCATACCGTCATTACGAAACAGAGTTATCTCAGTTTTTAACGAAAGACTCTCTTTCTAAATCAAAAATACTTTACTATGCGCAAGCCAATAATATTTCAGGGATTGAGGTTAACTACGACAAAATAAATTTTTCATTTGGTTATGCTTCCATTCCGCCAAGTGATCCTAAAAAGACCGGAAAAACAAACCACTTCAATTTAGGATTGAACGTGGGCGGTAATAAATGGATCTTAGAAACCAATTACAGACGTTATCAGGGTTTTTATAATAGGAATACATCTAATTACGATACCGGTTTTGCAAAGACAGGTATTTATACTCAGTTTCCGCATATGACAAGCACTTCCTACAAAATGAAGTTTTTGTATTTTACTAATAGCAAGCGCTTTTCATTTAAATCAGGTTATTCGTGTTCTTACAGACAAATAAAATCCAGTTTCAGCTGGGTAATTACTGCGAATGGTTATTATAACACAATTAATAATGATAGTTCCATGATACCGCGACAACTGTATAAATTTTACGATACACATTCGAGTTTAAAAGGTTTGGATGTTGCTGCTGTCTCTGTTTACGGCGGTGCTTCTTTTAATTTAGTTTTATGGCGCGCTTTATTTGTGAATTTAACTGCGCTTGTCGGACCCGAAGAACAATGGCGCACATACAAGAATGCAGGTAAAGATACTTTACATTATAACCGCACCACTTTTTACAATTCTATCTCCGGAGATCTCCGTGCTTCAATTGGTCTAAACTTTAAACGCTGGTTTGTTACACTTTCCTCGGTAAATGATTTCAGCTGGTATAAAAGCAATGATGTAATGATGATCTCAAAATATGTGAACGGACAGTTTGCACTAGGCTACCGCTTCAAAGTGAAAACGCCAAAAATTTATCAGAAATTCCAGCAGACGAAGTTATATTCGTACATGTAGTTATCCATGATAAACTCTCGAAGCAACAATTTTTCCATTTTTAATTTCCAAAATCTCTCGAACATTCATGTCTTCTTCCCCTTCAACATGACGAATGTATTCCATAAACACTTGTTCATCACCAGTAGTTAGTTTTTTTACTTCGTATTTTAAAGTGGGTAATCTGTCAAAAGAATCCTGCCACCAAGAGCGCAAAGCGGGTTTTCCTTTAATGAGTCCATGCGTTTCGGGCTGACGGACCTTTAATTTGGGCGAGAAATGTTCGGCTGTATCAGAATATAAATTCAATAAATTTTCAAGGTTATGATCGTTAAATGCGGCGAACCATTTTATCGCAATTTCTTTATTTTGTTCTGCACTCATTTAATTTTATATTTAAGCAATGATTAAAAAAATAATTTTTCCACTTTTTATTTGTTTCCTGTTTTCATGTTCAACAAAAAAACCGGAAGTTGATCTAATTATTCATAACGCTGTCATTTATACTGTTGATTCATCGTTTACCATTCAGCAAGCCATCGCGATTAAAGATGGTAAAATTATTGAAACAGGCAGCAACGAACAAATTTTAAATTCATATTCTGCAAAAGTTGTAAAAGATGTTGGCGGCAAAGCTATTTTCCCCGGGTTTATTGATGCGCATTGTCATTTTTTAAGTTATGGTTTAGGTTTGCAACAGGTAGATCTGGTGGGAACGAAATCATTTGAAGAAGTCATACAGAAAGTGAAAGAATTTAAAGTTCAAACGGACATCCCTCGTCAGCCTATGGCTGACATTCCCTTGAAAGGGGAAATTATTTCCGGTGAATGGATCATCGGTCGCGGATGGGATCAGAATGATTGGGATGTAAAAGAATATCCAAATAAAACTGTTCTCGATTCCCTTTTTCCAAATACGCCAGTTATTTTAAAACGGATTGATGGACACGCTGCATTGGTAAATACCAAAGCAATGGAAATAGCCGGGCTTTATTATGGACTTGAAGTTAAAGGCGGAGAAATTCAAAAAGTGTATGGCCATACTGATGGGAAAAAATCTAAAGATTCACCAGGAGTAGGTTTAACAGGTATCTTAATTGATAACGCAGTAGATTTAGTTACCAATAAAATTCCACTTCCATCAAAAGAAAAAGTATTTAATGCACTCCTCGCCGCTCAAAAAAATTGTTTTGAAGTTGGTTTAACTACAGTTGATGATGCAGGTTTAATGAAATCTGAAATTGATGTTATTAACGAATTACAAAAAAACGGAAAATTAAAAATGCGCATATACGCTATGCTGAGCGACAGCACACCGAATTATAAATATTATTTAGAAAAAGGTCCGTACAAAACGGATAAATTAAATGTACGTTCTTTTAAATTCTATGCTGATGGTGCTTTAGGTTCACGTGGTGCTTGTTTGCTTAAAGATTATTCTGATAAACCAAAATGGAAAGGATTTTTACTAAATACAAAAGAGCATTTTGAAAAGTACGCTAAAATTCTTTTTGAAAAAGGATTTCAAATGAACACGCATTGTATCGGAGATTCAGCAGTAAGAGTGATTCTTCATTTGTACAATTCAACATTTTATGATAAGAGTCTAAAGAAGGAAAATACAAAAGCACATGATGCCCGATGGCGGATAGAACATTTTCAATGCACAACACCAATTGATGTGGAGGGTCTTTTAGACAATACATCCAACATTATTCCCTCTGTTCAACCAACCCACGCCACCAGCGATATGTATTGGGCAGAAGAATGTTTAGGAAAAGAACGCGTAAAATATGCTTACGCTTATAAGGAACTTTTAAAAGCTGCCGGAACGCTTGCTTTGGGAACAGATTTTCCGGTGGAAGATGTTTCGCCATTCAAAACATTTTATGCAGCCGTATTCCGTAAAGACAGTAAAGGTTTTCCGAAAAGCGGTTTTCAAATGGAAAATGCTTTAACGCGTGAAGAAACCATAAAAGGCATGACAATCTGGGCCGCTTATTCCAATTTTGAGGAAAAAGAAAAAGGCAGTTTAGAGAAAAATAAGTTCGCTGATTTTGTTATTTTAGATACGGATCCGATGAAATGTAATGAAAATAAAATCCTTTCTTCCAAAGTTATTGCTACATATATAAATGGCGAGAAAGTATTTTCAGTACAATAAAAATTAACAACAAAGAACACTAAGAAACAATACAAAGGGCC
>Ga0210408_10005333_pt1 | contig 11312 bp, 23 predicted proteins | sample IncBWH4MmetaG_FD_155471 | JGI IMG/M metagenome (GOLD analysis project Ga0210408, IMG submission 155471) | Forest soil microbial communities from Barre Woods Harvard Forest LTER site, Petersham, Massachusetts, United States - Inc-BW-H-4-M | ecosystem: Environmental > Terrestrial > Soil >... | reverse complement strand
TCATCAAACAGCAGGCGAAGCGTTCACGTCAGCCGGCAAGCCGGAACAGACATTAATCTGGCAGGAACCCAACGGGATATGGTGCCGCTGTCGAATCGACTGGCTGCACGCGAGTAAGCCGTGGATAGTCGATTACAAGACAGGCAAGCGTTCCGCTCATCCGCAGTCCATCTCTCGTGTAGCAGCGGCGTCAGGCTGGTGCATTCAAGATGCCTTCTATCGCAGAGGATTTAAGGCAGTCTTTGGACATGATCTCGAGCCGGAGTTCTTCTTCGTTTGTCAAGAAAACTTTCCGCCGTTCGCACTTTCGGTAGTTGAGACCTCGCCGGCTGATCTCGCTTTGGCGGAAGCGCAGGTCGAGTACGCGATTGCGACGTGGGGCGAGTGCTTGAAGTCTGGACGATGGCCAGGATACGCGACGACCGTCCAGCGGATCACGTCGCCGAGTTATGTCGAGGCATCTTGGCTAGAGAGAGAACAGGAGGAAGTGTGAAGAATCTGCCTGACGATTTCAAGCACTGCGATTTCGAGCGAACAGGGGCTGAACCGATCGACGAGGCCGTTAACGAAGACATGATTGACTACTGGCGTGAGCGATCCGACCTCTTCGCCCCGCCTAACGTGATCCATGACGGAGGTGTCGAATGAGCGAAGCATCGGAACTTAGCCGCATTACTAATCAGATCGGTCTCTTATGTGAAGCATTACCCGACGCGAAAGAACGCCGCCGTTACGCGCTACTGCAAGCGGCAGCGACCGTTTATGCCGGTTATGCACACTTCGACATTGAGGCTACTTCTCACGAGGCCGTAGTGGAGCATGCCGAGCAAATACTGGCCGAAATCGAGAAGCGCGAGAAGGAGAGGCAGTCTTGAGTTTACTTGTCCCGTTCACCTGTCCGGAGTGCGGCGGCAGGGAATTTCTGGAAGGTCCGCACGGCGGGTTGAGTGTGAACTTCTGCTGCGCGAAGTGCTTCGCGCGATTCAATGACGCGTGGCCATTTTCAATCGACCGCCACGGGTTCATTGAGGAAAGCGAACGCTGTTTCTTCCGCGGTTCTTATAAGCCGATCGGGAAGCGCGCCAAGCAACCACTAGCCACGCACAGCGACAACGTCACACCGCCTGGGGCGCAAAGTCTGAAGGAAACATCGGAAAGTCTGAAGGAAACAAATTTCGAGAAGCGCGAGAAGGAGGGGCAATCGTGAGTTTCGGAGATGCCATCTGGTTTGCGTACCAAGCCTTCGCCACGATTGCGTTCACGTGTGCATGTATCTACTTCGCGATTCGCGGAGCGCAGGCGCATTTGAAACAATCCAAACTCGGTCGCGATATCAGCCAGGATGACGAGGCGTTGCGAGAATTGCTGAGAAAACAATGAAACCGATGATTGTTGTACCTCCGGACGTGATGGACGCAGACAATCTGAAAATGCTCAGAGATAACGATATCTGTGTAGTGGTAGCCAAAAATCCTGCACAGCTGCACTTCATGGACCCGCTTCCTGCTGCAAGTAATCGCACTCAGATCGAAAACGCAGCGATTCAATTATCTCGTCGATTGCTTAACGAAACGTTCAATTCGACAACATTTTACAAGTCAACGTTCGCAGCACTGTTCATAGAAATATTAATAAAAGGATCTCCTCTTGATCCGCGTGGCACAACTGAAGAACAGTACGATCGAATGTTTAATCAGGAAAAGGCTGAAGAAATCGCTCGACTGGCTCGCGAGGAAGCAAGGGCTGAACGAAAAGCCAAAAAAGCCAAATTGCTTGCCGCCAAAACGGAGTCGAAGCCATGAGCACCAACGGCTTCCAGTTCCACAAGGCGGTGCGCGAGCAGATCCGGCTACTGATTGCGTTATCGGGTGGCACCGGGTCAGGTAAGAGTTTCTCGGCGTTGCGTCTCGCTAAGGGTCTTTCCAATGGCAAGCGGTTCGCTGCGGTCGATACCGAGAACGGCCGGCTGAGTATGTACGCCGATTTCTTCGACTTTGATGTCGTTAACCTCACGGCGCCGTTTACGCCTGAACGGTACACGCAGGCGATCCTCGCCGCACAATCGTCCGGTTATGATGTGATCCTAGTAGACTCGGGATCGCATGAATGGGATGGCGATGGCGGTGTACTCGATGCCCAGGCCGAGGAACTTGACATGATGGTTGAGCGTTCCAAAAAGAGTGGTGATAACCGGCGAGATTGGGAGATTGAAGACTCTCACCGGATGCGTTCCTGGATTCGCCCGAAAATGGAACACAAGCGGATGATGACGCACTTGCTGCAATTGAAAGCGCACGTCATTATGTGCCTACGAGCTGCGGAAAAAATAGAGATCCGTAAAAACGAAAAAGGTAAAACTGAGGTTGTTCCGAAACAGTCGTTAACTGGACTGGACGGCTGGATACCGATCTGCGAAGCCAAACTGCCGTTCGAATTTACAGCCAGTTTCTTGCTTACTGCGGACAAGCCTGGATTTCCTAAACCCATCAAGTTACAAGAGCAACATAAAGCCTTCTTCCCGCTCGACAAGCCGATCACCGAAGACGCCGGCCGATTGATTGGCGAGTGGGCGCGTGGTGGAGCGAAGCCAGCTGATCAACCGAAGGCCGAGGCGTATGATGCTAAGTCCATCTTGGCGAAGATCGAATCTGCGACCGATATGGATGCGACGTGGGCGTGGCTGAAAACGGTAGTCTTTCCAGCCGGTCCCGACAAAACGCTTGCGGTGGAGTGTTATAAAGCGAGAAAGAAGCAGTTGGCTCAGAAAGAGCCGCTGGAAATCTGATTTGGGAGCAACAGGAGAATGAGATTCCTGAATCGTGTTCTGTGTTGGCTGTTCTTTCATCCAGAGTTGCGCGTGATTCATTCGTGCTCGCGATTGGCTCAGCATGTGTGGTGCCCACGCTGTGACCGGCATTTTGGAATTCATCACGGAGTACGTGCGTTTGTGCAATGGGGACCGGAACTCTGTTTATGTTTCGACCCCGTGACAGAAGAGACTTTGAGGACCGGAGAGGAGAGGCTTTGACCGAAATCTGTGAACGTTGTAAATGTTGCAGTACTTACTGGCAGGAATGCTCCAACTGCGACGATGACGGCATGATGGATCATGACTGCGGCGAGGACTGCTGTTGCTGCGTCGATCCCGAGCAAAATGTTACTTGCGACATCTGCAACGGGAAGACCGGTTGGTATCGCTGCATTGGTCACTGCGACAGAGATGGCAAACACGTAAAAGCGGAAGTAGGAGAGGAGAGGCTTTGACCGATGGAAACTGAATATTTGCTTCAATTTTTCGAGTATGAACATTTGCCGCCGCACTTGCAAGCGATCAGCGCACCGTTCTGCGAACTAGCGAACGACATCGTGGAGACGCTGCCGCGAAATCCCGAGCGCACAATGGCGTTGCGAAAGTTGCTTGAGGCGAAAGACTGCGCCGTTCGAGCGAAACTTTTCAAGTAGGAGAGGAGAGGCTTTGATTATTCAGACCCGATATCGAGATGTGCCGTGGGATGAAATTGAGCCTATTCATCGTCAAGCCGGAATGTCATCGGACTCTTTAGATTGGGAAACGGAGCAACGCGGAAGGCCGGTTGAGATTCAGACGCCAGCATGGCCTGACACAGATTACTGCGGTGGGCCGTTTTACAAAGTCGTGAAAGGCCCGCATGGCGCTATGTGGGTCTGTCCTCATCTCGCAGAGATAGGAGATTAGCCGGGAGGGCGGCGATTGAGCGATGAGTTACAACTACGAAACTGAACGACCGTACACATTAACTGATGAAGGCTAGAAGAAATGAGCAGCCTTCCATATCCAGGAAGCGTTGCGGAGTTCAAGACAGCACTAGACGTAATGTCTGAGGCGGCGCAGGAAATCAGTCGATTGACCCGATCTATTCAGGAGATTAATAAGCAAATGGAAGTGATGCAGGCCACATATGCCGCAGCCCGTAAGAAGGTGTTCGATCTGATGACCAAGATGGATGTGGCCTCTAACGGCAATTACGGTTACGAAAATCGCATGGCTTGGTTTCTTGTTGAACTTCATCGGCAAATGAACGATAAGAAGCCTCTCGATACTGAGGTGAAGCTATGACGCCAGACTTAATCGACCGCTTGTTGGCATTTGAAGCGACCTTGGCAAATGAAGAAGCGGCATTGGTAAAGGCTGCTATTGATGAGATTGCCGCGCTCGAAGAACGCTGCTTGGAGTTACAAAAGTATCAACACGATCCGGCTTGCAGTTGGCCGGAATGTGGATGTTCATGCGGTGTCGATAACCTGAATCAAGAACTCTCGCGCCTGCGGACGGCGCTAGAACGTGCCATCACCTTCATTAAATATGCACGTTATGAACTGGAGCCTGGATTAGCAACTATTGGCGATCAATTTCCACGCCAGGAAGATGCAGACAAAATGGTGAAGGAAGCCGAGGACGCGCTTTGCAAAATGCAATGAGGTCGAACATGGCCAGCTTGACGGACTTGGCGATTCGTTATTCATCAGATAAATACTACAGTCATTCTTATGTGCCCTTCTACCAGGAGTTGTTCGCCGGCCGAAATGTACGCCGCTTGCTCGAGCTGGGTATAGGATATAGAGACCTCATGGTTCCATTTCTGCCGGCCGACGTGCCGTATGTTCACGGATCCAGCCTGTACATGTGGCGGGATTTCTTTCCGGAGGCCGATATATTCGCGTGCGACATCCGACCCGAAACGCTCATCAACGAAGGGCGGATCCGCAGCATGGTGTGCGACCAGTCGAGCGGTAATTCGCTCGCCGAAATGGTATTCGAGTTTACGAACGGAATGAAGGACGGCTTCGATTGCATCATCGACGATGGCTCCCACGTCACCGCACATCAGATATTCACGGCGGAGTGTTTGTTGCCGAGACTGAACACGCCTGGATTGTATGTGATCGAAGACGTGCAAGATCCTGACGCGATTTTCTGGCGGCTCATGCCGATCACGCGACGGTGGCCGATTCGTGAAATCTGCGATCCGATCCAAGTGCGGCATTTTGAAAAGCGGCCCGACGATACGCTTGTGGTGATTCAGAAATGATCGACGTGGTGCTGATTACTTCCGGGCGCCGCCCTGAGTTGCTCGCTCAGTCGCTCGACAGCCTGATCGGTAATGCCGCGAACGGATTTCCGTATTCCCTAACCGTCGTGTTCGATGGTAGCGGTCCTTTGCCGATCGCGCGAATAGGAACGCTAATTATCCACGCGGAATCACAAGGGGCGAGCGCTAGCCGAAACGTGGGCGCAGGCAGTATTACGCAGTATCGCCGCCAGAAATACGTCATGTTCTGTGACGACGATATCTATGCGTGTCCGAAGTGGGATGAGAGTTTACTCGGACTGGCAAGAGATGTAGCAGATCACCATAGCGGCGATTTTGAGAAGGGGACCATTATCAGCGGACACTCGCATCCGTTCAACCACGCGGAACTAACGCACATTTACGGAACGAATTTTGGAATCCCGCTTGTGATTTCCTCCGTCCACATGCTCATGCCGTGGGAACTTTGGGACGACGTCGGCTACTTCCAGGAACCCGGTGGCCCTGGCGGCAGCGAAGATTACGACTATTGCATGAGAGCTAAGGCGAAAGGCTACGGCTTCGCGGTGACGGAACCGCAGTGCATTATCCATTGCGGGCTCACCAGCACTTCCGGCAAGCCGATTGTCGGCTACTCGCAGATGGTTGCGCAGAACAACCGCCTCGTTGAACAGTACGGTCTGCAAGGCAAGGTGCAGTGGCAATGAATCTTCTCGTCACCGGCCCCGCATACTGGCCTACCGAAGAGATCACTCAAAAGAAGTTTTGGCTGTATCTTGCCTCGTGTCGCAAGTATGGCATCACTCCGCAGTTATACGGTCCAAAGACGGATCGCTACGAAGGCGGTGCGAACATGCGGATTTACGGCTTGGTAGAGTTCCTGAAGACGGTCGAGGCTGAGTATACGCATGTTCTGTTTTCCCACGTCTGGGACGTTCTATTCACAGCGCCGATTGAAGAAATTATCTTCAAGTATGAAGGTTTTGGCAGGCCGTCGCTGTTGATGGGCGCTGCGAGCCAGGATGTCTCCGATCTTCATCCTCCGGAGTCAGATCGTTATTTGCCGTTATGGGACAAGACGCAGCCATATTGGTATCCCGCATGGTCGATGTATCTCGCGGAGATTCCGTACATCGTGGATCGTTTCGGACGAATCGAAAGGGGCCATTACAACGATTGCATTCCTATCCTTGATGCGCTGGAGAGCAATCTCTTAGAACCCGTCTACGATAGCCGCTGCGATATCTTCCAGACCTTGCTGTCCGATGAATCAGAGATCCATGTCGCTGATGGCACGGTCCACAACACGCTGACCAACACGTCTCCTACGCTCCTTCATTTCATCTATGCGTGCGCTGACCAAGAGACAGGGAAAGATGCGGTGATTGTTCCGTGGGCGCGACAGTTGGGTATTATCTGATGAGAAAGCGACGACTACCACGTACGACAAAGAGCACGCTCGTGACTATTAAAACGGCGGCCGAATTGGCAGATTATTCGATTCGGCAATTCCGACGCTTCATGGTCGATTATCCCATTCCTAGGGTGCGTATCGGTCGTACATATTTCATTCGTGGCTGCGATTTCAATGAATGGGCGCGCCATCGCTCGACCAATAGTAAATCCTTGACAACCTAGCATGGGCTAGCCTAACATGCCTCGCCATGGCTAAATGTACCATCATCGGTCGTAAGGATCAGTTAGCGTGCACGCGACATCCGAACGCCACCATAGTCGTTTTCTGTCCCGCAGGACGTGGCGCCGTCAAGTCTAAACGCAAGGCGAAGTCTTCGGCACGAAACGGCCTATTGGGTGGTCGACCCAAAAAGAAAAAGTAATGGCCATCCAGTTCAAGCGTCAAGAGCCGGAAACCTACGTCGCCATCAGCGATTGCGAAGTGATCGTAACGCAAGTGTCGCCGATCGGCGTCCGGCATATCACGATGCTCAACATTGAGACGGCGTTACCGATTGACGTTCTCGCGTGGATCAACCTGCTACGGCGAGACGATGGAGGGATGTGCAAATGAGGCTGGCGATCGTAACGGCGCACGCGGGAGCGGACAGTCTCAAAGCTGCCGTCCATTCTTGGCTACAGTATCCTCCGTTGCCTGATGAAGCATTTGACGTCTCGATGAACAGTGTATCGGAGATAATGACGAAGCCTCCGGTGTTTATTATCAATGGCAAGCACGGAATGATGGACTGTTACGAGGTCGGCTTCAGGAGATACAAAGAGGACATTCTGTCATTCTTCCACGACGACTTGATCATCCACGACAAGAATTGGTTGGAGCGCGTACTCCTCGAATTCGAAAATCCATCAGTCGGCCTGGTCGGCTTCGGCGGTGCCACTCGGCATGGATCGCCATCACTCTACAAGGAACCGTATGATTATCACCAGTTAGGCCGGTCCAATTTCCTGTCCAACATGGACGACGCGGAGAATCACGGCAAGCGGTTTACCGGATCGTGTGATGTCGCCGTTTTAGACGGCTTCGCCTTGATAGTCAGACGCGAGGTTTTGCAACTCGCAGGCGGATGGCCGCTGAATACCCCGATAAATTATATAAATTACGATTATTGGCTGTCTTGCATCACTAGGCGTCTCGGTTACCGTATTCGCTTAGTAGGAGTGGCGTGCAACCATCTCGGAGGAAGAACATACGTCAAGTTAGGGATCGGCGATAAGCCTGATCACTGGACCAAGTATCTCACTGCGCACGAATATATCTATTCGGAATTCAAAGACGTTTTACCATTTGAGGTAGGCCAATGAACTTCGACGAAGCGATGACCTTAACCCGCACCGTCTCCAGCCACGCGGCCTTTGAAGACGAAGAATGCAAGGCGTACTTCGACACATTGATGTCGCTCACGCCAGGTTCGCTGATTGTTGAAGTCGGCCTTGAGTACGGGCGCTCGAGCGCGATCGCGTTGCAAGTCGCCAACGTCGGCAATCTCCATTACCTCGGCATTGATCCATTTGTAGATGCCAACAGTTATCCGGCGTGGCTTGGACTCGCCAATCGGACTGCAGCACAGTTTGAGTTACAGAAGGGTATAAGCGACGAAGCTTTAATTTATAACCCGATATCGGCCATCTTGATTGACGGCGACCATTCGTACGATCAGGTGCTTCGGGACTGCGAACATTTCTTGCCGTTAGTCGTCAACGGTGGCTACGCCATGTTTCACGACTACGGTCGCGATAGCCTGCCGGAGGTATTCCGTGCGGTCAATGACTACATGTCAATCCATCCTGAGTTTACGCAGGTCAAACACGTCGGCACATTAGGCATTTGGAGGCGGGAGTGATCGGGCTAAACGTTGGTTCAGGTCAGCGCCCGTTTGACCGATCGCAAGGCTGGATCAACATCGATAGTAATCCACGATGGGAAGCAGACCTCGTGCGCAGCTGGGACCACCTGCCGATGTTCAAGGACGGATCGGTTGATATCGTGGTGAGTCATCATTCCATTGAGCATGTCGGCTGTGGCGAAGCGGATGGCTGTATCTGGGAAGCGTGGCGTGTGCTAAAACCGGAAGGCTCATTAATTGTCAGTGTTCCAAACATGCGTAAACTCGCTGTGCTTTGGCTGTCCGGCGAGTTAACAACACAAATCTACATGACCAACGTCTACGGTGCATACATGGGCCATGAAGAGGACCGACACAAATGGGGATTCGATGCGGTATCACTTGAAGGACAAATAAAAGTTGCGCCGTGGCGAGCGGTAGGAGACTTTAACTACCGTCCGATCCCGGGTGCCGACATTGCGCGAGATGACCGTTGGATTTTGTGTCTGGAGGCGGTGAAGTAATGTACGTCCTCTTCGGCGTCCTAACAGTGTCCGTCTTCATCGTCTACATTCTGTATTCCTATCGTCGCTGCCACCGGACCATCAACGGAGTAAAGCGGCAATACGGGCTGAGGGAGAGATGAATGCAGTTTTGATAGTCTGCCGGAACGGCCTCGAACTGACAAAACGCTGCATACGATCAGTGCTCGACCAGGATATCGACGTCGTGATCTACGTCATCGACAACGACACGGAAGACGGCCACAAGGATATATTGGCCTCCTATCCAAAGAACAAGGTGCTCAACTGGCGCTTCACGCCAGCGAAAGGCGTGTCGGCCTCATGGAACTTCGGCCTCGAATACCTATTCGACACTGCGCAGTGCGAAAAGGTGTTGGTTTTGAACAACGATACTGAGCTTAAACGGGAAACCTATCGTTATCTTGACTTGGACGGTGGACCGTTTGTTACTGCGGTCAGCGTGGATAATATAGATGGCATTAAGGGCGGATGGGCTCCGTCACGACGGCCACATCCCGATTTTTCTTGTTTCATGATACGTCGCGAAGTCTGGCAGAAGGTCGGCAAGTTCGACGAGTCGATGGTGTTGTATGCCTCGGACGCGGATTACCACTTACGAATGCACCAAGCCGGTATCCATGCGTACACGATCGGAATTCCTTTCTATCATGTCGCGAGCGGGACATTGAAGTCGGCACCGGAAGCCGAGCGGCAGCGCATCCAGCAACAGGCCGACATGGACCGAGACACGTTTGAACGGAAATGGGGCTGCCGGGTGGGCAGCGAACACTATTACCGGCTCTTTGAGCCGTAATCGCGAGCGGTTCCGCGTGCGACCGCAATCTTGTTAGCACTCCGGCCGGCGTTACAGGACTAGAGGGCGTGGCGTCGGCCATATTTTAAGGAGAACCAATGGGCTATTACGATCAGGAAATGTTAGCAAAGCAGGCTGAGGTTGCCGGCAATGCGATCGGTATCAGAAATCGCGAGTTAATTCCCAATCTCAAGGCGCAGCGCCAAGAATTAGTTCATCGTGTCCAGAAGATTGATACGCTACTGGAGCTTCTTGAAAAGAATCCCGAGTTCGTGAAGATGCTGGACCTGACTCGCGAATTGATTTAATGCCAAAGCGTAAGAAAACCGTTGTTAAGCGCACTCGCCGCTCTCCCTACGAGCGTTCGCTGGAGCACGCGACGAAACGCCTGGATCAAGCCCTAGAAGAACAGTTGGCGTGTCAGATCAAGCTGCAAGGCTTGGAGCAGGAGATTCCGTACTTGCAGGGGATCATTCGAGCGTTGAAGCCTACGGTTGAGGAGCGACCGCCTGAGAGAATTCTGCACACTAACCTGAGGGTCACGTCAATACCGATAGAAGGCGACCAGGAAGGCTTTCTCTCCCGCTTCGTCAAGCCCGTCCCGCTGACCAAGCCAATCTCGCAGCAAGGCGTCGTGACTGACCAATCGGAGCCGTTCATACCGGATATCGTACCTGGAGAGGAGGTATTGCCTTGAGTGAAACGACTGCTAGTTTTGAAGGTTGGGCGATCGTAGAAATGATGGGACGTCGCCGTGAGATCGGGTATGTCACGACGGAACATTACGGAGCTGCATCGCTGTTTCGCGTCGATTCACCAGAGTTTGAGGAGCGTGAATTCGAGTTGCAGCGACCGGAATATGTCGAAGGTCGAATGGTCCCAAAAGGCTCAAAGGTCAAACGCACGGCAATACCGGCAAAGTCATGCCTTGTCGGTCCAGGTTCTATCTATGCCTTGAATCCATGCACCGAAGAGACTGCCAGAAAAGCTATAGAGCAAGGAATCCATCGCCCGCTCATTTTGCTCAGTATTCCAGAGCAAGCGCAATTGACTGCCGCTGGAGATATTGAACAAATGATGGAAGGTCAACCTGATCCGGCGTTTGAAGATAACGAACGATGTGATCAGTGCGGGGAGAAGGTCGAATATTGCGAGTGTGCTCCGCTGTGACCACCCCGCTCCTCATCATCAGCGACGCTCCATCCTGCGTGTCCGGTTTAGGCCGTATCTGTCGGGACCTTGCGACGCGAGTCGCTACACAGTTATCCGACGTGTTCGATGTCGCGACGTTTGGTTATGGCGGCTGCGGCGACCGCACATTGCCGTTTCCTCAATACGCCATCGAAGGGATGAGCAACTGGTTTTTGCCTACACTCCCCGATGTCTGGCATAACTTTGCTGGCGATCGCAAAGGCATCGTGATGACGATCTGGGATGCGAGCCGATTGCTCTGGCTCGCCCGTCCCGATAATCCCGACGCCAGCACTGATAAGCAGATGCGTGCGTTCTTGAAGAACAGACCTTTCCATCTGTGGGGCTACTTTCCGATAGATGCGGTCGGTCCTAACGGTCGTATGTCGGTCATGCAGCGCGAGTGCATGATGGG
>Ga0210408_10005332_pt1 | contig 11312 bp, 11 predicted proteins | sample IncBWH4MmetaG_FD_155471 | JGI IMG/M metagenome (GOLD analysis project Ga0210408, IMG submission 155471) | Forest soil microbial communities from Barre Woods Harvard Forest LTER site, Petersham, Massachusetts, United States - Inc-BW-H-4-M | ecosystem: Environmental > Terrestrial > Soil >... | reverse complement strand
GTAAGCGGATGCACAGCAGGGCCAAGACTAAAATGCCCGCGAGATGCAGCGCGTTGGGTATCGTGAAATCGAAGAATTGGGTGAAGGGGCTGGACATCATGTTCTATGTGGAGGGAAAGTATATCACTCGGGGTTCCGCGGCAAGCGCGCCGGAGCGATTTCTTGGCTGGGGAGGAACTATGCAGTCTTCCAGACGTCGTTTGCTTCTCATGTCCTTCGCTGCCGTGCCCTTTGTTCCGATGCGTTTCCAGGACTCCCCTTCGCAAGACACCTCGCGTGGCAGCAAGCGCCGCCCCGACGGTTCCGATGATGCCTCAAACGGTTCGAATGCCGCGAATTTTCCGGCGAACGCCAGCAAGGCCATACTCGAAGAGCGCCAGAAGAGCATAAAGAAAGATGTCGAGAAACTTTACGACCTCGCGGCCCAGCTAAAGACCGAGGTGGAAAAAACCGATTCCACCACAGTGCTTTCTTTAGCGATGCTGAAAAAGGCCGAAGAAATCGAAAAACTGGCGCGGCAAATCAAGGATCACGCCAGAGGCTAGCGGCAACGTGTAGCGCCCGCCTTCTTAGGCGGGCTCCGTCGACCGTCCGGTTCGGCCTGGCCTCGAGTTGAGGCAACCGACGCTTTGCGCCGCCATCGGGCCTGCCCGCGAGGATGTCCCGAGCGCTGGCGTCAGCGCCCATTCGGCGATAGAATCGCAGCAAGGAAGTGCAATGCACTTGCTCGCTTCCGTCACGAAGCTGAACCGCGCGCCTGTAGCTCAGATGGATAGAGCATTAGCCTCCGGAGCTAAGGGTCGGGGGTTCGAACCCCTCCAGGCGCGCCACTTTTTCCTGGGTCCGGACCGGCCAGCGAGCGCATACGTAAATCTACGTCCGTATACTTACGTATGTCAGGCCCTCTCATGTTGCCTAACTAGTTCTTTCCAGCCCCTTGACTTCCGCTGTAGTCAGTTGTAAGGATAAGTAACAGAAATGGCGCTGCCGACTGGGGTAGGCAGCTGCATAGCCCTTCTTATGCCAAAAGCGCTCAACCTACCCAGTCCCGACGAAATGAGGGCGGCAAATGAAGAACTGAGTCGGCGGGACGCCGCTCTGAAGAAAACGGAGGAGAGATTTCGGCAAATGGCCGACAACATCCAGGAGATATTCTGGATTTTGGACCCGCAGACTATGGGGGTCTCTTACGTGAGCCCCGCATTTGAACAGATTTGTGAACTCCCCCTCGACTCGCTTTACTCCAATCCAACCTCTTACCGCCAGTTGATACATCCCCAAGACCGGCCACGAGTGCTTGCAGAGCTTGAGATTTTAGAAAGGACGAATCGCTTCGACGAGGAATTTCGCATCGTCTGCCCCGGCGGGACTGTGAAGTGGATAAGATCCATTGGATTTACCGCCAAAGATCCGGCAGGCAACGTTACGACGCTGGTCGGCACTGCTCAGGAGATTACCGCTCGCAAAGAGATGGAAATCGTGTTGCGGGAAAGTGAGGACCGCTACCGCGATTTGGTTGAACATTCCACGGACCTGATTTGCACCCATGATCTCGAGGGGCGCCTTCTGTCCGTAAACGAACTGCCTGTCAAGCTTCTTGGATACTCCCGGGAGGAGCTGCTGAATAAGCCCATGCGGGATTTTCTGCTGCCGGAGGCGCGCGCTCAATTTGATCAATCTCTTCTCGATATACAGAGAGACGGATTCGTTAAAGGTCTAATGGTCGTTCTCACCAAGACCGGTGAACGCAGAATCTGGGAGTACCACAATACGCTCCGAAGGGATCGCGACACCTCCCCTGTCGTTCGCGGGATAGCACACGACGTCACCGACCAGCGGCGTGTGCAGAAGGCCTTGCGGCTTTCGGAAGAAAAATTCTCGAAGGCCTTTCGCTGTAGCCCTACCATCCTTTGGATCAGCACGCTTCAGGAAGGGCGCGTCTTGGAAGTCAATGAAACCTTTGAGAGACACAGTGGCTATGCGCGGGATGAAGTCGTCGGTCACACCGAGGTGCAGCTTAATCTCTGGATTGACCTCCACGAGCGAGAAACCCTCCTTGACACCCTCAGAAGGCAAGGAAACGCCAGAGACCACGAAGTCCACTTTCGAACGAAGCCCGGGCAGGCGGTGGTTATTCTCCTTTCCGTCGAGTTGGTGGAACTTCATGGCCAGCAATGTTTGCTTGCCGTCGGCCAGAACATCACCGAGCGCAAGCGAGCCGAAGACGAGCTCCAGCGCCTTTCGGGCCGCCTACTGCAGTCGCAGGACGAAGAGCGGCGCAGAATCGCCCGCGATTTGCACGATTCTACCGGCCAGGATCTCGTCGCCTTGGCAACCATGCTTGGTCAACTCCGCGTTTCCATTCCTGCGGGTGAGCAAAAATCGCGACGACTTCTTTCCGAGTGCTCGCATCTTGCCGATCGGTGCCTTGGCGAAGTGCGCACCCTTTCTTACGTGCTGCACCCACCCGTCTTGGATGATGCTGGCTTGGTGGATGCCATTCGCGACTACGTGAAGGGCTTCACCAAACGAAGCGGCATCCAGGTGAAATTGGAGCTCTCATCGCTTCTCGGGCGCATGCCGCGAGACGTCGAGTTGGCCTTGTTCCGCGTAGTGCAGGAGAGCCTCACCAACATCCACCGCCATTCGGGAAGTCGCCAGGCCAAAATACGAATTGATCGCAACTCCAATCTTACTTTGGAAATCAGCGACCCTGGCGAAGGTGCCTCGATCGGCGCGCCGGGAGGCCAGGAAGAGCGCCGCCCCGGAGTCGGTGTCGGTATTCACAGCATGCAAGAGCGCGTGAAACTGATCGGAGGGCGGTTGGAGGTCGATTTCACCAGTGACGGCACGACCGTACGCGTGACCCTCCCTCTCGGGAGGTAAACGCGCATGAAGGAACGAAGCGCTGAGGCGCGCGCTCCGTTGGTACAAGCAGTTCGGCGCATCCCTTGACTTCCCCCGCAATTCAATATATTAGTAATTAACGGAAGTGGGATAACAAACCTGCGCTAATAGCGGGTCTCGTGAAGCTTCATGACCTCTCTCAGCGCGGTCCGATAGCCTGTATTTTCCTGTCCCGTCATGTGAGGTGTGTTCGTGCCCGTCAAGCTTCCTTCAAAGGTCCGTTTGTCCGCTGGCCGATCAAACCACAACCACAGGAGAAAGATCGTGAAAAAACTGCGCATCTTGATAGCCGATGACCACGAGCTGGTCCGCCGTGGTGCATGTGCCGTCCTCCACTCTCAACCTGGCTGGAGAGTCGTCGGCGAGGCCGTGAATGGCTGGGAGGCGGTAGAAAAGGCAATCGGTCTGAAGCCGGATGTCGCCGTGGTGGACATCAGCATGCCCGAACTCGAGGGCATCGAGGCTGTTCGGAAAATCTGCAAGGCCGTTCCAAGTTCCAAAGTCCTCGTGCTCACCATGCACGAGTCAGACCGCATGGTCCAACGCGCCTTGGACGCCGGAGCTCACGGCTACATTCTGAAATCCGATCTCACCGAGTGCCTCGTGAAAGCAATCAAAGTCGCTTCCAGCGGTAAACCCTTCCTCACCCCCGGCGTTTCCAAAATCATGATGCAAGGATCACTGAAGGCCGAACGCGAGCGTCATCCATCGGAACACTCAGCGGCCCGGACAACTCCTCGCGAGACGGAAATCACCCGCCTGCTGGCAGAGGGAAAAACCAACAAGGAGGTCGCTGCACTGTTGGGCATCGCTGTGAGGACGGTCGAAACCCATCGCGCCAGAATCATGCTCAAGCTCGGTCTTCATTCCCTGCCCGAGTTGGTCCACTACGCGATTCGCCAGGGAATCACCACAGTGCAGGGAATCTAAGTTGAGCCGCTGATAGCGGGCACCAGCGAAGGACCTCGGAGGGTTGGAGGCGCGGGTGGGATTCGAACCCACGAATGGAGGTTTTGCAGACCTCTCCCTTGGGCCACTTGGGTACCGCGCCAAGCTTTTTAGTATAGCGAAAACGTGAACGAGTGTCAGGGCAGTGCGAGAAGCGGCTAATTCACACCGACGGTCTTTGGCGGGCGCGTTCACCTCTACCGGCAACAAGACGCGCAGATATTCCTTTACGCGGTTTTTTGCAGAATAAAAATCTTTCAAGCCTTCGCGGATTCTTCGATGCCTTGCAGCTCCTTGCCGGGCTTGAAGCGCACCGCTTTGCCGGGAGGAATGTTCACCTCTTCGCCCGTGCGCGGATTCCGGCCGATGCCCGTCTTGCGGGGCTTCACACTAAAGACTCCGAACCGCCGTAGCTCGATGCGCTGCCCGCGGCCCAGCGCGTTTTTCAGCGATTCAAAAACGGTTTCGACGGCCTGCTCGGCCTTCGTGCGGCTAATACTAGTCGTTGTCACAACGGCATTTACGATATCGAGCTTAATCACGTGGGCCTCCAGCGACTCGGCAGATGCTAGAGGCTGCGTCGTGGGTTGTCAAGACGTGGTAGCTAATCTACACTGACCTTCCTTTTTGCATTCGGTCGTTCCGAAGAAGTGTGCGCGCAAACTCAGGAGGCGTGGATGTCCGTTAAGCCCGACCGCTGGATCCGGCGCATGGCGCTGGAGCATAAAATGATCGAACCCTTCACCGACCGCCAGATTCGCGAAGGGGTCATCAGCTATGGAGTTTCGTCTTATGGCTACGACATTCGCGTGGCCGACGAATTTCGCATTTTCACCAACGTGAATTCCACCATTGTCGATCCCAAACATTTCGATCCGCGCTCGCTGGTCGACTACAAAGGCGAGGCCTGCCTGATCCCTCCAAATTCCTTCGCTCTCGCTCGTTCTATCGAATATTTTCGGATTCCACGCAACGTCCTGACCATCTGCCTCGGCAAATCCACCTACGCCCGCTGCGGCATCATTGTGAACGTCACGCCCTTCGAACCCGAATGGGAAGGTTTCGTCACCCTGGAGATCAGCAACACAACGCCGCTCCCCGCGAAAATTTACGCCAACGAAGGGCTTTGCCAGGTGATTTTTTTCCTTTCCGACGAGGACTGCGAGGTTAGCTACAAAGACAAAAAGGGAAAGTATCAGTCGCAAGGCGGCATCGTCCTACCGCGCCTGTAAACTTCATAAGCCTCAGCGGAACAGCTTGCTTGCAATCTCCGCGACGTGCTTGCCCTGGTAGCGCGCGATTTTCAGCTCATTCGCACTCGGTTGCCGCGATCCGTCGACGCCCGCCAGAGTCGTCGCACCATAAGGAGTCCCGCCGCTGACGTCCACCATATTCGTCAATCCTGATTCGCTGTATGGCACCCCCACCAGAATCATCCCGTGATGCAGCAGCGTGGTGTGAAAACTGGTGATAGTAGTCTCCTGCCCGCCGTGCTGCGAAGCCGTTGACGCAAAAACGCTGCCGATCTTCCCGATCAGCGTACCTTTGGCCCACAAGCCACCGGTCTGATCCAGAAAATACCGCATCGGCGCCGCCATGTTTCCGAACCTCGTGGGCGTCCCAAAGATCACCGCATGCGGCTCCGCAAGTGAATCCATCGTCGCCACCGGAACGTGCGCAAACGCCGCGCGCGCCGCCTTGGCGCCCGATTTCTCCAAGACTGCGTCTGACGTAAGTTCCGCAACCTGGAAAAGCGATGCATCGGCCCCGGCTACTTCCTTGACTCCCGCGAGCACCGCTTCGGCCATTCGATAGACGTGGCCATACATGCTGTAGAAAATGACGTGCACCTTGATGCCCATCGAGTCCTCCAAAAGTGACGATGTGCTGCTGTTCGAGGAAAGCTAAACCAGGGCCGCAGTAACCAGCGGATACCCGCGCTCGCGCCAGGCGTTCAACCCGCCTTGCAACGGCCGAATGCGCCGCACGCCCTTACTCCTCAAGAGCAGCGCCACACGGGCGCTGGTAGCTTCGTTTGGTCAAGTGCAGTAGAGAATGACCTCACGGTCGGGGGGCAAGCGGTCATCCTTCTCTTCCAAATCTTGGGCGTCCATGCGAAAGGCGCCGGGTATGGTATGGGGATCGGCCTCGAACTCCACGGAATGCCGCAAGTCCACGATAACCAGATCTTCTCTTGCGTCGATCTTCTGCTTCAGTTCCTCGGCTGTGATGCGCGCAATGCGCAACTCGCGCAGAAAGCGCTGCCGCGCAACGAACTTGTATCCAATGTAGCCGCCCAGCAGGCCGATTACGATAACGCCGAGTCCGCTGCCGAGATGAAACGCGTGCTCGGCAACTCTTTCAATCTCTCCGCTGAACACATAACCCAGCCCCACGTAAACACTTGACCAAAGAAACGCGCCCAGCGCGTCGAAACACAAAAATCGCAAGGGTCGCATGTGAAAAATGCCTGCCAGTGGCGGAGCAACCGACCCCAGCCCCGGCACAAATTTTGCAAAGACCAACGATCGTGCGCCTTGCTTTGCGAAAATACCCTGCGTGCGCCGCACGCAGGAATCCGGCTCAAGTGAGATTTTGCAGAGAAGCTGGAGAATTTTGATGCCGCGCACGCGTCCCAGCCCGTACCAAAAGGAGTCGGCAAGGAGCGCAGCAAACACACTAAGCGCGATCGAGCCCGCGAAGCTGAATCGGCCCGTCCCCGCCAGCGCACCCGCCGCCAAAAGAATCGGCAGCGAAGGCACGGGCAGTCCGATTTGCTCGGCGAATACCCATACCAGCAAGACTACGTAACCGTGGTGCAGCAGGAATTCCAGTGCGCTGTGCATGATAGAGCCGGGCCCCAGGAATGCTCTTAGGTCGCGACGAAGGGAGCAGTATGCCCCCAACTGCCGGTCATAACAAATTCTCCGAGCGCCTTACGCGTGCGCGGCGCCAATTCGCGTTCGCGCAACTTCTCCGGCAGCGCATCCGCATTCCCGGGATACCCGATGGCTATTGCCGCCACTGGCTCCCAATCCGCCGGAATCGCAAATGTCTGTCGCGCTTTCTCCGCATCAAAGCCGGCCATCTGGTGCACCAGCAGCCCGCGCGTGTTCGCTTCAAACGTAAGCTGCGCCGTGGCGCTGCCCACGTCATGCAGAGCCACCCGGTTCGCCTTGCCTTCTCGCTGCGTTTTCAAATGGGCCACGGACAAGGCAAGCGCCGGCGCATGCTTTGCCCAGCTCGCATTGAATTCCACCAGGACGCCCAGCATTTTCGCGAAGTTCTCCGAATCGTCCTTTGTGGCCACTAGGTATGCCCACGGCTGCTCGTTGTTGCTGGATGGCGCCCAGCGCGCCGCCTCGAACAGGCTCCGCAGAACCTCGGGCGGCACTGCCTTCTCCGCAAACGCGCGCGGGCTCCAGCGGTGTCGTATCACTTCATGGAGGGCCACATCGGTGACGGCTGGTTTTTGCATCTTCTGAACCTTGTCAAGGTCAAGTTGTGCGGAGACGTGGGTTAGATGAGCGAAATACGCCGGGCGGTGCATCCGCACCGCCCGACGACTGGTTGCAAGTGGCGTACATCAATTCCCGGACTTCGGGGCGCCCTTTTGCACCATCTCGACGTCTATCGTGATGGCCACGTCGTCGCCGAGGACCCATCCGCCGTTGTCCATCTTGGCGTTCCATTTCACGCCGAAATCCTGCCGGTTGATCTTGGTGGTGGCGCTTGCCGCGGCCCGCTGGTTGCCCCACGGATCTTTCACTGCTGCCGTCGGCCCCTCGACGTCCAGTACCACTTGCTTGGTCACCCCGTGAATCGTCAGATCCCCGGTCACTTTCAGTTTGCCGACCTCCACTTGCTCCACCTTGGTCGATTTAAACGTAAGCGTCGGATACTTTGCGACTTCGAAAAAATGATCGCTGCGCAGATCCTTGTCCCGGCCGTCCACGCGCGTATCCACCGAAGCGGCATCAATAGTCACGTCCACCGAGGACTTCGTGATGTCCTTGTCGTCAAACTGAATCGCACCATTCACTTTGGTAAAGGCTCCCCGCACGGTGGAAAGCCCCAGGTGCCGAACCGCGAACTGCGCCGAGGAATGGTTCTGATCGATCTGCCAGGTGGAAGTTGCCGCAGCCGCCGGCAACGAAAGCGCCGCCGCTAGTGCCGTGGCGTAAACTGCCCGAGTTAGGAAGTGGCCCATCATTTTTCTCCTTTTTATAGCGATTGGAATTCCGTACCTGTCCCCTGTTGCAAAATTTTCACCTAGTGTCTTCCGCGCATATTTCATCAAGCAGCTTCGCCAAGGTTCTTACACGTACGGCCGCTATATGCGCGAACTGCCGCTTGTGGAGCTCGCGAACCGCTGGATCGAGTCGCTTCAGCAGTTCCAATCCGCCGCTCGTGATTCTCGTTTTCACCACGCGCCGGTCGTCGCTCTGCCGCTGCCGCGTAATCAGGCGGTGCTTTTCCATGCGGTCTAGCAGCCGCGTCATATCTGGATCGTGCGATATCATGCGTTCCGCGATGCTGCTGCAGGCCAGCCCTTGCGGCTCTGCGCCGCGCAAAATGCGCAGCACATTGTACTGTGCTCCGGTAAGGCCCTTCGATTTTAGTAGCTGTTCGGCTTGCAGGGCGAGCTTGTCCGCCGCCTTTTGCAGCGCAATGAACGCCCGGTCTTCGCAGGGCAGCGAGCCGCGCCGCGTTTGCATTCTGGGCATAGCGCAACGATAGTCGTTGTAACGGTTATTGTCAAGAGGAAAGAAAGCCTCGTTTTACGCCTTCCGCAACGGCCGTATATGCACCTCGCTCATGAAACTCCCCGGCCTCTGCTTCACCACCGCCTCGACCACGTGCGCCACGTCTTCCGCTTGCAGGGCCTTCTCTTTGTCTTTGCTTCCTCGCCCGGAGAATTCCGTGGCTACGCTCCCCGGGCAAATCACGCTCACGCGGATCCCATGGTCCCGCAAGTCCTCCGCCATGCACCCCGAGAGCCCCTGCACTCCCCACTTTGACGCGCAGTACAACCCTCCTCCCGCGAACGTATTCCTCCCCGCAAGCGAACTGATATTTATGATGTCCCCTCCGCCTTGCCGGATCATCGACGCAACCACCGCCCGCGAAACCAGGAAAACGCTCTTCAAGTTCGTGCTCAACACCCGGTCCCATTCCTCTTCGCTCTTTTCGTGTGCCGGACCGAAAAGTCCAATGCCCGCATTGTTGACCAGGATTCCGATCGGCCCCAGCTTCGCCTCGGTAGCGGAAACGAGTTTCCCAACGTCATCCGCGCTCGTGACATCCGCCGCTTGCCAAAGGACCTTTTCAGTTAGCCCGCGTAATGCATCTGCCGCCGCGCGCAGCTTACTTGTGTCGCGGCCGCAAATGGCCACCCCCGCGCCCAGCGCAGCAAGCTTCATCGCAATCGCACGCCCGATGCCGCGGCTGCCCCCGGTGACCAGCGCAACCTTATTCGCCAGAGGTCCGCCTATCGTGTTCGCTTCATTCGTTTTACTTATGCGCGCCATCACAATTCTTCCTTCGTCAGGGCGACCCTTTTCGTGCAAAACTCATCTTAACATTCAGCCGCAGGGACCGTTGTGCGTGGTGTACGGCGCGCGGAGGCTTCGGGAATATAAAATACTTAGGTCCCTGTAGAGTAACGCCTTGCAGATTTACGTGCGCTTTCCCTATAATCCCAAAGTTTTACGAATCAGCGTCATACCCGGCAAGAGCACTCCAGGGTGCACCAGACGTATACGAAGAGGCTTGGAATTTGAGCGAGGAGAATGGAATGAATCGAACACGTAGAATGGCGGGCCTGGTGATCATCGCAGCGCTTTGCTTGGCGTTTAGCGGGGCTTCAAACACGCTCGCGCAGGCGCCCGCCGGCCAAGACGCTGGTGCCGGGAAGCAGCAATACACTATGGCGGAGTACAACGCCTTCCAAGCAGCCAATGCCGAAAAGAATCCGGCTTCGCAGATTAAGCTTCTCGATGATTTTGTCTCCAAGTATCCGAACTCCGCGCTCCTGATCTACATCTATCCGCTCTACTACAACGCTTACAGCCTGCAGAAGAATTGGCCGAAGGTTATCGAGTACGCCGATAAATTAATCGCCCTCGGAGAAAAAGCAGAGGCGCCCATTCGTTACCAGGCCTATTACGCGCGCGCCTTTGCTTACAGCAACCTGCCGCAGCCGAAGGGCGAGCCGGACGCCGCCGCCAAGGAACAGGCGGCCAAGGCCTGCGAGTCCGCGAAGGCTGGCTTGAAGACGCTGAACGAACTGAAAAAGCCCGATAGCATGTCCGAGGACGACTTCAACAAACAGAAACAGCAGCCCGCCATCCTCTTCAGCTACACCCTCGCGCAGTGCTCGATGATCCAGAAGGACTACCAGACGGCCATTGATTCCTATAAAGCCGTGCTCGAAAAAAATCCCGACGACGCCATCACCAGCTACAAGATTGGCCAGGCCTATATGGCCATGAATCCACCTCAGCAGATGGACGCCTTCTGGTATTTCGCCAAAGCGGTCAGCGCCAAGAGTGCTAACCAAGTCCAATCTACCCAGGTCAAAACGTATCTGCGCAAACTTATCGCCAACTATCAAGGCGGCAACGTTTGCGAGAACTTGACCGATGCGGAGCTCAATGAACTCTTGCAGTTGGCAGGCAGCTCTGCCGAACGACCGGCCAGCTACAAACTGCCCAGTTCAGCCGATCTCGATACCGCCCGCACAAACATGACCATCGCTTCCGTGATCGCCGATTTAAGAGCCGGCGGCGACAAGGGCAAGATCACTTGGCTGGCTTCTTGCGGCCTGGAGTTTCCGGATGTGCCCGGCAAACTCATCGCAGTCACTCCGGGGACAGATTCGGTGGAACTCAAGGTCGCCTTCGTCACCAGCGATGCCGAATTCGACGCTAAGACCACTCCGGACATGGTCGTCAAGGTCGTCGGCCAGCCCGATGCCGCCAAGCTCGAAAAAGACAATCCCGTGCGCTTCACTGGCACGTTGGCGGCTTACGATCCCGACCCCGCCTTCATGCTCCACTGGGACAAAGCCAAGGTGAACGCCGAAGACATTCCGAAGGATAAGGAAAAGAAGTCTACGAAGAAGCGTCCAGCAACCAAGAAGCCCGGGGGCAACTAGCGCCGCCAGTGCAACTAGACGGGCACCGCTGCTAAATACGACGGCTCGCCGTAATCTCGGCGAGCCGTTTTTCTTCAGTCCAGCATCCGTACGAAAAAATCAGACTGTGGCCTGCTCATCGTGCGTAATGATTTCGGTGATCCAGCTTGTAAGTGTCGATCTTGCGGCTCAACGTATTGCGGTGAATACCTAGAATCTGTGCCGCCCGCGACTGGTTCCCCTCCGCGCGCTCCAGCACCCGCTTAATAAACTTTTTTTCAAACTCCCCCACCGCCTCGTCAAACAAAATTCCCCGCTC
>Ga0210408_10005331_pt1 | contig 11313 bp, 16 predicted proteins | sample IncBWH4MmetaG_FD_155471 | JGI IMG/M metagenome (GOLD analysis project Ga0210408, IMG submission 155471) | Forest soil microbial communities from Barre Woods Harvard Forest LTER site, Petersham, Massachusetts, United States - Inc-BW-H-4-M | ecosystem: Environmental > Terrestrial > Soil >... | reverse complement strand
CGACGGGCCATCGGCGAAAGCGTGAACGACGAAGCCTTGGCGTAACAGCTCGACGGTCAAGACCTCGCGATAGTATTGATCACTTTCGACGAGAACGACGCGGCGGAGCTCAGTGTTGGCCGCCGGCGCGATCGGTCGAGACGGCGAGACCCTGTCGCTTTTCCTCCGATTGAAGGACCGGTCCCACTCGGGCGTCGCCCGCATGGCTGGCGATTGACGTAAGTTCGGAACAGACGGATATCCGCGCCCGAAACGCGCATCAAGGTGGCTCATCACCCACTCTCCCAAGTCCATCCTTGATGCTGGTCGAACGATACCCCTACCGTTCGGACATCAAGGCCTTCCACACACGGACCTAATAGCACCGGAACTGCGGAATGGTGTGATGGCGATCACGTTATCGGGCGCTCAATTTCCAGCAGCTTCGCCGGCCAAACAGCGTCGCTCAGAAAGACGAAAGGCCGGTCGTTGGGAGCGACCGGCCTTGGTTAACTGGTCCGCATATAAAAGTCTGGTCGAAGCCTTGGGTGTGTGGGAAGGGGCTTCAACGAACGGCCTGGGAGCCGTTGGCGGACTTGGGGTGCGCTGTTCATAGCATGAGCGACGTGCTCCGGGACGTGCAAAGTCGCATATCTACCCTGGTCGCCGTCGCCAATTGCTGGGAAGTCTCTGCTTTCGGTATTCAAAAACGAATATCTTGCAACCACCGATCACGCACATGGGGGCGGCGATGATGCGTCGCAAGTTGCCTCTTTCAATCGCGAATCGGGCCCGTAGTCAGGCACCCAATGCTCCGCAAAGTTGCAGCCACCGAGTAACGCAAACACAGGAGAATGTGGTGAATGCTACTGGCCCGGTAGGGTTGTCCGAGAGAGCGAAATGCCCGTGCGCGGCCAGTGCTGCGGCGATAGTTCGCAGGCGGCAGAGGAGCCAATGTCCGCTCTAGACGGCCAGCAGCCGCGAGACTTGCATGACGTCCTAGCGGTGCCGACCGGCAGGGGTCCGCACGCCGCCGCGCTTCAAACTCAGAGGCAAGTCTTCTCCGGCAGCAGACCAGCCAAGTCTCAACCATCCGGGACTCATCAAGGCTAGACTGGGCTTTGCCAGAATGGCGAAAGATTAGAGAAGACCATCAGAGTCACGGCTCATTCGAATATTGATTTGGTTTGGGCGGCGGTGGACGCGCCGCGCACATCGATAAGAAGAAGGCGTCGGGACCCAGCCAAGATCGATCCGCTGATGGCAGCGTTCAACGCGATGCCGCCAATGGGCACAAACCCTTGGTCAGCGCAGCCAAGCGTACCTTGGATCTAGGGCCACTAGTCGGCAGCCGCCTTAAGAAGCGCGGCCTTCTCCCGCTCTTCAGCCTGCTCTGCATGCTCGCGCCAGAGTGCCGCTGAAAATAAACACTGCTCGCGAAGCCACTTCACTTTCGCGGTTATTGCCTTCCGCTCGAGCTTTTCGGCTTCTGCATAGCATTCTGCTGATGACCTCACGTCCCTTGCCTCGTTGCTCGTTTGCGGGAGTTCTAGTTACGTCAACCGCAACCGTCACGAACAACAAACCTCATTGTAGATGCATTGACCTTGGCGCCCCGTCCCCCGTGCGGATCTTTCACGGGAAGTTCCGGCCAGATTGTGTGCTCGGCTGGCTGGAGGCCGGCAGCGCAAGGATTGCGACGATGCTTACAAGGGTGGTGGCCGTCACGTACCAGGCAGGCGAGTTGGGATCGCCGGTGGCGCCAATGAGCCAGGTGACGACCAGTTGCGTCGTGCCTCCGAACAGGGAAGCGCCTGCCGCGTAGGCGATCGCAAACCCGCCAGCCCTCACCGATGGCGGAAGAAGCTCGGGTACGGCGGTGAGTGTCGCGGCGCCGCTCATCGCCGTCAGCGCCGTGAGCGCGAGAGTGGCAAGGTAAAGCGTTCCGGCGCTGGGAAAGGCGTTGAGCAGAAGGAACGATGGAACGGTCACGATGGCCGTGATCACGCGTGGCGCCAGGATGACCGACCGCCGGCCGTAGATATCGCTCATCCAACCGCCGAGGAGGGCAAAGACGGTGGTGGCGAGCCCGCCGACGACTGTCGCCGTGAGCGCCGTCGACGGCGGCAGGTGTAACGTGGCGATAGCGTAGGTGGTCATGTAGACGCCGACATAGGTCGACACGGTGCCACCCAGGATGATGAGGACGGCGAGCACCAGCAGCCGGACCTGTCGGCCGAGCGCTGCACCCCATGACGGCGCAGTTGCTGCCCGCTTCTCGAGTGTCTCCGGCATCATCCGGCGCAGGTAGAGGCCGACCGGCACGAGTAGTAACGACAGCAAGAACGGCACGCGCCAGCCCCAGGCGGCGAGGTTCGCCTTGTTAAGCAGCAGGGAGAGAACGAGGCCGATGGTACCCGCAGCCAGCGCCGCCAGCCCTTGGCTTGCGAGTTGCCAACTGCCGTAGAGACCGCGCCGGTCGGTTGGCGCGATCTCGATGAGGAAGGCACTCGCGGACCCGACTTCGCCGCCGATCGCCAGTCCTTGCACCAGGCGGCACAGGACGACGATGACAGGAGCCGCAAGGCCGATGGAACTGTAGGAGGGCGTAACGGCCAGTCCCATCGTGCCAGCGGTAATCAGGACGATGGTGAGCAGCATCGCTGGCCTGCGGCCGGCGCGGTCGGCAAAAGCGCCGATCAGCACGCCGCCGAGCGGGCGGAAGACGTAGCCGACGCCGAACGCGCCCAGCGAAAGCAACAAGCTGGCGAAAGGTGTCGATGCCGGAAAGAAAGCTTGGCCGATGTAGACGGCAAAGAAGGCGTAGGCCGCGAAATCGTAGAACTCCAGAGCATTGCCCAGGACAGCTGCAACGACGACCTTCTTGGAGACACCAGGTTTCAACGACGTCTCATCTTTGCGGACAGCGGGGTGCTGTTCTCATTTTTAGAGGTCGATGCGTCAAGACTCATCCGAACATGCCGCATCGTGTTGTCCTGACTGTCAGGCTCTCCATACAATGGCATTGCCCAGCACCGACTGCAGCGGGGATCGCCGCCAGTTTGCGCTGCTCACGGGCCACGAGAACTGCCCCCGTCTTCTAGATCGAAGCGTAAGGCGCTCAGAACGACTAGGCAATCAGCCGCTAGGGCGAGGGGGGAGCGACAACCAGCTTCGGGATCCGCCAAGATCAACCTTCCGGGACTGTCGAGCCCGCAGCGACGCAAGGCGGTCGCATTGGGCAGGCGCGTCAGTCCTTCTCGGGCGTCGGGGTTTCAACGGGCTCCTTATAGCCGACGTCGTCCTTTGCTCCCTGTAGTAGAGCAAGGAGGTGCATCGCGTCGACGAAGGGAACCTCGAGTTGGTACCACTTACTGGCGTTGCTACGGTCAGAATACTCAATCGTCAGTGATTTCGGCACACGCGGACCACCTTCGGGTAGGTGGACTGCCCGAATTCGTCCCACGGGCGGCAGTCGATTGATGCTCATTGGGTTGCCCCTGTCTTGACATAGCCTGCGAGCAAAGCGCGCTGGTCGGGCGTTGGCGAGTTCCGCGTACGATAGACACGCGGGCAACGGGTGGACCCGGCGATGCAGCGGCTGCCGCTCTTCAAGATCAGCCTGCTATAATCTGCGATGAGATGGCGGCCGAGGGCGCCAACGTGCCGCTTTCGTCGCGCCCCATCAGGCGGGAGTAGCCGACAACGTCGGCGGCCATGATCGCCGCCAGTCTGCGCTGCTCACGGACCACGGGAACTTCCCCCGTTCTCTACAGCGGATCGTAGAAGGGGTGAGGCCGGTAGGCAATCGAGTTGGGGATCCGTACGAGGCTGTCTATCAGGCTTGCGGCACTGGCAGGCGGACGTAGATCGGCGTAGCCTCAGCCATTCTTCTGTGCATTGCAGGGGGAGGGCCAGATGGCGACGCAAGCGAAGTGGGAGTTGTCCGGCAGCTATTTCGAGAATTGCAATTGCAGCGTGGTCTGTCCATGCCTTGTCTCGGCTGGTCCACCTCTAACAGCCCGGCCGACCGAAGGCGTTTGCGATGTTGCTCTTGTCTTTCATATCGACAAGGGCAGGTACGCTGAGGCGTCCTTGGACGACCTCAATGTTGTGGTAGCTGTCCATACGCCAGGACCCATGGGCGAGGGCAATTGGACACTTGCTGCGTACATCGACGAACGCGCCAACGACCAGCAGACCGAGGCTCTGGGCACCATTTTCAGCGGTGCGGCAGGCGGCCCAATGGCAATATTCGCGCCCCTGGTCGCCAAGAATCTCGGCGCCAAGAAGGTAGCGATTAAGTACGCCGTGAATGGAAAAAACCACACGGTAGAGGTTCCCGGGATTATGCAAATGGCGGTGGAACCGTTGGGAAGCCTTCATCCATCCGGCGAGATTTGGGGTGCAATCGGCCATCCAGTAGCGCCGGATAGACTGGCGTTTGCGGTAGGCAGCAAGGGCAGCACCTTCGCCGACCACGGCATGCGCTGGGATAATTCTGGCAAGAACGGCCACTACGCGCCAATCCATTGGTCGAATTGACCGCTCGCAACGGAGCTTCGGAACAATGCGGCCGCCGAAGCGCGGATCGCAAATGCCCCTATGACAGAGGCTGCGCCGTCACTGTTTGAAGCGATATTGCGCCGCGATCGCACAGTCGTGGTGGCGGCGCTGGTTGTGGTCATTGCCCTTTCCTGGCTTTGGATCGCGCTCGGCGCCGGCATGGGAATGAGCGCAATCGAGATGACACGCATGCCGCGCGATATGGTGATGACGCCGGCGACGTGGACACCTGCCTACGCCGTCCTCATGTTTTTGATGTGGTGGGTGATGATGGTGGCGATGATGCTGCCGAGCGCCGCGCCCACCTTGCTGATCTTTGCCCGCATCAGCCGCCGAGAAAGCGTTGCAGAGGGTCCGTGGACGCCGACAGGCTGTTTCGCCGCGGGCTATCTCACCGTCTGGGCTGGTTTCAGCGCGTTGGCGACAGCCCTGCAATGGGGCCTGGAATGGAGCGGCCTGCTCTCAGCCATGATGGTGCCGACCGCGGTTTGGCTGGGAGCGGCCATACTGATCGCTGCCGGCCTGTGGCAAGTTACGCCGATCAAGCATGCTTGCTTGCGTCACTGCCGCTCGCCCATCGGGTTCCTTACCGGACACTGGCACGCCGGAAGCGCTGGTGCGTTCCGTATGGGGCTGGAGCACGGGACGTACTGCCTGGGATGCTGTTGGTTTCTGATGGCCCTGCTGTTCTTCGGCGGTGTCATGAACCTATGGTGGATTGGCGGACTTGCAGTCTACGTCTTGATCGAGAAGCTGAGTCCGATGGGCCATTGGCTGGGCTACGTCGTAGGTGTCGGATTAATCGCATGGGGGGCGTACCTACTGATGCCTGTTTGACGGCCCCCAAACAGGGGCTCGCGCGGGCGCGCCAGCGTGCCGCTCTCGTTGCGCCCCATCAGGCGGGAGTAGCCAACAACGTGGGCGGCCAGGTTCGCCGCCAGTTTGCGCTGCTCAGGGGCCACGGGAACTGCCCCACACCAGACTTGGCGGCTTGCGTGCCGGCATGTTGGAGGGCGATATCCCGCGTCGATCAGTTCGTCGAAGTGCGCACGACGCGCCCGATGCCATACTGATCGCCGACGCGACTGACCTTGCCGTCGACAAAATCGATTTCAATCATGTCCTCGGACGAGCCGATCAGACCCAGGGACTTGTGGGTGTGAGCGTCGAATATCTCGGTGGCCTCGTCACTGCTCTTGTTGGGCGCGACATAGGCGTATTTGCCTTCGATGTCGAAGGTCATCCAATGAGACCCGCGGCGGCTTTTCATGCTGATCCGCTCCGCCAGGACCGGGGCCATCGGATCGCGCATGCTCCATACATAAAAGTGCGGATCGCCCGCGCTGCTGCTCTGCCACACCTCGCGCTCGTCGGGCGTCCAGCCAATCCCGTGCAGCAGCCCGGGCTCGCCGGGCGGATGCTGCGCAAGGCTGGCGGTGACGATGCGGCCGCTCTTGAGTTCGGCAACCTGCATCCCCCATAGGCCGGTCACGTTGTTCACTACGTAGCGGCTCATGCCATCGACTGCGTAGGGTCCGAGAATGCCGGCGTAAGGGCCGATGCGAGAGACCGCGTAGTTCTGCGGATCGATCAAATAGAGGTATTTCCCGCTTCCGTCCTGAGCCTTGGTCTCCTGAAAGAGCGGCCCAGACACCGGGAACAGAGTATCGTGCGATCGATTCGAGAAATACACCTTGCGAACGACATCGCCCGTGCTGGCATCCAGGACGTTGATAAAGTCGGCCGAGCCGTCTTCCCAGGTCGGAACGTACAAGAGCTGCCCGCCCGGATGAATCGCCAGCCGGTCGATATCGGGATCGATGGCCCGATTCCAGAGCACCGCATCATCGTAGACATTAAGGCAATAGATCATCCCGACGCCTGAGCGGGTGCGGTAGGCCACGTAGAGCCGGCCGGTCACTGTGCTGGCGACGACGCCCTTGACGTTGTTCACGTCGCGAACAGTTTCGATGGTCTTGACAAGGCGATGACTGGCACCGATGTCGTAGACCGATATGGAACCCCGTGTGGCCGCCGCCTGATTGACTGCGTAGAGGAAACGCCCGGTGCCCGGTTCGAATGCGCCAAGCATAGGGCTAAACGCCATCCATGCCAGCGCCGACACTACCAGAAGCGCCACTAGGGCAACGCCAATTTGGCGGCGGCTTGTTAGCTCCCGCAGACCGGTAGATTTTGTAGGAACAGCTTCTTTCGGAGCCATCTACACCATCCACACGAGTCACCTCGTCGTTTGATGTAGCAAGAACAGCAAGACTAGTACGAGACAGCGACGATAACGATAGGGAATCTGAATTGGTATTCGACTACAATTCGACGCGACGGTTTCTGGGCTCGCGGATCGGGGGCGCGGGTGCTTGCAGGGCGGCCACTAGTGCTAAAGGTAAGATCGACCCCTGACGGCGGTGTTCAAATGAGTGAAGGCAGAAGGCGCCGCAGCAGCTCATTCTATATCGGCAAGAAGCGCGACAGGGGCACCTCGTTGCGATATGACAACGGCAAACGGGGAGGACTGCATGGCAACTCCGACATTGAAGGACCGGAAGGGTTTCCCAATTGCCAACGAGACGATCGATGGGCTCGCGGCGCTTGTTGCCGGAAAGACGATCCGGCCCGGAGACCCGAAATACGACGGCGCCCGTCGCATCTGGAATGCCAACGTTCGTAAACATCCCGGATTGATTGTTCGCTGCGCAGGCACCGCTGACGTCGTGCAGGTGGTGAAGTTCGCACGAGCAAACAACTTACTGGTTTCCATTCGAGGAGGAGGCCACAACGTTGCCGGTCGTGCTCTGTGCGACGACGGTATCGTGATTGATCTCTCGGGCATGAAGGGGGGGGCGTCGATCCGGCAAGGGAAACGGCGCGCGTCCAGGGAGGTGCAACGCTGGGCGATGTCGATCGTGAAACTCATGCCTTCGGCTTGGCCGTTCCAGCTGGCGTGATCTCTCGAACCGGGATTGCCGGCCTCACGTTGGGCGGTGGCGTCGGCTGGCTTGTTCGCAAGTACGGTTTGACCTGCGATAATCTGCTCTCGTGCGAAGTGGTAACGGCCGAAGGCAAGGTGGTGACTGCCAGCGCGGACGAGAACGCCGACCTGTTTTGGGCACTGCGAGGCGGTGGGGGAAACTTCGGAGTCGTCACGTCGTTTCTTTTCAAGGCGCATCCCATATCGACTGTGTTGGGTGGCTTGATCATTCACCCGCGCGATCGGGCTCGTGACGTCATTCGGCACTATCGCGACTTCATGGCGTCCGCTCCTGAGGAACTGACAGCCTATGCTGGATTGATCACAAGTCCCGATGGCCAGGCCGTCGTGGGTATTATTGTCTGCTATTGCGGCGACCTCGCGGAAGGAGAACGAGTGCTGAGGCCGCTTCGGCAGTTCGGCCCACCAGCGATGGACGCGGTTCAGCCAATGCCGTTTCCGGCGATGCAGAGAATCCTGGACGAGGCGTTTCCGGATGGCACGCAGAACTACTGGAAATCAACGTTTCTCAAGGCACTGAGCGACGAAGCAATCAATGTTATTGTTGCTCACGCTAACAAGATGCAATCGCCGCTGTCAGCTGTCGTCATTGAGTACTACGCTGGCGCGGCTAGTCGCACAGGCACCGCCGAGACCGCCTTCGCCCAACGCCAGGCTGAGTACGACATTGGCTTCATAGCACAATGGACAGACGCCGCTGAAAACGACCTACACATGGCTTGGGCACGGAATATGGCAGAGGCGATGAAGCCCTATTCTAGTGGCGCTTATCTTCTGAACTTCCTGAGCGAAGAGGACGCCGGCACAATCCAGGCCGCGTTTGGCGCCAACTATCCCCGCCTTGCGCAAGTGAAGAAGAGATACGATCCGACAAACTTTTTCAGCATCAATCAGAATATAGAGCCGGCCACCTAGACGAATAGAGCGCGAGTAACTGGCGACGTGAAAGCGGCTTTTAGCTAACATTGCGGCAAGGATCCGCCAGTTTGCGCTGCTCACGGGCCAGTGGAACTTCCCCGCGTTGCTACAGCGGATCGTAAGGGGCCCGGAACGGTTGGGCAATTAGAGGCTAACCTCCAGCCTACGTTGCGTAATGCCGCTCAGTCCTGCCCGAGAAGCCGCTGACGGCTCCAGCATGGACTCGTTCAAAAACCTGCGTGATGCGTCGATATACCTGACCACGCGTGCGAGATTTGCTACTGCTAGCGCTTCTGCGGGGCGACTCCTCGCCCGCGGCCGACTTATACACTTAGGTCCGGCTGCAAGATGCGCTCAAGGCAAATTTTTTCGGGAGATGGGGCGATGACTAGGGCATTGACGAAGGGCGTTGCTCTGGCAGTTCTACTTGCAAACCTACCGGCCTGGGCACAGCAAATGACTTACGCTGGCAACGCGATGGGCGTCGGTTCGGGCAGGTGCGCGACCTACAAAATGGACATGGAAGTCGTGATCGACGGTACCGCTGTAAACGGTCGTATCAAGCAGCAAGGCCGGCCAGATCGTAACTTCAATGCGACGTTAGCCGCTGGCGGCATGCTTAAGACCAAGGTTGTGGTAGGCGGCGATGGGTCAATGGACGTGATTGGCACAATCAACGATAAGGAAGCACGCATCCTGCTTGACGGCTATTGCAAGTTCGACTTCAGGCTCACCCCGAAATAATGCGACGTGAACTGCGATCGACGGGTCACATGGAGCGCGACCGCCTCACCTTCTGTTCGGCCCCTTGGTGCGGCCGCCATTCCCATGGTGAGGTACACATCGCAGGCTGAACTTCAAGAGGTTGCGTCGGCCACGGCCTGAATCCCATTGACGCTGACAACTTATCGACTGCGCTAGCGAATTCGACCAGCCATCCATCATAGCGCGCGAGCGCCGGCTCCAGTCGTTCCTTGCGATGCTCACTCAGGCGCGCCAGCGTGCCGCTCTCGTCGCGCCCCATCAGGCGAGAGTAGCCGACAACGTCTCCGGCCAAGATCGCTGCCAGTTAGCGCTGCTCATGGGGCACGGGAACTGGGCGGAGACCAGGCCCCTGCCAGTGGCGCAAAGGCCGACCCTGTTAAGGGTCCGGGAAGGGCCCAAGACCGGACATAGTCGACCCGTCTATTCGATCACCTCGTCGGCGCGGGCGAGCAATATCGGCGGGATTTCGAGGCCAAGCGCCTTCGCCGCCTTGAGGTTGATGACCATCTCAAACTTGGCGGCAAATTCCACCGGTAGATCAATTTGGCGCCTTGGAGGATTTTGACAACGTAGGCCGCCGCACGATGAAAGTTGTCTGCCAGGCTGACCCCGTAGCTAACGAGGCCGCCCGCATCGACATGGTCGCGAAAGCCGTAGATGGTCCTCAGTCGCGACTATTCCGCGTCCGTCCAGCTCGTAGAGCGCCTGCTGTCCGGCAGAGCACCTGGTTTGCCACGGCTGGGCCTGATGGGGCGCGACGGGAGCGGTATCCTGGCGGTCATGCTGGGCAGCTCCAACTAGTACGGCTGCTCGCATGAAAATCGCATGAACTTCATCGATCCAGATTCCAACGACAGGCCGGCGGGGAACCGCGACACCCTTCCGTTGCCCAGCGCTCGATCATTTCTTCTTCCCGTCTGCGGTTGGCTTCGCCAGAAGATCGATTCCCTCAATCGCGCTCTTAAGCTGCCGCAGCCCTTCTGTGCTCATCCGCAGGTGGGCGACAGTCACGCGGTCGGTAACAACGTTGGTTGTCCCAGGAACGGCGGTGAAGCGGAGCGCTTCGAGAGAGATGTTAGCGATCCCGAAATTGAATCCGAAGTTGGGCACTCCGTCGAAGTAGATGAACGGAGCATTTGCGCTCGCTATGGCAGATACGCCGCCAGCGAGGCTGGGTATGTTCTCGGTGACAACAGGTGTAACGGGGGCTGGCTTTTCAGTCATGGCACGGTTCCTTTCGTTGGGTCCGGCTCCCTCTGCGCGGCCCCCTATCTGTTCCATCTCCCTCTGCGCGCCAGCCGCCGCCCTTCGTCGGTTATCCATCTGGTGAGCCGCAAGACCGGGCGCTTGATTACTGAGAAAGCGGACGAGTAGCCGGCGACGGTGCCGTCCTGGTCAGATGCGGCCTCGACATAATCTTAACATCAGCCGCCGCATCAAAGTTCGGCCATGATGGCCCAATGGAGCAAGTACGCGGGGGAAGGCCGTCCCGCATGCGCGGAGGTCATGGTGCGTTGGCCAATAAGCAGGCCGCGGATGCCCATGCCCATGCTTTGGTCTCGACTATTCGGAAGCTTGTGGCGGCTGGATTCGCGTCCCAACGTGCGCTGGCGGATGAACTGAACCGAAGAGGAATTGCGACCGCCCGTGGCGGTAACTGGCATCGCACCACCGTGACGAGGGTGCTTGCGCGCCTGGGCCTGATCACAAATGGCAGGATCAATAATGGACTGTCACACAAGCAGGCGGCAGACGTGCGAACCAAGGCCTTGGCTTCGACAATTCGGAAACTCCGGAGAGCGGGCTTTGTCTCCGCCAGCGTCATCGCGCACGAGTTGAACGAGCGAGAGATACCGGCGGCATGTGACGGCAAATGGCACCCAACCAGCGTTAAGCGACTGTTGCACCGCCTGGAAAGGTTGGAGCCCTCCTCGCGCGTCGCTTCTGACGAGTGACGCTGAGCCAGTGAGCGCCGGGCCTACTCGGGCACAGCCACGCCGGAGCCGCCCAGTTCGGCCGGGAAGTCCTTGAGCTTGGGCAATCCGTCTTTCATCGGCAGCACGGTCTCCGCGTAGTTC
>Ga0210408_10005329_pt1 | contig 11315 bp, 12 predicted proteins | sample IncBWH4MmetaG_FD_155471 | JGI IMG/M metagenome (GOLD analysis project Ga0210408, IMG submission 155471) | Forest soil microbial communities from Barre Woods Harvard Forest LTER site, Petersham, Massachusetts, United States - Inc-BW-H-4-M | ecosystem: Environmental > Terrestrial > Soil >... | reverse complement strand
TCCGTGGCGGCTAGCTCGACGTCCAGCCAGCGCGCGAATTTGTTCGCATCGCTCCAGACGCGGCCCATCTCTTCACGGGTGTACCGGGCTATCAATTCCGCTCCTCGCTGCGGGAGCCGCATCCGCCCGGCTAACCCGCAAATCCTTTGTAATGATACGGTATTTCCAATCGGGGCGCGACCAAGGGCCGGAAGTACTCTGTTTGGCGGAATGGCCCTGAAACTGACCTAACCGCGACCCCGAAATCCTGTCTAATGAACCGGATGCCCAGCGTCGAAACCAGCATCGAAAGCGACGCCATCGCCGTGGAACGCACGCTGGCGGGCGATCGCGACGCATTTCGCATTCTGGTGGAGCGGCACAGCCGCAATGTGTACCGGCTGGCCTATCGCATGACGGGGAACCAGCATGACGCGGAAGAAGTGGTGCAGGAGGCATTTTTGCGGGCGTATCAAAAACTGAGCCAGTTTGCTTCGCGCGCGAATTTTGGCACCTGGGTTTACCGCATCGCGGCGAACTACGCGATCGACCGCATGCGGCAGAAAAAGAGCGAAGATTCGAATCGCGCCTTGCCGGCTAGAGAAACCGAGGATGGCGTGGAGATGGACTTGATGAGTTCGGTGCCCGACGGCGCGCCTTCCCCGGAGCGCCTGGCGCAGAGCGGCCAACTCGCCGTGCAAATGCGGCGCGCGCTGACGCAGCTCACGCCCGCCGAGCGCACGGCTTTTGTGATGCGGCACTGGGGCGGCTCGGGAATCGAAGAAATCGCCGAGGCGCTGAAATCCAGCACCAGCGCCGCCAAGAACACGGTCTTTCGCTCCGTGCAAAAACTTCGCAAGACGCTGGAACCATTTGTGGAGCAGCGAGGACGAGTGAGAGCGATGGGAACGGAACTATGAACCATCCGAAAGAGGAAGAATTGATCGCGTATCACGATGGCGAGGACGCCGGGCGACAGACGATTACCGCGCATCTGGGCGATTGTCCGGAATGCCAGGCGGAACTCGCGCGCATCGATGCGTTGCTCGCCGCGCTGAACACGATTCCCGTGCCCGATCCGGGAGAAGACTACGGCCAGCGCGTCTGGCAGCAGATTTCGCCGCGCCTGCCGCAGCGCCGCGGTCACTGGTGGGATTTTCTTTTCAGCGAACCCAAGACGGCTCCGTGGTTCGCGCCGCACCGCTGGGCGGCTGCCGGCGCGATTGCCGCACTCGTACTGGCCGCCTTTATCGCCGGACGGATTAGCAAGCCCAATGCGCCTGGCACTCCCGTGGCGGTGGACCAAACAAAAGTGCGGGAGCGCATTCTGGTGATGGCCGTCGGCGAGCATCTGGGACGCTCGGAAATGGTTCTGGTGGAGTTGGCGAATAGCGGACCGGACACGGCAGGGCAAAAAGAGGTCAACATCTCGGGCGAGCAGCGGCGCGCGGAAGACTTGCTCGAGGAAAACCGGCTCTACCGGCAAACCGCGCTGGAACAGGGAGATACCGCGCTGGCCGGCGTGCTCGATGAACTTGAGCGCGTGCTTTTGGACGTGGCGCATAGCCCGCAGCAGGTGACTCCCGCGCAGTTGGAAGCCATTCGGCAGCGCATCGAAGCGCGGGGCATTCTCTTCAAGGTTCGTGTGGTCGGCAAGGAACTGCAGCAACGCGAGGAGTCGGGGAGCGCGCCCGCAAAGCCGAGCAGTTCCGCGAAAGGCGAAAGGAACAAGGTATGAGCAGGGGAGATGTAGCGATGATGAGAAACAGAACGTGGATGGTAGTGGCGCTTTTGCTGGCGATGCCGAGCCTCGCGCAACCGACGGCCGCGTCCAGCGTCGGGCAAGCGGCGCATCCGGCCGTTAGCTCGCATAGCCAAGCCGCTCCTGAAGCGGACCGCGACGAAGAAGCCGGCGATATGGACCAGGACAGCCAGGACCAGGAGCAGGAAAAGCGGGACCGCGAGCAAGAAGCTAGGGACCGTGAGCAGGAAAAGCGCGATCGCGAGCAAGAAAAACGCGATCGGGAACAAGAAAAGCGCGACCAGGAACAAGAGCGCCTGGATCGTTTCAATGAACTTTATGAGGGCGGCCGGGAAGCGTTGGATGAAGACCGCTACGAACGGGCGGAAGCCAAGTTCGATCAATTGGCTCAGCTCAACGGTCCACAGACCGATGCGGCCCTTTATTGGAAAGCCTATGCGGAGAACCGCCTGGGCAAGCGAGATACGGCGCTGGCTAACCTTGCCGAGCTCAAGCGGCGCTTCGCACAGAGCCGCTGGCTGAAAGATGCCAGCGCCCTGGAACTGGAAGTGCGCCAATCCTCCGGCCAACAGGTTCATCCTGAAGGGCAAAAAGACGACGAACTCCGCCTGCTTGCCATTCGCGGGCTTATGAACAGCGACCCGGAGCGTGCCATGCCGCTGCTGGGAAAAGTATTGGAGAATGGCGCGGCTTCGCCGAAGGAAAAATCGCAAGCGTTGTTCGTTTTGGCGCAGAGCGGGTCGCCGCAGGCGCGCGAGATTCTGGGCAAGATCGCGCGCGGCCAGAGCAATCCCGACCTGCAACGGAAAGCCATTCAGTATTTGGCGATGTTCGGTGGAGCGGAATCCCGGAAGACGTTGGCGGAAGTCTATGGGTCGACTTCGGACGCGTCGATTAAGCGGTCCATCTTGCGCGCGTACATGATCGGAGGCGATCGCGAGCACCTATTCGAAGCGGCCAAGAATGAAAAAGATGACGAAGTGAAGCGGGAAGCGATCCGCCAGCTGGGGCTGGTGCACGCGCAAAACGAATTGCAGCAACTCTATCGCACGGATAATTCCCCGGCCGTCCGGCGCGAATTGCTGCAGGCTTTCTTCCTGGCAGGAGACGCGCCGAAGCTGTTGGAGGCCGCGCAAAGCGAAAAAGATCCGGAACTGCGGCGCGTCGCGGTTCGCAACCTCGGCCTGATCCATTCGGATGAGTCCGCCAAGGCGCTACAAGCGATTTATGCGAAGGAAACGGACCGCGGAATCAAGGAAGAAGTGCTGAACGCCTATTTTATTCAAGGGAACGCCGCGGCGATTGTGGCCATCGCGCGCGGCGAAAAGGATCCGGAACTCAAACGAACCGCGGTGTCCAAGCTTTCGATCATGCACTCGAAGGAAGCCACGGACTACTTGATGGAAATCCTGCAGAAGAATTAAGCGGAGGAAAGAAAATGCGCGCCATCCTTCTGGGCCTGGGAGTGATCCTCGCGGCGGCGACTGTGCCCGCGGCCAAAGCGCAAAGCAGCGATGCGCCGCAAATGGAAAACGCCCGCGTGGAAAAGAAAGTGCTGGCCGGGACGCTGGTGGCGGAAGTGAAAGCCTGGACGGCCAAAGCCGAGGGGCCACAATGGCTGGGCTACGCCGTGCCGCAGATGGGGCGAGAGCGGATGATGTGCTGCGGGGACTATGACGGCGCGTGGCGGAATGCGTGCGGGCATTGCCGGCTGGAGGATCGCGACAACGGAACGAACATGAGTTCGAGGGACGAGGCGGGCTCGACGAAGCTGGAGTCGCCGCGATCCATTGTTGTGTTATTGCGGGCCGAGAATAAACACGTGATGAAGATTCGAGTGGTGTCGATGGAATGTTCGCTCGATGCGGGGGGACTGAGTTTCGTTTGGCTCAACGGGGTGAAGCCCGCGGAAAGCGTCGAACTGCTTGAGACGTTTGTGCGAGGCACGGACCTCGATTCACGCGACGCCGATCACATTTCGCACGGCGCGCTGACGGCCATCGCGCTGCATGCGGACCCGGCGGCCGACCGGGCGCTTGATTCGTTTACGCGCACAGGCGAGCCTGAATCTCTGCGAAAGCAAGCGGCGTTCTGGCTCGGCGCGACAAGAGAGAAGGCGGGACTTGCCGTGCTGGAGAAGATGGCGAAAAACGATCCGAGTTCGGAAGTGCGCGCGCACGTTGCCTTCGCGCTTTCGGTGAGCCGCGACCCGGGCGCCGTGGAAGAAATGATCCGGATGGCGCACGACGACCAGAGCACACACGTGCGCGGGCAAGCACTATTCTGGCTGGCTCATAAGGCCGGGCAGAAAGCCGTGGGCGCGATCACAGGAGCGATCGAAGACGATCCGGACACGGACGTGAAGAAGAAAGCGGTTTTCGCGCTGAGTCAGCTCCCAAAGGACGAGGGCGTGCCCAAACTGATTGAGGTGGCGCAGACCAATCGCAACCGCGAAGTCCGCAAGCAGGCGATGTTCTGGCTGGGGCAGTCGCACGACCCGCGGGCGCTGGCGTTTTTCGAGAAAATCCTGACGCAGTAAAACAGTTTAGTCGGCCTCAATCCAACAGCGAGCACTTGTAGCTCAGGCCCGTCTTTTGGGCCTGAGGCTTTTCCCGTCCACGCTTTAGTCAATCGTATTTGCCCCGGGAAAAGCCTCAGGCCTCAAAGCAGGCCCTTCAAGGCTCGGGGTAAACCTGAGCTACAGGTGCCCTCAGCTACGGTGCGGGCGTATGCTGCTATAATTTCCTGCTACATGGTGAAATTCGCGCCAGAGGTGGCAGGTATCGCTCCCGAAGTGCTAGCCAAGTACGAGCCGGTGATCGGGTTGGAAGTGCACGTACAGCTTCTGACGAAATCAAAGATTTTCTGCGGCTGCTCGACGCGCTTTGGGGATGCACCGAACAGCAATGTTTGTCCGGTGTGCCTGGGGCTTCCTGGCACGCTGCCTGTGCTGAATAAGCGCGTGGTGGAGATGGCGACGTTGGCGTCGCTGGCGATGAACTGCACGGTGCACGAGCACTCACGCTTTGCGCGGAAGAATTATTTTTACCCGGATCTGCCGAAGGGTTATCAGATTTCGCAGTACGAGCTGCCACTGGCCACCGGCGGATGGATTGAGGTGGAGCACGGCGGAGTGAAGAAGCGCATTGGGATCACGCGGCTGCATCTGGAAGAGGATGCGGCGAAGAATCTGCACGAGGGCTTTTCACAATCCGCTACGAAGGCGTATATCGATTACAACCGGTGCGGGACGCCGCTGTGCGAAATTGTTTCCGAGCCGGACATGCGCGCGCCGGAAGAGGCTTACGCTTACTTGACAACGCTGCGGCAGATTCTGCTGTACACCGGAGTGAGCGATTGCAACATGGAAGAAGGGTCGCTGCGCTGCGACGCGAATGTGAGCGTGCGGCTGCGCGGCGCGCAGGAATTCGGCACCAAGGTGGAGGTCAAGAATCTGAATTCGTTCCGGTTTCTGCAGAAGGCGCTGGAATACGAAATCGAGCGGCACGTTGGCGTGCTGGAAAGCGGCGGGCACATTTCGCAGGAGACGCGGCTGTGGAACCAGACCGCGAACCGCACGGATTCCATGCGCTCGAAAGAGAAAGCGCACGACTACCGGTATTTCCCGGAGCCGGACCTGTTGCCAGTGCACGTGAGCGCGGCGTGGCGCGACGCAATCCGTGGCGCGCTACCTGAGCTGCCGGATGCCAAGCGCGCGCGCTTCGTCGCCACCTACGGATTGTCCATCGATGAGGCCAGCGTTCTGACCGATTCTCAACAGTATGCGGATTATTTTGAAACGGTAGTTAAGCATGGAGCAGATCCGAAACAGACTGCAGCTTGGATGCAAAGGCTGAGTTATCTCGCAGAGAAGACGGTCGAAGCCCAAGAAGTAGTTGCCGAGAGGTTTGGCAATGTGGCGGCAATGCATTTCGCAGAAATGATAGGGCTTGTGGCCGACGGGAAGATTACGGCTACGAACGCCCGGACAGTTCTTGCTGAAATGTACGAAACGGGGAAACCACCCGCTGAAATCATTGCGGCAAAGGGCTTCGCACAAATCAGCGACACTTTTGCGATCGAGCAAGCGGCGCGCGATGTGATTGCGAAGAATCCGGAGAATGTCGCTAAATATAAGTCGGGGAATGAAGGCGTCTTCAAATTCTTCGTCGGCCAGGTGATGCGGGCTACGCGGGGGCAGGCCAATCCGCAGGCGGTGAATGATATTTTGCGCAAGCTGCTTTCGTAGAACGCTCAGCGGGAGTTTTCGGGATACTCTTGTGGCCGCGTGTAGGTTGAGGTTCTTCGGCGACCCTTGTCGGGTCGACTCAGAATGACACCATTTCGCGTGAGCTATCGCGACAGATCGAGGTGATTACGATGTTGAAGGCTGGCGACAAGGCTCCGGAGTTCCGCGTCAAGGCTGACGACGGGAACGATGTGTCGCTCTCGGATTTTCGCGGGAAGCGGGTGCTGCTGTTTTTCTTTCCGAAGGCGAATACCTCGGGTTGAACGGTGGAAGCGTCCGAGTTTCGTGACGCAAAGAAGCAATTCGACAAGCTGAACGTAGTGATCCTGGGCGCCAGCGGCGATGCCGTTAAGACGCAAGCGAGCTTCAAGGAAAAGTACAAATTGAATTTTCCGCTGCTGAGCGATCCGGAGTTCAAGATGATTGAACCTTACGGAGCGCGGCGCATGAAGAAATTTCTGGGCAAGTCGTTCCTGGGAATTGTGCGCAGCTCGTTTCTGATAGGCGCGGACGGCAAAATCGAACACGTCTGGGACCCCGTAAAAGCCAAAGGCCACGCCGCCGAAGTCCTCGCCGTGGCCTCTAAAACGTAGCGCGGCCTTCAAGCTCCCACTAAGCGACCGTAATGCAATCAGTTGATAGTTACGTCGGCGCGGGTTGTGAAGCTTAGCCGTGTCTCGGCGGGGAACTCGACTTCTTTCTTTCCGGTGGCCGCGGCGCCTGCCGTGCCGGCTCCGGCTCCAGCCACAGCGCCGATCGCCGCGCCTTTGCCGCCGCCAGCGAGTCCGCCGATTAACGCGCCTGCACCGGCTCCGCCGCCGATGAATCCGGCGTCGCGCTTGCCTTTGCCTCCCATGGTTTTCCCGCTGGAGCTTGTCGCGATTGTGTAGGTTCTGCCGCGAACTTCAACGCTCTTCAGCCGCAGATACAACTTTGCGGGAGTGGAGAGCCGGCCGGAGGCTTGCACACTGCTCACTACCAGCTTGGCGTGAGCGCCTTTGGGGATGACTACTTTGCCGTCGACGGTTACGTCGTGCGCCACTGTGCCGACAACGCCCTGGCCAGCGTGCGCGTTTTTCGAGCTGATGGACTGGTCGATGGTTACGGTGATGGCGGTGCCCGCCGGAACCGAGGTTGCAGCTTGGGCGAGAGTTGCGAAAGAGAAGCAAAGCGCGATTAGAGACAATGAAAAGCGTGTGCGAGAATTCATCTCCGTCACCTCCAGATGATTTGCGGCCTTCGCCGGGAATCAGGGGCGCGATGCTGTGCCGGAGCATCGCATTTAATTATAAATGGTAGGCGAGTTCGCCGGAATCGCCAACTGGCTCGATGTACAGGTTATCGATGAGGCGGGTCTTGCCGACGAAAACGGCGAGGAGCGCGTAGCAGGGGCGGGCGATGCGAGTGACCGGCTCGAAGGCGTCGGCGTCGACGATCTGCACATAGTCCACGGCGGCCAGCGGTTCTGCTTCCAATACACGACGAATTGTAGATTGCAATTGCAGCGCATCGCGCGCGCCGGCGGCAAGTTCCGCTTTGGCGGCTACTAGCGCGCCATGCAAGACGGCGGCGGCGCGGCGCTCTTCGGCGCTGAGGTAGGCGTTGCGGGAGGAGAGCGCGAGGCCGTCAGGTTCGCGGACGATCGGGCAGACCACGATTTCGGTGTCGAGATTCAGGTCGCGGGCCATCTGGGAAATGATGCGGAGTTGCTGGGCGTCCTTGCGGCCGAAGTAAGCGAAATTTGGCTGCACAATTTCCAGCAATTTCATAACGACGGTGGCGACGCCGCGGAAATGGCCGGGACGCGAGCGGCCTTCGAGGCGGTCGCTCAGGCCTTCGACGGTGACATAGGTGCGGAAGCCAGGTGGATAGATGTCGGCGACGTCGGGCAAGAAGAGGGTGTCGACGCCGGCGGTGGAGAATTTCTCTGAGTCTGGTTCGAGGGTGCGCGGATATTTGGCGAAATCTTCGTTGGGGCCGAACTGTTTCGGGTTCACAAAGATGGAGGCCACCACGGGCGCGCATTCTTGTTTTGCACGCTGCACCAGCGCGGTGTGGCCGGCGTGCAAGGCGCCCATGGTCGGGACGAAGCCGATGATGCGACTTTCGGCGCGGGCTTGCCGCGCGGCTTCTTTCATCCAGGCAATGGTGCGGATGGTTTCCACGATTGGCGGGGCCGGCAAGATGCCGGCGCTACGCTTTGGCGGCGACGGCGCGCTCGCGATAAAAATGCATCAGGTCGGTGAGGATTGCCGGCGCGCCGAGCTGGCGCAGCAGGGTGGTGACCTGGCCGCGATGGTAGCTGCCGTGATTCACGAGGTGCTGCATGGATTGCCAGAGCGGGTTGCTATAGACGCCAAACTTGAGCGTCTTGTATTCCATGACGCGGTCGAGATCGCTTTGGTTGAGATTGCGAACGAAATGGAGGAGGCGCGGCTCGAATTCGCGCCAGCGCTCGCCGAGGGTCGCGACGTCGGGATATTGCGTGGTGTCCGGGAGGGAGGAGGGGGAACGGCCCTGAAAGCGCTCGAGCCAGATCCATTCAGCGCCGAAGATGTGGGCCAGCGTGTCGCGCACGGAAGAAAAGCTGGAGCCCATGGGCCTGGTGAACTGTTCCGGGGTGAGCGCCGTGGCAGCGGTCAGGGAGCGGCGATTGGCCCAGGCGTTGTAGTCGTACAGCAGGCGCATTTCTTCGGGTGACATGGCAGCCCCTCACAAAGTGGATTTTGCCGCGCGACTCAACAAATAGAAATCTTAACGGGGTCGTCTTGCTTCGCCGTTGAACCCGAATGATAGGATTCGCTGTCCGACGGAAAGTTGCCCTTGCGGACGTCTTCGCAATAGCTGCGGACGGCACTGGAGATGAGTCCGCCGACATTGGCGTACTGGCGCGCAAATTTCGGCGTGTGGTCGAAGGTGAGGCCGAGCAGATCGTGGACGACGAGGATTTGACCGTCGCAGTCGGGGCCGGCGCCGATGCCGATGGTGGGAATGCGCAGCTCGCGAGTGATTTGCGCGGCGAGTTCGCGGGGCACGGCTTCGAGCACGACGGCGAAGGCGCCGGCGGCTTCCACGGCGCGGGCATCGCGCAGCAATTGCTCGGCGGAGTCGGTGGTCTTGCCTTGAACGCGGTAGCCGCCAAGGGCGTTCACCGATTGCGGCGTGAGGCCGACATGGCCCATCACGGGGATTTCGGCTTCGGTGAGGCGCGAGATTAGCTCGAGGCGGCGCTCGCCGCCTTCGACTTTCACGGCTTCGACACTGGCTTCTTTGACGAAGCGCACCGCGTTGCGCAGGGATTCGGCGGTGTCGGAGTGATAGCTGCCGAAGGGCATGTCGGCGACAAGGAGCGCGCGCTTGGTGCCACGACGAACAGCTCGCGCGTGATGGATCATTTCATCGAGCGTGACCGGCAGCGTGCTGTCGTAACCTAGCGCGACCATGGCGACCGAATCGCCGACCAGGATGACGTCCACGCCGGCTTCGTCGAGCAGGCGCGCGGTCGGGTAGTCATAGGCGGTCAAGCAGGCGATTTTCTTGGAATTTTCAGGGGAACCTGCAGCCGAAGTTTTGCGCTGGAGAAGCTCGGGTACGGTGACTTTGCCGTTGCCCGTATGCGGAGCAGCACTCATGATGGCCTCCGGTACCGTTCCCTAAGTTCGGGATACAGCCCTGTACCTAACTTCTCAAGGATATCAAAATTCGATTCGGTCGAGCAAAATATCAATTTCGCAGGCGAAGCCCTCAGGGCAAAAACGGCCCTGAGCTATAACGTGCTCGCGGATGGGGACTAACCAAAGCATGGGAAGGAAAAGCCTCAGGGCCAAAGACCGGCCCTGAGCTACAGGTGGTCGCAGCCACAGGCTGATTGGATGCGCCTCTTATGGCCCACCTCCCTAGGTTTTTTCATTAGTGTTGATTCTATAGCCTGATGGCTCCAATGGATTCCGTAACTTACTGATTCCAAAAGCTAATGGAATGCACGAAACGCATAGAATTGCGTAGGAGTATGCCGAGCTTATGCCAAAGTCCCCGCGTGCTAAACTGGGACATGCAACCGCATCCCAAGGCGCGATGGCTCCGATCCCCCAACGGTATTGTAGTGAAGAGATTGAGCTTCCCGACCGATGGAAGCCAGATTGTGAAGAAACGGTGCCAGCTACTTTGGACGGAATAGAGGTAGATGCTGAAGCACGATGCCATGATTGCGCGCGAGAAGTGCGAGCCTTGTTCGACGGAACAGGAGTCTGACGAATTGGGGCGGCCAAAATATCTATTCGCGAGCGTCGCAATTTTCCTACCTTTCGTCGTGGTCGGTGGATGGTTGTTCGCAGAGCACTCCTCCGTTGGTAACGCAGCGAACGGGTACCTTGGCTTGTTTCTTGCGGCCTTTCTCTACATTGGAACGGTCATTGGTCTTGGGGCGGGATTCCTATGTGCGACAATTGCTTTGATTCGCACCGACCAGAACAAGCTTTTGGCGATTATCGGACTACTTCTCAACCTGCTATCGGGTCTTTGGATTGCGAAGGGGATGAAGTTTTAGGGACATGATATTTACGCGCTGGGACTTGGGGCGGTTAACTACGCCGGGTCCAATGAACGGGCCGAGTTGACAGCGGTGCTATGACTGATGGCTCACCGCGAACGGTGCGCCTGAGAGCGGCCTTTCCATTGGGCGCCGCGGCCGAGGTGGTAGCGGACTGCGGACAGGAATGTCGCGTAGGAGTAGAACAGCGCAGTAAGCGGCAGAGTCACTGCCCATGCTGGCGAGAGGCGATAGAAGCGGATTGTCGGCAAGTACAGTCGGGACATTAACAGCCAAGTGCAGGCGCCTAGGATTTGCGCGGCGGGCTGGTGCGCAAACGCAAAGAGGATCGCTGCGGGCGCGAGGTACGTCAGGAACATAGCGGCTAGCGTACCGAGGAGCAGCAGGGGGGAATAGCGGAGTTGGGTGAAGGCAGTCCGGGCGATCATGTCGCGGGTTTCGGCGAAGGTCGTGTAGGCGCGGAGGCTGATGCTCGCGCGAGTGAGACCCATCCAGAGGCGGCCGTCGCTGCGCTTTACGGCGCGGGCTAGGGCGCAGTCGTCGATGACTTCGTTGCGGATGGCCGCTAGGCCGCCCATGCGCTGCAACGCTTCGCTTCGCAGGAGAATGCAGCCGCCGGCGGCTCCGGCGGTGCGCGCTTTCGGGTCGGCGATCCAACGCGGCGGGTACAGCTTCAGGAAGAAGAAGAGGAATGCGGGGATTAGGGCGCGCTCGGGGAGTGTTTTGGCTTGCAGAAGGACCATGAGGGAGGCGAGGTCGAGGTGGTTGCGTTCGGC
>Ga0210408_10005328_pt1 | contig 11317 bp, 9 predicted proteins | sample IncBWH4MmetaG_FD_155471 | JGI IMG/M metagenome (GOLD analysis project Ga0210408, IMG submission 155471) | Forest soil microbial communities from Barre Woods Harvard Forest LTER site, Petersham, Massachusetts, United States - Inc-BW-H-4-M | ecosystem: Environmental > Terrestrial > Soil >... | reverse complement strand
CGTCGTAACAGCAAGGGGGAAGCCCTCTCCAGCCCCACCCGTGACCCCGTCGCCACCGGGTACGGCCCGCCGCGCGCGCGCCCATGCCCGCAGCCGCTCGCTTCCGGCCTTCGCCCAGCTCGCCCCCCGCCTCGCGGCGGAGCGCAGCACGCCCGCGGGCGAGGCGCCGGTCAGCAGCGTCACTCCGACAAACAGCAGCACGGCGATCAGCAGATCCACGCCCACGCTCTGCACGAGCCTGTGCGTGACCTGGTAAAGCGCCTCGCCGACGACGCCGCCGTGCGCCTGCACGAACACGCTCGACCACGACGATTCGCCCGTGTTCGGGCTCGCGCTGGAGCTCACCCCGAGGGTTCCTGCGGCGAGCGCCATCGTCATCGCCGCGGCCAGACACGTCGCGCCGGTGCGCAGCGGCCGCAGCTGCGGCCACGCCGGGCGCGCCAGCAGCGCCCCGCCGCCCGCGACGAGCGCGATCGGCGCGAACACCTTGGCTTCGCCCACACACCACCCGAGCGCTTCCGCCAGCCCCTGTCCCACGCGGCCGCCATTCCAGCCCTCATACAGGACGAAGCCCATGAACACGCCCACGGCGATCGTCGCGAACCCGAGCATGTCGATCTGGCGCTGGTCGAGCTCGGACAGCGGCGCCGGCCACAGCCGCGCCAGCGCGTCACGCGAGGTGAGCGTAACGCCTCTCCCGCGGCGACGGGAACGGGCGCGCGTACGCGCGCGCGCTTTGGCAGGTTTTTTCGATGCCGTCCTGCGCGTCGCTGTCGAGCGACGCTTCCTGGTCGTACCCATCCCGCGCAACTTCGACGCCGGCGTCCGCGGTCCTCTACCGGCCGCGCGCCGCGCGCCGGATCGCCCGCGGCGCTGGACGTATCCGGCGTCCTCTCACCGCTTGCCACTCCACGAAACCCTTACCATCGCTTTAGCGCGTCCCGCTAGATAAAGAACCTGCTCATGAACGACTTTGCCCGCGCCCCCAGAGTCCTTATCGTCGAGGACGACGAGGACATCGCCCAGGCCCTGCAGCGCTCGCTGCGGATGGAGGGCTATGAGGTCCGTGCCGCGCCGGACGGACCCGCCGCCCTCGAGCACGGGCGCGCCTTTGCGCCCGACCTCGTGATCCTCGATCTCGGCCTGCCCGGTCTCGACGGTCTGGAGGTCGCGCGCAGCCTGCGCGCCGAGGACGACGTGCCGATCCTGATCCTCACCGCCCGCGACGCGCTGGAGTCGCGCGTGGAGGGCCTGGACTCAGGCGCCGACGACTATCTGGTCAAGCCGTTCGAGCGCCAGGAGCTGCTCGCGCGCATGCGCGCGCTGCTGCGCCGCCGCCCGCCGCGCGGGTCCGCTCCGCTGCGCGTATCGGACCTGTCGCTGAACGCCGACACGCATGAGGTCGTCCGCAACGAGCGCTCGATCGACCTCACCCAGCGCGAGTTCGAGCTGCTCGAGTACCTGATGCGCAACGAGCGCATCGTCATCTCCCGTCAGCGCTTGCTCGACGAGGTGTGGGGGTATGACCCGTTCTCCACGACGAACACGATCGAGGTGTTCGTCTCCAACCTGCGCCGCAAGCTCGAGGCCGAGGGCGAGCCGCGCCTGTTGCACACGATCCGGGGAGCCGGATACGTCCTCCGAGCCTGAGGCCACAAGCCCTGAGCCCGGGAGTGCCCGGCAGCACCTGCTCGGGCGTTTGACGACGGCTTTCGACCGCCTGCCGATCCGCACGCGGCTGGCCGGCGTGTCCGCGCTGCTGACGTTCACGATCCTGTGCGCGTTCGCGATCGCGATCGGCTCGCTGACGGTGCGACGTATCCGTTCGGACTTCAATCGCCAGGTCGAAACGACCGCGCGACAGCTGCCCAAACAGCTGAGCATCAGGGTCAACCCCGCGACGTACAGGATCGAATCGATCGTGCCGCCGCTCGAGGATCTCATCACGCCGCCGCACAGCGCCGTCATCCGCGTGCTCACCCTGGGTGGAGCCACGGTCGAACAGGCGCCATCGAGCGCGCCCAACCTCGGCGCTCCCGTCAATGAGCCGCACACCGTCGCGGGATATCGCGTGGTCAGCCTGCCCGCGACGATCGGCATCGCCGGCAGCGGCGAGCCGATCGGCCGAGTTGTCATCCAGTACGGGCGCTCGGTCGCCGACACGAACGCGACGATCGCGCGCGTCGAGCTGTTCCTGCTGCTCGGGGTGTTCGCGGGCGCCGCGTTCGCGCTGCTCGCGGGGGTCGCGATCGCCCGCCGGGCGATGGCGCCGATCGCGGAGCTGACCGCCACCGCCGAGCAGATCGCGCGCACCCGCGACCCCTCCCGCAGCGTCCCGCAGCCACAGGCAGACGACGAGGTCGGAGAGCTGGCGCGCACGCTCGAGGGAATGCTTCGCGAGCTGGACGCCGCGCGTGGCGAGACCGAGGCGATGCTCGCCCGCCAGCGCCGATTCGTCGCCGACGCCTCGCACGAGTTGCGCACTCCCCTGACGAGCGTGCTCGCCAACCTCGAGCTGCTGGCCGAATCGCTGCATGGCGACGAGGGCGACGCCGCTCGCTCGGCCCTGCGCTCCTCCCGGCGCATGCGCCGGCTGGTGGCCGACCTGCTGCTGCTCGCGCGCACCGATGTCGGCCGGGTCCTCCCCCATGAGCCGTGCGATCTCGCCCGGATCGTCGTCGAGGCAGCCGGCGAGCTGGGTCCCGTCAGCGACACCCACGACATCGAGCTGGACGTCCAGACCGCGCCCGTGGAGGGCTCGCGCGACGAGCTGCACCGGTTGACGATCAACCTGATCGAGAACGCGCTGCGTCACACCCCGCCCGGGAGCGAGATTCGCGTCAGCACACGCATGGCGAACGGCAAGGTCGGGCTGGTCGTCGAGGACGACGGCCCGGGCGTGCCCGCGGAGCTCGCCCCGACGCTGTTCGAGCGATTCGTCCGCGGCGCCGGGGACCGCGGCGGCTCGTTCGGCTTGGGCTTGGCCATAGTCCGCGCAGTCGCGGAGTCCCACGGCGGCTCGGTCCGACTCGAGACCCACGACCCCCACGGCGCGCGGTTCGTCGTCAATCTGCCGGCCACCCCGGAGGGCGCTAAACCTCCACTACGACCGGCAGCACCATCGGCCGCCGCTTGAGCCGGTCATACACGAGCTTCGCCAGATCGTCATGGAGGATCTGCTGGAGCAGGTCGACCTCGCGGATCTCCTCGCCCGCGGCGCGTGTGAGCGAACTGGCGACGGTCTCACGGATCTCTCCCACGAGATCGTCGGCCTGGTCGCGGAACGGCACGCCCCGGAAGATCACCTCCGGGTCGGCGACCGACTGCAACCCATCCCGCCCGGCGACGGTCGCCACGACGATGAAGATGCCGTCCGCGGAGAGCATGCGCCGGTCGCGCAGCGCGACGTCGGCCATGTCGCCGATCTCCACGCCGTCGACGAAGATCATCCCCGACTGCTCGCGCTTGCCAAAGCGCGCGCCGCGCGCGTCGATGTCCAGGGGCAGCCCGTTGTCGCCCTGGAAGATGTCCTCGGCGGGCACGCCGACGGCCTCTGCCAGCTGGGAGTGCAGCCGCAAACGCTTGAAGTCCCCGTGGAAGGGCATGACATAGCGCGGGCGGACGAGGTTGAGCATCAGCTTGACCTCCTCGGCGTAACCATGGCCCGAGGCGTGCACGGGCGCGTCCTGAGGGGTGACGACGTCGCAGCCGATGTGGTAGAGGCGATCGATCGTCTCGTTGACGGCGCGCTCGTTGCCGGGGACGGGAGTGGCGGAGAAGACGACCGTGTCCCCGTCGCGCAACTGCACCTGCGGATGGTCACGGTAGGCCATCCGCCGCAGGGCGCTCAACGGCTCACCCTGGGAGCCGGTGGAGATGATGACGACGCGCTCGTCGGGGAAGTCGGCGATCTCGCGCGGGCCGACGAGCATCCCGTCGGGGACCTCGATGTGTCCGAGGCGCTGCCCGATCGCGACGTTCTTGCGCATCGAGCGCCCGACGAGGGAGACCTTGCGGTCGAGCGCGTGGGCGGCGTCGACGACCTGTTGGACGCGGTGGATGTTCGACGCGAAGGAGGTGACGACGATGCGCCCCTCGCAGCGCGCGAAGGTCTCCTCCAGGTGGGGGCCGACGCCGGACTCCGACGGGGAGAAGCCGGGACGGTCGACGTTCGTGGAGTCCCCGCAGAGAAGCAGGACGCCCTCACGCCCGAGCTCGGCCAGGCGCGAGACGTCCGCGGGCGGGCCGTCGACGGGCGTCTGGTCGAACTTGTAGTCGCCGGTGATGAGCACCGTGCCGAGCTCTGAGCCGAGCGCGACCGCGGAGGAGTCGGGGATCGAGTGGGTCATGTGGATCAGCTCGAGCTCGAAGGGCCCCAGCTCCAGGGATTCGCCGGGAGAGACGTCGTGCAGCTCGACGTCCTTGAGCTTGTGCTCCTCGAGCTTCGAGCGCGCCATCGCGAGCGTCAAAGGGCCTCCGTAGACGGGCGGGCCGGCGCCGTGGCCGGCGAGCTCGCGCAGGACCCAGGGCAGCGCGCCGAGATGGTCCTCGTGGCCGTGCGTGACGACGATCGCCTCGATGTCGCGCGCGCGCTCGCGCAGGTAGGAGAAGTCGGGCAGCACGAGGTCGATCCCAACCATCTCGGGCGTGGGGAAGCGCAGCCCGACGTCGACGACGACGATGCGGTCGTCGTGCTCGACGACGGTCATGTTCTTGCCGATCTCCCCCAGGCCGCCGAGGGGCAGGACGCGCAGGGCCTGACTCACGCGGGCGCGCCCGTCAAGAGGCCATGGCGGGTGAGCATCGCGCGCACCGCGGCGGTCTCCTGCGCGGTCGCATCGACGATCGGCAGGCGCGTGGTGCCGGCGCGCAGGCCGAGCAGGTTCAGCGCGGCCTTCGTGCATGTGGGGGAGGCGGTCATGAACAGCGTCTCGTACACGTCGCGCAGGGAGGCGTCGATCTCGGCGCGACGCTCGGGCTCGTCGACCATGCGGCGCATCTCGGGGCCGACGATGTGGCTGGCGACGGAGATGCCCCCGGCGCCACCCATGTCCAGCGTGCGCGCGAACGTGGCGTCGTCGCCGGTGTAAAGGGTGAGACCGTCGATCAACTGCAGCTCCGTTGGGTTCGACTGCTTGACACCTTCGATGCCCTCGATCTGCGCGAGCTCGGCGAGCAGCTCAGGGGGTATGTTCGTGCCGGTCCGCGAGGGGATGTTGTAGAGCAGGATCGGGCGGTCGGTCGCCTGCGCGATCGCCTCGTAGTGACGCCGCAAGCCCAGGGGGCTGGGCCGGTTGTAGTAGGGGGTGACGCTCAGATGCGCGTCCGCGCCGAGCTCGGTCGCGCGTTCGGTCAGAAAGACGGCGTGGCGCGTGTCGTTCGTGCCGGTCCCCGCGACGATCGTCGCCCCGGGGGGGCGCTCAGAGGCAGCGAGCCCGATCAGGCCCAGATGCTCCTCGTCGGTCATTGTGGAAGCCTCGCCGGTCGTGCCGGCTACGACGAATCCGTCCGAGCCGTTCTGAGCCAGGTGGGCCATCAGCGCGACGAAGGCCTCCTCGTCCACGCGCCGGGAGTCATCGAAGGGCGTGACGATCGCGGTCAGGATGGCGCCAAGGTGCAGGTCGGGCATGGCGAGCAGTATCTCACGAAGAGCGGAAAGGCTCGGGCTGTCGGGGGGTCGAGACCGGGCGAGGTGGCGAGTCGGACGGATTGTGTCCGCGGTCGATCGCGTGCGCCAAAGACAGCGCTCGCAAAAGCGGGCTCATCCCCGCTGAGCGGCCGATGTGCGATCCGATTGGACGCAAACGCGCCAAGTTTGCGCCGGAATGTCCCGTGAGTCCAGGGGTTGTGCTTTGCGGTTGAGAGTTTCATCCCAACCGTTGCTTAGCTTGCTTGCCGTGACCGTGATGGGTGCCATCCACATCCTCTGCGAAACCGATCCCTCGCTTGAGACGGCCGTCGTCAACGGTCTGCTCGCCTGGGCGGCGGTCCTGGGTGGCTGCGCGGTCTTCTGCTCGGGACTGCCGGCAGCTGTCGCCATCTTCATCCCCGCGAGACCCCGGTCCCTGTCGAAGCGGATCGATCACTGGCAGGGATACGGCTTTGTCGCCGGTATGCTGCTCGGCCTCTTGATGTTCTTTGTCTTCATCGCTAAGGTGATCTCATGACCGGCTTCGACATCTTTGACCGCTACGACTTCGTCATGTTCCTGGTGATCGGATTGATCGCGGTGGCTGCTCTGATCCTGGGCGCGCCCCTGTGGGCGTTGGCGCTCATCTACGCGAGCGGCTGCATCATCGGGTTCATCCGTCATTTCAACGACGAGTATCGCGACGAGTAGGGTCTGACACAGCGCGCACGGGCCGCGACTGAAGCCCTCCGATATGCCTACCACTACGGTGAGCGGCTTGGACCGCAATCCGATGAAACGGCTGGCTGCGGCTCACCCGCAACAGCCCGCGAACGGGCTCTCAGAACAGCAATCGCTCCAGCCCCACGACCGGGGATTCAGGCAGGTCCCCCACACGGCGCACCGCCAGCAGCACGCCCGGCATGAACGACTCGCGCCCGGTGGTGTCGTGACGGATGGAGAGCGTTTGGCCGATGTCGCCGAGGATGACCTCCTGGTGGGCGACGAGGCCGGGCAGGCGCACGGAGTGGATCGGGGGCTCGGGCCGGCCGCTCGCCGCCGCCATCAGCTCGGCCGTGAGCTTGGCCGTTCCGCTGGGCGCGTCGAGCTTCTGATCGTGGTGCAACTCTATGATCTCTGCGCGAGCCATGTGCCCTGCCGCCTGCGCGGCGAAGCGCATCATCAGCACCGCGCCGATCGCGAAGTTGGGGGCGATCAGCACGTTCGCCTGAGGCAACCCCTCCGGCGTGCGCGCCTCGCGCAGCGGCTCTGAGTCGAACCCGGTCGTGCCGATCACGACGTGCACCCCCGCCCGCACGCACTCCAGCGCGTTCGTAAGGGCCGTATCCGGCCGGGTGAAGTCGACCACGACCTCCGCATCGCCCAGCACGTCGGCCAGCGCGACCCCCAGCAGCGGATCCGCGCGCCCCACGAGCTCCATGTCCGGCGCGCCCTGCACCGCGGTGCACACCGTCGCGCCCATCCTCCCCGCTGCCCCCGCAACCGCGACCTGGATCACGACGAGGCCCCGATCGCGTGAAGCTCCGTCGGGTCGCGCAGAGTCATGCCGCCACCCTTTCCAGCGGCGCGAGCGCCCGCAGGAACGCGTCCTCCTCGGCGCCCACGCCCGCGGCCGACAACGCCTCGGGCGCGAACAGCTCCCGCGCCAGCTCGCGCAGGTCCTCGACCGTGACCGCGTCGATTCGGTCCACGATCTCGTCCACCGAGTAGATCGGCATCTCCCCCAGCAGCGCCGCGCCCAGCCGGCTCATCCGGGCGGTCGTGGACTCCAGCGACAGCGCGACCCGTCCCTTCAGGTTCTCGCGCGAGCGGTCCAGCTCCTCTGGGCTCGCGGGGTTCTCGACAACGCGCTCCAGCTCTGCCGCGATCGTCGCGACCGCCTCCGTCAGGTTGTCCGGGCGCGTGCCCACGTACATCCCGACCTCGCCCGTGGCGGCGTACTGGCTGGAGAAGGTGAACACCGAGTACGCCAGCCCCCGGCGCTCGCGCACCTCCTGAAACAGACGCGAGGAGGAAGTGCCCCCGAGCACCCCTTCGAGCACCCGCAGCGCGAACCGGCGCTCGTCGTGGCGCGATATTCCCCTGCCGCCCAGGCACACGTGGTACTGCTCGGTGTCCTTGCGCAGGAACCTGATCCTGCGCTCGAACTCCGGCTCCGGTGGTGGCGTGTTGGTGTCGGACGCCACGTTCGCATGCGCCCGCGCGGCGTCGCCTGTGCCGAGACCCGCGGCCCGGGCCAGCTGCACGAGCGCGTCATGATCGACCGACCCCGCGGCCGCGATCACGATGCGCTGCGGCGCGTAGCGCTCGTCGTGGAACGCCCGCAGCTGCTCCTGCGTGACCGCACCCACGACCGCGGCCGTCCCGATCACCGCGCGCCCCAGCGGGTGCGCTCCGAACACCGCCCCCCCCAGCACGTCGAACACGCGGTCCTGCGGGTCGTCCTCGTACATCGCGATCTCCTCCAGCACGACCTCGCGCTCGGCCTCCAGCGATTCGAACCGCGGCCGCCACATCATCTCGGCCGCGACGTCGAACGCGCGCTCCAGATGGCGGTCCATCACGCGCGTGTACAGCGAGGTGCTTTCGCGGTCGGTCCCGGCATTGATCTCCGCGCCCATCGCGTCGAACAGCTCGTCGATCTCGTGCGAGCGGTAGCGCTCGGTGCCGCGGAACAGCATGTGCTCCAGCAGGTGACTCGTCCCCGCCTGCCCATCCGACTCCATTGCCGAGCCCGTGCCGATCCAGAACCCGAGCGCCACCGAGCGCACGTTCTCGATGCGCTCGGTGATCACCCGCACGCCGCTCTGAAGCGTGGTTGTGCGGTGCTCGGTCATCTCATTCCGGCTGCCGCCCGCGGCCGCCGCTCCGAGGGCGCTAGCGATCGCGCCCGGACCCGTGCCGGGGACGACCCGAGCCGCGCTCGCCCTCACGCCGGGGACCGCCGCTGCCGCCCTCACGACCGTTGCGCCGAGCGCCGTCGCGCGGAGGCCTGCCGCCTCCCCCACCGCCACCGGCGCTGACGCCGGCGAGCTCCTCGACGGACTTGCCGGCGATCTCCGGGTCCTCGGCCAGGCGCAACCCGATGCGACCGCGCTCGCGGTCCACCTCGACCACGCGCACATTGATCTCATCGCCGCGGTTGAGCACGTCCTCGACGCTCTCCACCCGCTCGCCCGGCGAGACGTTGGAGATGTGCAGCAGCCCGTCCGTTCCCTTCGTCAGCTCCACGAACGCGCCGAACGTCGTCGTCTTGACGACCTTGCCGACGTACTCGTCGCCGACCTCGACCTCCTTCATCATCACCCGGATGTGCTCGGCCAGGGCGTCCCCGAGATCGCCGTTGGCGGAGTACACCAGCACCTGACCGTCATCGTTGACGTCGATCTGGGACTCGAACTCCTCCGACAATCCCCTGATCGTTTCCCCGCCCTTGCCGATCAGCATGCCGATCTGCGACGGGTCGATCTGGATCGTCTGGATGCGTGGCGCGAACTGGCTGAGCTGCTCGCGCGGGGTCTGGATGACGTCGGCCATCTTGCCGAGAATGAACGTCCGCGCCTCGTGCGCCCGCGACAGCGCGTCGCGCAGGATGTCGAACGTGACGCCCGTGATCTTGATGTCCATCTGCAGCGCCGTGATCCCGCGCTCGGTGCCGGCCACCTTGAAGTCCATGTCTCCCAGGTGATCCTCCACGCCTGCGATGTCCGTCAGGACGACGTAGTCATCGCCCTCCTTGATCAACCCCATCGCGATCCCAGCGACCGGCCGCTTGATCGGCACGCCCGCGTCCATCAACGACAGCGAGGAGCCGCACACCGACGCCATCGAGGAGGAGCCGTTGGACTCGAGGATGTCAGAGACCACGCGGATCGTGTACGGGAACTCCTCGACCGAGGGCACCATCGGCGCCAGCGCCCGCTCGGCCAGCGCGCCATGACCGATGTCGCGGCGCTTGACGCCGCCCATGCGACCGGCCTCCCCGACCGAGAACGGCGGGAAGTTGTAGTGGTGCCAGTAGTACTTTTTCGTCTCCAGCCCGAGCGTGTCCAGGCGCATCTCCTCCTTCAGCGTGCCCAGCGCGGCGACGCTCAGCGCCTGCGTCTGCCCGCGCGTGAACAGCGCCGAGCCGTGCGTGCGCGGCGTCACGCCGACCTCGATCGAGATGTCGCGGATCTCATTCTCGCCACGACCGTCCGGGCGCTTCTTGTGCACGGCGATCCGCTCACGGATGATCGACTTCTCGAGCTTGTCAAACGCCAGCTGCACGGCTGCGCGGCGCTGCTTGGCGCTCGCCAGCTGCTCCTCGGATGCGCCCTCCGGCGCGGGCGGAGCGTGCTGCTCGAGAATCGCCTGCTCGACGGCCTTGGTGGCGTTCTGGCGCTCGAGCTTGTCCTGCACCTGGGAGGCGTCGTCGAGCTGGGTGCCGTGCGAGGCGCGGATCGCGTCGAGCACCGCCGGGTCGACCTGGATCGTCTCAAAGGCTTTCTTCTCCTTGCCGACCTTCTCCGCCAGCTCGCGCTGCAGCGCGCACAGCTTCTTGATCTCCGCGTGCGCGATGTCCAGCGCGTCGAGGATCTCCGCCTCGGGGATCTCGTTGGCGCCCGCCTCGACCATCAGGATGGCCTCCTCGGTGCCGGCGACGATCAGGTCGAGGTCTGAGCCGCCCTCGGCGTCCGGAAGCAGGTCCTCCTCGCTGGGGTTGACCACGAAGTTGCCGTCGACCTTGCCGATCCGCACCGCGCCCACGGGCGTGGGAAACGGGATGTCGGAGATCATTACCGCGGCCGACGCTCCGTTCATCGCCAGGATGTCGTACGGATGCACGTGGTCGATCGACAGCGGGATCGCCACCAGCTGCGTGTCATAGCGCCAGTCCTTGGGGAACAGCGGACGCAGCGGACGGTCGATCATGCGCGCGGTCAGCGTTCCCTTCTCGCCGGGACGACCCTCGCGCTTGAAAAACGAGCCTGGGATTTTCCCGGCCGCGTACATGCGCTCCTCGACGTCCACCGTCAAGGGCAGGAAATCCACGTCGCGCAGGCTGCCCGCGACGGCTGTCGCCAGGAGCATCGTGTCGCCCTGGCGGACGACCACTGCGCCGGAGGCCTGCTTGGCCATCCTGCCGGTCTCAAACGAGATCTCGCTGCCCGCGATCTCCACGGAGACCCGTGTTACGGCGTCATTGCTGCTCATATTCTTCTCTGCCTTCCTGTCCGCCCGTCGGCTTCGGGGACGTCTGTCCCTGGCGGATCGCTTTCATTTTTCTCGTATCCGAACGCACGGAGCTTAGCGGACGGGGGTCGAGCTTGGCGGCTGACTGTGTCCGTCGCTGGTCCCGCGGCCGGTCGGCTATCTGGGAGACGCGCCAGCCCAGCGCCGCGACCGGCGTTGTCTGAGCAGCCACCGGGGTCGCCCGGCGTTGCAGGGCGCCGGCCAATGAGACAGCAGGGCCCGCCGCAGTGCGGCGGGCCCTCGTCTTTCCCTATTGTGTGTTCGGTACTGCTGTCTCGGTGCTATTCGTTTTCTCTCACGGCTTCCGCGCCTGCTTGCTTCAGCGTACCTTCGAGAATCGCCGTGTTGTGCCCTGCCGTTGAAGGCAGGCCGAGCTGGGCGTCAATCAGCGGGTCGAGCAGAGAGGAGAAGGATCCGCCGCAGACGTTGACT
>Ga0210408_10005327_pt1 | contig 11320 bp, 7 predicted proteins | sample IncBWH4MmetaG_FD_155471 | JGI IMG/M metagenome (GOLD analysis project Ga0210408, IMG submission 155471) | Forest soil microbial communities from Barre Woods Harvard Forest LTER site, Petersham, Massachusetts, United States - Inc-BW-H-4-M | ecosystem: Environmental > Terrestrial > Soil >... | reverse complement strand
CCAGAAGCCTGCGCACGATGCGCTGCTGTACACCAGCCGCTCCGGCCGCACGCAGGCGGGCAATGTCACCTCCGCGACCTGGTCGCCCACCTGCAAACGCAACATCGCACTCGCCATCGTGGACGCCGCGCACAGCGCCATCGGCTCGACGCTGTGGGCGGACATTTATCTCAACCGCGAGCTCGTGTGGGAGCGTCGCATGGTCCCCGCCCGGGTCATCGAGCGGCCGTTTTACGCACCGGCGCGCCGGCGCGCGACGCCGCCTGCGGATTTCTGATCGAGGGTGAAGTCAAGCGCGCATGATCGTCAGCCAGTCGAAACCCAACGGCGCGCGGCCCTGGCTCGATCCGGGCGCGAGGCCGCAGATCGTGATCGAGAGCATCAGCAAGACCTTCGGCGCAGCGACCGCCGTGGCGGAGGTCAGCCTCGCGATCTACAAGGGCGAGATGTTTGCGCTGGTCGGCGCCTCGGGATGCGGTAAGACGACCCTGCTGCGCATGCTGGCCGGATTCGCCGCGCCGAGCAGCGGACGCATCCTCATCGATGGCGTCGATATGGGAAGCGTGCCGCCGCACGAGCGTCCGGTGAACATGATGTTCCAGTCGTACGCACTCTTCCCGCACATGTCGGTGACGGACAACGTCGGCTACGGCCTGCGACGGCTGGCGCTCGGGCGCGAGGTGAAGGAGCAGCGTATACGCGAGGCGCTTGAGATGGTGCAGCTCGGCCCGCTCGCCGCGCGCCGCCCGCACCAGCTCTCCGGCGGCCAGCGCCAGCGGGTGGCGCTCGCCCGTGCGCTCATTCGCCGCCCCAAGGTGCTGCTGCTCGATGAGCCGCTCTCGGCGCTCGACAAGAAGCTGCGCGAGCAGACGCAGTTCGAGCTCATGGACCTTCAGGACGAGCTCGGCATCACCTTCATCGTCGTGACGCACGACCAGGATGAGGCCATGGCGCTCGCCACGCGTATCGCGGTCATGGACCGCGGCCGTGTCGTGCAGGTCGGCACGCCGGCCGAGATCTACGAGTTTCCGCGCAGTCGCTTCGTCGCCGACTTCGTCGGCACCACTAACCTGTTCGCGGGGACGGTGTGCGCCTGTAATGGCGGGCTCATCACCGTGCGCTGCGCCGAGATCGGCGGCGAGCTGCTCGTCGATGACGCCGGGAGCTTCACGGTGGGCCAGCAGGTATGGATCTCGCTGCGCCCGGAGAAGGTGCGGCTCGCCAAGGAGCCGGCCAGCGGGGCACGCGTCAATCAGCTGCGCGGCACCGTGTGGGAGCTCGGCTATCTCGGCAATCGCTCGACCTATCAGATCAAGACCACGAGCGGGAAGCTCGTGGCGGTGTTCGCACAGAACGAGCGCCGCACATCCGAGGCGCTCATAGACTGGAACGATGAGGTGTTTGTAAGCTGGAGCGCCGATGCAGCGGTGCTGCTGCAGACGTAGCGTCCGCGGGATAACCGGGGGAAAACCATGAAAAATTCAATCCGCGTCGTAGCTTCCCTGATATATCTGCCGCTCGCCGCGGCCTGCCTCCTCGGCTTCGCGCCCGCCTCGGCGCTGGCCGACGATGCCGCGAGCGCCACGGGGGCCGCGGGCCCTGCGGCGCCGGCGACCAGCGGGGCCGGAGCGGCGCCGCACGCCGAGATGCTGCAGGAAGTCGTGGTCACGGCGACTCGCCGCGAGGAAGAGCTCAGCAAGGTACCGATCAGCGTAACGGCGCTCACCCAGGACGCGATCGATCGGCGCGGTATCAAGGACATCAACGACATCGTGCGCTTCACCCCCGGGGTGACCATCGACAACTCCGGCACCAATGCGATCTCGATCCGCGGTATTTCCTCCTCGGCCGGTGCCGGCACCACGGGCATTTACATCGACGACACGCCGATTCAGATGCGCTCGGTCGGCTTCAACCCCGATGATACGTTGCCAAAGACCTTCGACCTGCAACGCGTCGAAGTGCTGCGCGGGCCGCAGGGCACGCTGTTCGGCGCCGGCGCCGAAGGCGGGGCGGTGCGTTACATCATGACCCCTGCCAGCACCACGGCGCGCAGCACCTACGTGCGCAGCGAGCTTTCCTATACGGAGCACGGCCAGCCCAATGCGGAATTCGGCATCGCGACGGGCCTCCCGGTCGTCGATGGCGTCTTCGGCGTCCGCGCGAGCCTCTGGTACCGCTACGACGGCGGCTGGATCAACCGCGTCGATCCAGGCACCGGGGCCGTCGTCAACCACAACATCAACTATTCGAATTCCTACATGGCGCGCCTGGCGGCCACCTGGCAACCGAGCCCGAGCGTCACCATCACGCCCAGCATCCTCTACCAGAAGCAGGACAAGCACGACGAATCCACCTACTGGCCGGCTTATTCGAACCCCGACCAACGGCAATTCAACACGGCGACTCCCGAACGGATAGGCGGACCGGATTACTATTACCTGCCGGCGATCAAGCTGGAGTGGGACCTCGGCAAGAGCCAGCTGATTGGCAACGTGTCCTACTACCACCGCAAGCAGCTCACCGCCTACCAGGGCACGGTGTATGACCTGAGCTACTGGAGCACCATCCCGGGCGGGATGGGAGGAGACCCGACGGCCGAATACCCGCAGCCGCCCAAGTGCGCGGCGCCCGACGATGCGACGAGCTGCTCATGGTTCCCGCTCATCGACTCGACCGGGATCCATCTGCCGCCCGCACTGCGCGGCACGCAGACGCCGAACGTCATGACGAATACCCAGAACAGCTACACCGCGGAGCTGCGCTGGCAGTCCGCCAACACTGCCTCGCGCTGGACCTGGACCGCAGGGGTCTTCTGGCAGCAGGCGAAGGAGGGCAGCATCGAGGAGCTCAAGTCGACCAACATCGACCAGGTGTTCAACTACCTGTTTGGCCTGTCGCCTGCAACTTTCTACGGCCCTGACGGGTACCCGAATGGTCCCTCCGGGCCCGCCAACTTCTACTCTTGTCCGACCAATGCGGCCTATCCGGTCATTCCGGCCTGCGACATCTACTACAACAACAACACCACCATCGACCGGCAGATCGCGGGGTACGGGGAGGTGACCTTCGCCTTCACCGACTGGATGCGCCTCACTGTCGGGGAGCGCATCGCGCACACCACCTTCTCACTGGAGCACTATGCGGACGGCTATGAGAACTATGGACCGGGGCCGGCCTCGGCGAACCAGAGCGAGACGCCCAACACGCCGAAGGCGGTGCTCTCCTTCCAGGTCGACCCGCGCAACCTCTACTACCTGAGCTATGCCAAGGGGTTTCGCGTCGGTGGCGGTAACGCGCCGCTCCCTCCCTACTGCTCTGCGGACCTGGCCGCCGCCGGCTACCCGAACGGGGCGCCCGCCACCTTCCAGTCGGACTACACGCAGAACTACGAGGTCGGTGCGAAGAACGGAGTCGGCGACTGGCTGAGGGTGGCCACCAGTGCCTACTACATCGAGTGGCACAACATCCAGCAGAACCTCTTCGTCGCGGGTTACTGCGGGCTGCAGTTCACGGACAATCTCGGGACCGCGGTCGCCAAGGGCTTCGACCTGCAGGCGCAGATGCTCTTCGGCCCGCTCAGTATCGATCTGGCCACCGGCTACACCAATGCGCGTTACACCAAGAACTCCCCGGCCGACTGCACCCCGGGGAGCTCAGACCCGAGCACCGGCATACCGTGCAAGGCTGTGACTGGCGATGCCATCTCGGGCCAGGAGGGTATCAACTACGCTCCAGGCACGATGCCGCCGTGGACCGTAGCCGTAGGCCTGCAATACAACTTCCAGCTGGCCTCACGCGATACGTTCCTGCGCGTGGACTGGCAGTACGAGAGCCGCAATCCCTGGCTCGCTAACGTGCAGGACCCGAAGGCCGGCGCCCAGTACTTCTTCGGCTACTCCTACACCTACCCGTCCAATAAATATACCTCGCTGCGCGCGGGGATGAGCTTCGGCGACGTGCAGCTCACGGCCTTCTGCGACAACCTGTTCGATGCGCACCCCGTGACCAACTACATCCTGGGTCAGACCGATGGCACCTACACGCCGCAGCAGAACACCTACACGTTCCGGCCGCGTACCTTCGGGCTCAATCTGATCTGGCACATGGGAGCGGAACACTGATGGCGGCACGCGTGCAGAGCGCGGAGTCGGGCGCGCGGGCGGTGGCCGCCCAGCGCCCGGGGCACGCGCTCAGCCGCGAGTTCTATTGCGACGCGGAGCTCTTCGAGCGCGAGGTACGGCGGCTGATTCTGCGCCACTGGCATTGCGTCGGGCACCAGAGTCAGCTGCGCGGGCCCGGCGATTTCTTCACCACGAGCTTCTGCGGCGAGCCACTACTCCTGGTTCGCGGGCAGGACCGCGAGGTGCGCGCGCTGCTGAATGTCTGCCGCCATCGCGGCTCGCGCGTGTGCACGCAGGAGTCCGGGCACGCCCATGGCGGGGGCTTCGTGTGCCCGTATCACGCCTGGAGCTACGGGCTCGACGGCCGGCTGCGCGCGGCGCGTCACATGCCGGATGACTTCGATCGCGCAGCCTACGGGCTCAAGAGCATTCATACGCGGATCGTCGAAGGGTTGATCTTCGTGTCCTTCGTCGATCCTCCACTCGGCCTCGAGCACGTGCAGGCGGCTCTCGCGGGATCCGCGCGCCTGTACGGCTGGGCACAGGCGAAGGTGGCGCACCGCGAGAGCTACCCGGTGCGCGCCAACTGGAAGCTCGCCGTGGAGAACTACATGGAGTGCTACCACTGTGGCCCGGCGCACGAGGAGTACTCCCGCTTCCACCTGTATGCGCGCCCCGCGCCGCTCAACCGCGCGGCGGATGAGCGCGTGCGGGGGCGCGCGCGCGAGCTGGGAGTCGATCTTCAGGAGGTCGATTACTTTGCCTTGAACGCGCGGCCGGGACAGGAGGCCGCCGACAGTGCGCGCTCGGCGCTCGGCGAGGGTGCCGTAAGCGGCAGCGAGGACGGACGGCCGCTCGCTCCCCTCATGGGCCATTTCTCCGACTATGACGGGGGAGTCACCTTCTTCGATGTCGGGCTCACGAGCAATTTTCTTGCCTATCCCGACCACGGGCTCATCTACCGCTTCATTCCCAATACCGTACAGAGCACCGACATGGAGGTGATCTGGCTGGTGCGCGAGGATGCCCGTGCGGGCGCCGACTACGATCTGGAGCGGCTCACCTGGCTGTGGAGAGTGACGAGTCTCGCGGACAAGCGGATCATCGAGTTGAATCAACAGGGGGTGAACTCGCGCTTCTACGAGCCGGGCCCGTATACGCCGATGGAGCAGCACACGCGGCGCTTTGTGGAGTGGATCCTCACCGAGCTAGGCCCCGAGCCTGCTGCATAGAGGTTGCCACGATAGTTAGGCAAACGCCTAACTATCCGCAGAAACACCCGAAAACCGCACGACCTGTCGCGGTGCTCAGGACCGGCTCAGCTGCGCCCGCACCCAGTCCTGGAACTGCCGCACCACGTACTCTTCCGGCATGAGTACGCCGGCAGTGTGGGGGAGGGCGTGGAGCCCGCGCTGGTTCACCTCGCAGATCGCGGCATCCTCGCTCATTACGAGGTCGGTGAATTCGATCGCCCTGCCGAGATCGCGCGCCGGATCCGCGAGCGTCTCGGGCAGGAAAAGAAACTCGATGCTCATCTGCGTGCGCTCGGGCCCGAGAGGCAGCAGCCGCACGACCCGCACGTAATCGACGTGCGCCGCGAGGAACATCGAGGGAAGGCAGGTGAGGTAGGTGTGCCCCGCCTTGCTCTCTTCCGCGGTGAGCCTGGGAAACAGCACCCCGACCGGCCGCCCGTCCATGGTCCAGGACTGTGCCCCACGGCGCAGTCCACCGATGTACTGAGGATCGTCCCCGCCGGCATGATCTCGCCAGCGAGGGTCCTCGCGCTGCTCCATGAGCGCCCGTCCGAATATCGGCACGAGCTGCGACAGCCGCGGATGGACGCCGGGGCAGTGCAGGCATTCGTTGTAGTTTTCCCAGAAGACTTTCCAGTTGCACTCGATGGTCTTCGACATCCGGTGCCCGACGACGAGCTTGTCGAGCTCCCAGTTATCGAGCCGCTCGGGCGGCAGGTCGAGACTGGCCGCGAACGGCGGCGGATCGGCCGTCAGCGAAGCAAACACAAAGCCGTTCCACTCCATCGCCGGCAGGCGATAGAGCGGGTAGTCGCGCACGTCGAAGCCATCGCCGGGTTGACGCGATGAGGCCTGCAGCAGCTCACCGCGCAGGCTGTACCTCCAGGCGTGATAGGGGCAGACGATGCCGGCGGCAGGGAAGCGGCCGGAGGCAGCCCGGCACAGCGCCGAGCCGCGATGGCGGCAGGTGTTATGGAAAGCCCGCACTACGCCGTCCTCAGCGCGCACCACGAGGATCGACTGGTCGCCGGTCTCGAGCGTACGAAAGCTGCGCGGCTCGGCCACATCGCTCGAACGGCAGATGTATATCCAGTTCCGGTACCACACCTGGCCGAGCTCCCGCAGGTACTGGGCCGGATCGAAATAGTAGGCGGCGGGGAGGCTCTCGACGGGGGTCGTCAGCCCCAGGTAGCCCGGGTCCCGCCGGACCGAAGAAGGATTGGCACTCATGTTTGTACCCTCGGGGCGATTGTATCCGAGCCGAGGATGCGCATCGCGCGCCAACGATGATACCGTGCGGCCGCATGCCTGAAGGCAACACACCGGCGCCCGCGCAGCCGGAGACGCTATCCCGCGCCGACAAGCTGAATACCAGAGCCGCCGGGGTCGTCGGCCTCGCCGTGCTCTGCAGCCGTGTGCTCGGGCTCGCGCGCGAGCAGATATTCGCGGCGCTGTTCGGCGGCGGACGAGTCATGGATGCGTTCACCATCGCCTTCCGCATCCCGAATCTGCTGCGTGACCTCTTTGCCGAAGGGGCCCTGTCCACCGCCTTCGTCACCGTCTTCACACGCACCGCCACGCTGCAGGATGGCGCCGCCGCCTGGCGGCTCGCCAACAAGGTGGCAACGCTCACCGTCGTCACGCTGAGTGCGATCACCGTGCTCGGGATCGTCTCGGCGCCGTGGCTGGTGGCGCTGCTCGCTCCCGGTTTCGATCCCGCCAAGGCCGCACTGACGGTGACCCTGACGCGGATCATGTGGCCGTTCATTCTGCTGGTATCGCTGGCCGCGCTCGTTATGGGAATGCTGAACGCGCGCAGCGTGTTCGGCGTGCCGGCGATGGCCTCGAGCTTCTTCAATCTCGGCTCCATCGTGGCCGGCGTCGTGCTCGGCTACTGGCTCGACCCGCACTTCGGACCGCGCGCCATCCTCGGACTCGCCATCGGCACGCTCATCGGCGGCGCTCTGCAGCTTCTCGTGCAACTGCCGACGCTGCGCCGCGAGGGCTACCGTTATCGTCCGGATCTGCGCTGGAGCGACCCGGGTGTGCGAGCGATCCTGCGCCTCATGGGGCCGTCGGTCATCGCCGCGAGCACGACGCAGGTGAACGTGCTCGTGAATTCGGTGTTTGCTTCAAAGCTCGGTGACGGCCCGACCTTCTGGCTGACGGTGGCGTTTCGGCTGATGCAGCTGCCGCTGGGCATATTCGGCGTTGCGCTCGGCACGGTGGCCCTGCCGCTGCTCGCGCGTATGGCGGCGACGGGCAACACCGCCGCGTTCCGCAGCGAGCTCGCGCACGGCATGCGGCTCGCGTTTCTCATGACGATCCCGGCCAGCATCGGGCTGATCGTGCTCGCCGAGCCCATCATCTCCGTGCTCTACCAGCACGGCCGCTTCACCGCCTATGAGACCGCGGAGTCCGCGGGCGCGTTGCGTTTCTATGCCATTGGACTCTGCGGTTATGCCGCACTCAAGGTGCTCGTCAACGCCTTCTACGCTCTCGACCGGCGCAAGACACCGATGGTCGTGAGCTTCATCGCCGTGGCGCTCAACCTGCTGCTCAACTGGGTGTTCACCCGCGAGCTCGGCTGGGGACACCGCGGACTTGCGTTTTCGACCGCGTGCGTGGCGAGCAGCAACTTCCTCATCCTGTACCTGCTGATGCGCGCGCAGCTCGGGCGGCTCGAATCGGGCGCCATGCTGACGTTGCTCGCGAAGGTCGCACTCGCCTCGGCGGCGCTGTTCGCAGTTTCCTTCGTCGGCGGCCGCCTGTTACTCGCGGACTGGGCGGTGCAGCCCTTCTGGCCCAAGTGCGCGAGCCTCGTGCTCGTGATCAGCACCAGCGCGGCCGCCTTCTTCATCTGCGCGAGCGCCCTCGGTATCAGCGAGGTGCACGACATGGTGGCCGCCCTGCGGCGCAGACTCCGCCGCGCGGCATAGCCGTTTCGGGGGCTTTGCACCGTCAGGCGCGTGCCGCGGAAGCGAACGCAACGCAGCCAGTGAGTACCTCCTGGAGCAGTGCGCGCATGGGGGCGGCGATTGCCTGGTCCCACGGGCAGGGCCAGTTGGACGCATCGACCTCGCCCTGCGGCTCGCGCAGGTAGCCGCGGCAGGCGAGCTCCATCTGCACGGCGTGCACGCCCTGCTGCCGGATGCCCGTAGTGACGCGTGGTGTAACCACCCTTGAAGCCACTCAGCGTTTCATAGTGAGGATGCTGCACGGTTCAGACAAACGGCGGTGTGACAAAGCGCGGTTTAGCTTGCATCAGGGCGCATGACCATCGCAGCCGCGTCCGTAGGAAGCGCTCAATCATTGTCGTTCTGAGCTGCTGGCTTGCGAGTTGCGGACCTCGCCAGCTATTCTTCTGCTCCTATGTCAACACTGATCGAATGTGTACCCAATTTCTCAGAGGGTCGCGACAAAGCGAAGGTGGACGCCATTGTTGCGGCCATGAGGATGGACGGCGTGTACCTGCTTGATCGCGAGATGGACGCCGACCATAACCGCTGCGTGATCACGCTGGTGGGCGAGCGCGAGCCAATTCAGGAAGCGGCGATTCGCGGCGTGGGCAAGGCGGCCGAGCTGATCGATCTGAACGTTCACCAGGGAGCGCATCCGCGCATGGGCGCAACGGACGTGGTTCCCTTTATTCCCATCGAAGGCGTGAGCATCAACGATTGTGTCGCCATGGCGCGGCAGGTTGGCGCCGAGATTTGGAAGCGCTATCAGATTCCGGTGTATCTCTACGAGGCCGCCGCAACAGCTCCTGAGCGGCAGAACTTGGAAACTATTCGTCGCGGGCAGTTCGAAGGCATCCGTGCGGAGATCGCGACAAATCCTGCAAGAAAGCCGGACTTCGGCGATCCAAGAGTACATTCGACGGCTGGGGTCATGGCGGTCGGCGCGCGAAAATCTCTCATCGCTTACAACGTCTTTCTCAGCACGCCGGATGTCCAGATTGCGAAAAACATTGCCAAGGCAATTCGCTTTTCGAGCGGAGGGTTGCGTTTTGTTAAGGGCGCGGGATTCCTGGTGCGCGGCATGGCCCAGGTCTCAATGAACCTTACCGATTTTGAGCAGACGCCCATCCATCGCGTGTTCGAGATGGTGAAGCGCGAAGCGGCGCGCTACGGCGTGTCACCCGTCAGCAGCGAAATCGTCGGATTGATCCCGAAAAGAGCTTTGGAAGCGGCAGCGGAATGGTTTCTGCAGGTCGAGAACTTTGATTCGTCGTTAATTCTGGAAAACCGCTTAAGTGCGGTGATGGGCGGCAAAGCGGCGGTCGGCGGGTTGCGCGCCGGAGTCGAGCCGTTTGTCGAGCAACTTGCCGCGCCAACGGCGACACCTGGGGGCGGCAGCGCCGCGGCCGCTAGTGCTGCCATGGCCGCGGCATTGGCCACGATGGTGGCTTCTATGTCACGGGGGAAGAAAGCGTACCTGCAATATGAGCGTGAGCTCAGTGACGTCATCGCGCGCCTGGGCCCATTGCGGGAAGAATTGAAGGCTGCCATCGATGCCGACGCCGAGTCTTTTAACGTTGTGATGAAGGCCTACAGGCAGGCGAAAGAATCGGCAGATGGCGACAGCATGATCGATGCCGCGCTGAAGCAGGCCACCAGCGTACCATTGGGGGTTGCTGAGAGTGCCCGCGAAATCGCGGCAATTGTCGAGAGACTAAAGCCCATTACCAATCCCAACATGAAGTCCGATCTCACCACGGCTTCGGCCTTGGCCCATGCCGCTATCGAAGGCGCATCGGCAAACGTCGAGATCAATCTGGAGTCGATGAAGGACGCCGTCTTTGCAGCGGATGTCCGGAAGCGTGCCGCAGTGCTACGACGGTAGATCCGGTTCGTGTTCGTCCCGCACTTTCAGTTTCGCCAAAAATGCGCAGCAATGAAGGACCCGGGGCTGATCGAGCGCCGCGACGATGAAGCCCGCGATAGCTGGATATTCGCCGGCGGACACGAGCTGATCGATTGTGTGTGGCGCGCCGGCGAGAAGCTGGTGCAGGGCGGGCGCCACCGCGACCGCGACGCGCTCATCGCCCGCTACGGGCGGGCGCTGCATCAGCTGCGCGCGTGAAGACAGCGGCGAACGGGGCAGGGGGTATGAGCGGGATGCGCAAGGTTTCCGCAGTCCTGCTGGCGCTCGCCGGCGGGATCGCCATGGGCGGCATCGCGCTCCACCGGCACGAGCCGCTCAATGCGCTGTGGATCATCACGGCGGCGGTGTGCATCTACCTGCTCGGCTATCGCTTCTACGCGGCCTGGATCGCGACCCGCGTGCTGATGGTCGATCCCTCGCGCGCAACACCGGCCGAGCGACTCAACAACGGCCGCGATTTCGTGCCGACGCACCGCGCGATCGTCTTCGGCCATCACTTCGCGGCAATCGCGGGTCCCGGTCCGCTCGTGGGTCCGACGCTCGCCGCCCAGTTCGGCTATCTGCCGGGAACGCTGTGGATACTGGTGGGCGCAGTGCTCGGGGGGTGCGTGCAGGATATGACCATCCTGCTGCTCTCGACCCGGCGCGACGGCCGCAGCCTCGGGCAAATGGCGCGCGATGAGCTCGGGCCGCTCGGAGGATTCGCCGCGCTCATCGGCACGCTGCTGATCCTCATCGTGCTGTCGGCGGTCCTCGGGCTCGTCATCGTCAACGCGATGAAGCACAGCCCCTGGGCCACCTCCACGGTCGCGGCCACCATCCCGGTGGCGATCCTCGTCGGCCTGTATTTGCGGCTGTGGCGGCCGGGCAGGGTGCTCGAGGCGTCGGTCATCGGCGTGACGCTGGTGCTCGCGGCGGTCCTTGCGGGCGGGTGGCTCGACCACCAGGCGAACCTCCGGACCTGGTTCGACTACGCCTCGCTGCCACTCGCCGCGGCCATCGTCATCTACGCCTGGGTTGCCGCCACCCTGCCAGTGTGGCTGCTGCTCGCGCCGC
>Ga0210408_10005326_pt1 | contig 11320 bp, 9 predicted proteins | sample IncBWH4MmetaG_FD_155471 | JGI IMG/M metagenome (GOLD analysis project Ga0210408, IMG submission 155471) | Forest soil microbial communities from Barre Woods Harvard Forest LTER site, Petersham, Massachusetts, United States - Inc-BW-H-4-M | ecosystem: Environmental > Terrestrial > Soil >... | reverse complement strand
GCCGGTCAAACGGGTCGAAATCCCCAAGCCGGACGGCGGGGTCAGAAAGCTCGGCGTGCCTTGCGTCGTCGACAGACTGATCCAACAAGCCCTGCTGCAGGTTCTTCAGGAGCAATGGGACCCGACGCTTTCCGAGCATAGCTACGGCTTCCGACCGGGACGTTCCGCTCATCAGGCGGTGGCCCAAGCGCAACGATACGTTGCCGCGGGTTACAGCGTCGTGGTTGACCTTGATCTCGAACAATTTTTCGACCGGGTCAATCATGACAGCCTGATGGCGCGCGTCGCCGCGCGGGTGACCGATAAACGTGTGCTCAAGCTCATTCGGGCCTTTCTCAAGGCCGGGGTGATGGAAGACGGTTTGGGTCGGCCCGGTGGACGAGGGGACCCCGCAAGGCGGCCCGCTCTCGCCCCTCTTAAGCAATCTCGTGCTCGACGTCTCCGCCCAAGCTTAACCCAGTCGAACCGCCGTGGTACGGACCCGTGTGCCCGGTGGTGGGGGAGGGGCGGCATCGCGAGGTCTCCCCCTATCCCGATCTCGGGGCAAGGCCGGTAAGGCTCGGATTGAGTACATGATTTCTGCTTCGCGTCTGACAGCCGACATCACGCCTTAATGAGTACACGCCCTAGTGCCGTTTTCGATCGGATGGCATCGGTACGAGCAGCTCCCCAACGTGCCTTTCCTTCGTATCTGATTTTTAGCCCGATGAGGTTATTGTGGAACTATCCGCTGGATACGAACAACCAAGCAGTGATTAGTCCGACTAAGGGCTCGACCGGAAATTATCATCCCTCTAATCACGCGTTTGTTTCGTGACGGGCCCTAAGGGCAGACCGGCAGTACCATCACCTCGGGATGACAGCCGCCCTTGACCCCCAGCTCCAGACCCTCTTACGACAATCGGTGGAGCCGACCCTGCGCCGCTGCCTATCGACAGATACATTCGCGCCGGAACCGGTCGTTCGGCCAACATCGATCGAAATGAGTCAAGCCGACCGGACCGATCGCGTTGGCCCGCCCAGACGGTCAATCTGCTGGTGGGCTTGCGTGGTGCTCTCTACCCAACCTATTCTGTATCACATCGTCTCGCATCGGTCCGCCTTAATGCCGATACCGTGGCAGCGGTGTATCTCAGCGTCATCCTCGAGATCGCATCATCCGCGGTGCTGTTTCGTCACGCGCTGCACCACTACACGCGCGCCAGCCATCCGCGGTTCCGGTGCCCGATCCCAACGCGCAGTCAGCGCGCGAGGTGCTGCGCGGCGAGCCGCCGAGCGCGGTGCACCTTCCTCCCGGGCGCTGCTTTTCGCACCCGCTATCTCGCTGCGCTGCCGCAATGATGGACCGTTCAGCCGGTCCTGATGTCCTCTGGCGATGGCCGGATGGTCGGGGGCCATAATCCATTTTGAACCAGAGGAGACGCAAATGATTAAGACGATAGTGATCGGTGCCGGCGTGATGGGCGGACGAGTTGGTTTACGGGTACCGTAGCCTGTAGCGGCCTTGATAGTCAGGGAAGCGATCCCTCATCGCCTTTTCGGTCGCAAGATTCATCGCGTAGGCCTTGCTGAGGTTGTTTTCGCTGCCCTCGGCACGGGCTGCTCTGTGATCTTCCCAAGCCTGATGATAGGTATCGATCAAAGCATCGTCTCCGAGCGCCGGAAGACTTTTGGCGAATTGATCGACGGCGTGCTCTTGTGCGGGCGTGAGCATTTAAAGCATCCCTTTCTGGGCGGCATCTCAACACAAGGTGATAATGTTACTGAAGTTTCCATCTGGATGTTGAATCCGCCAACGTCCCTGCTGCGGGACCAGGCAGGCTCTGCGGGAGAGGCTCTGGCGTGGACGCAGCAGTTGATGACCAAGCTGGGGCTCACTCTCAACGAGGCGAAGACCGCGGTTCGGGATGCCTGCCGCGAGCCCTTCGACCTCCTTGGCTACTCGTTCGGCCCGCACCGCTATCGCTAGGATGACCATTGATATCTCGGGCGAGCCCGTCAAAGGAGAGCGTACTCCGGCTCAAGGCCGGGGTCGGTGACCTCCTGGTTCCCGGTGACGTGGGAGCATCGCCCGAGGTCTCCGATATCGGTCACCCCCTCATCAACCAACTGGTGAATAAGACGCCACCGATCACTAGCGCCGTCCAAGTTAGCTCATTGGCATTGAGGGTAAGCCAATGTTTCCAGCCGTCACGGATGATTTCTATCCGGCTGGCCGTGCTGTCCCGACGCCCGACATCTTGGCCGAGGGTCGGTTGCGGTATTGTTTCGTGCCGCTGTTCGTCTCTCGCTAGAACTGCAGCGAGTTCCAGGGGATTTATCTCGACGATCTGGGTCAGCACCGTACCCATGGGTCTCGTCGTTAGCCGCATCAGCGTTGAAATCCGCCTATAGGCCGGTAGCGACGAGGTCTGAAGCAGCTCCTCATCCGTCTCCACCGTGTAGGTTCCCGCAGGCTGCATCTCTTCCATTCCGCTCAGATTGAACGGATGCGTAAAGGTGACCGTCTTGCTGGTGGTTCGCGCGGTCATGGGTGTCCTCGATCCTTCGATGAACTTTCCCCGGGGGATGCATTCGCGGCAACGGGGCGGAGCCGCTCCTGGGCGCCTCCGCTTACCGCCTCAGATCGACGCCCCAGCTGCGTCTGTCATCAACGCCCGCCCTATCCCGATTGGGGGTCGGGTCTCTAAGTCAAACTGCCGAGCTTTTCCGCGCAGGCGCTCGCAACTGCCGAATCCGGTGTGCTGCTTCCGGGCATGGTAGCCCAGCCGCCCTTCTCGATGAGCGAGCGGCGGTCCCAAGACGAGGAAACCTTGTTGAATGCGACGAGCTTTGCTACGGCATCGGTTTGCTGCTGGAACTTTTCGACGCAGATCGGAGCCAGCGCCGCGACGACCGCGGCTGCAGCACGCTGGGTGGCCATTTTCTCGGCAGTGCTGCCGAGTGTCCATCCAAGCTGCGAGAACCCGACGACCGCGAACGCAACAGCGCCGACCACTGCACCCCACACCGCTGGTTTCACCCCGGGATGGATCTTCATTTCGTCACCTTGGCTGTGGGAGAAGGGAACTTCTCCGGTTTCAGATCAACGCGGGTACATAGCCCATGGCGAGGCGACGAAGACAGCCTCGGAAACTACTCAGACGACGCTCTACCCCCTCGATTGTCGGATATCGGCGCCGCCAAAAAGAGGCTGAAGTACTGCCCTTGACCCCCGGCCGTTCACGGAAGTGACGGGCAGCGCATTTGGACGATACGGACCCAGATGGTGCCCCTGGGTCGCCGCGAACCCAATTACAAATTGCATCGATGATCGCTCGTCGCTGTATCTGCAGCGAATCTGCCGCAAAACCTCGCCTCTGGGTTGAATTGCCTCAGCCAACGCGCCCGCCGCAACGCTGTTGACGAAAGCATCACATATCGGCACCTCGTTGGTCCAACCGGCGGCCCCTAAGCACCTCCATGGGCCGGAAGCATGCATCGCGAAACAGTCAATTTTATGGTCGTCATCATCGCAACAAATCCGCCGCCCTTCACGAACTCTCCCCCTCCGCCTCTTCAGTGCGGAAGGGCGGATAGAAGGTGAGGCCATAACCCCGTAACGCCCACGAATATGAGATAGATAGCGACAATGAAATTCAAAATTCGTGGAATGAGGAGAATGAGTATGCCTGCGAGCAGCGCCACGATCGGCTGTAACATCGCCGCATTCAGGGTGAAAGTCATAGGCTTGGCTCCATGTTCGCTGGACGGTTTTAAAAGACGCCAAGATGGCCGCGCAGCAGCCACACGATCAGGACCACGATCAAGACAACCCCGAGTATCCCGCCGACGCCATAACCACCACCCTGGCTATAGTAGCCGCCGCGGTAATACCCGAAGCCGCCTCCCAATAGGAGGATCACAGGTTGATGATTAGAATCAATTCCATAACGGGTATCTCCGCTTCAGCAGCATCGGAAAGCGATGGGCGATAGGAGATCGCAGCCATTGTAGACCCTACCGCCGAGTTGATCTCACACGGCCGGCATCACTGCCGGCCGTGTGCCATTTCGGATTGGGGTGGAGCTTTACCAAATACCGATGTTAACGCCAGCCCATGCCGATGCCAGGGCCGTAAACCACCGGCGGATAGCGGTATGGCGAGCCATAGTAGGACGAGTGGTATTGGGAGCCATAGACCACCGGCGGAGCGCGATAATACCCTCCATTCCAATTGTGATGATATCCACGATGATTGCCGTCCCAATCCGCGTTAGCCGGTACGGCGAGAGTCCCGAGGGCGAGCATCGTGCAGATTCCGAACCCTGCCGCGAGCCTCGCCGACCGACGGCGTTTCGATTTGGTGTCGATAATCCAGGTCATGACGACCTCCTCTGATGAGCGTGGTGTCACGGTCGCGGAACGCGATCGTTGGCCCTGCTAGACATGTGGCGTAGCGGGCTCACGTCCGGGAAGAGCTGAACACCACGTCGGCGATCTTCTTCTGTGCATCGGGCATTGCAGCGTAAAGCTTGTCGAAGGATGAAATCAGATTCTTCAGCCCGTCGACATGCGCCTGGGCGAATTTTTGATACATCTTTAAATCCTCCACTGCGGTCATGTTTTGCGGAGGCGTTGTCCGATTTGCCGCGATCAGCTTGTCCATGGCGGCAGCATTTTCGCGCATATCCTGCGCTACCTCGTTCCATTTAGAGTCCTGGTCGTGCGTGATTTTTAGCGCCGCGTGAAGGTCCTTGATCCGCTGCTCGACGGTCTCCCCCTTTGTCTCGGTGGCTCCCGCGGCGGCCGGGTTCTGTGGAGCAGCAGCCTGCGCCAGTTGGATTGCCGCATTCGTGGCGGTATCGGCGCGAGCGGCTGTCAGCGGACTGGCGAGCATCGTGGCGCCCATCAGTGCCGCGATCGCAACCGAGCGCGCGAAGGGCGCGGACATGGCAATCGGGCGGGTGATAGATGACATGGTAGTACCCTTTCTAGATTTGCCGACGAGTGGTGATATCGCCGTTTCGCCGCTTGTGAACGACTAAACGAAGATGTACCACCCTAGAGCTTAAAATCGTCAGTGTCTGCCATCGGAAAATACTCATGAAAATAAGTTTAAAGATAAACGGCCAAGAACGGTGTTCCGCGACCTCGTGAGGTGAATCGTTTTCATTTAGATCATCGGAACGATATCAAAATAAGCTGATCGAAATTTCTGAATACCCTAGATTTTTTTATCCCCTCGCTCCTGTCTTGAAACGTCTCCATATTTTCCACGATGGACCTGATGATCGCCGAAACGTGATCTGGAAGTATCGTGGGCAAAGTCCCATCCAGGCTGGCTACCCACGGTCCTCAGGAGCGCACCAGGATCACCCCGTGCATTGCCCGACGCCCGCGCCGCGCATACCACACGCATACCCGGAATTCTAGCAAACACACCTACCGTGTTCGCGTCGCGCATTGCGCGAGAGGCGCTCTATCCCCCACCTGAAAATTCTGGTGGGATTCAGGCGCAGCCCCAACCTATGGTGTTTCCCCCGGTCTGCAATGTGGTCCAGAACGGCAGGCGCGGCCATCGGCAATCCAGTGTGCATCATCTCACGCCGCCAATTGGTTAAAACGTGCGTGCAGCGTAACATATTATTGTGGTATTGTCAATATGGCGGCCCGGAGCGTGCCCACGATGGCTGAGAAGAATTACGGTTAAGCTTTTGCGCATGGGAAACTCCCTTATTATCCAGCGGATAATAGCTGGAAGCGAAGATCGGTTCGCAGTGAGTAAGTATGTGATGCGGGCCGGTCAAAATCGACAGGTTCGGAAACTGCTCAGCCGGACGTTCTTACACCGCTACACGAGGCCCTTTCACCGGAAACTTACGCCAGCTCGGGGCGCTCGCGGCAGTTTGAGTAGTTTCCGAAGCTACCCGCGCTCCCGCGCAGCCTGCTATCGTCGTACTGCTCAACCGGCCCCCTGGCCGGGTTGCGAGCCGAGCAGAGTCCGAGGAAACGATGCTGAACATCCATCACGGTGAGGCGCGGCCAAGCCGCGTGACAGTGGCGTTCGAACACGGTGCGATTTCGTTCATGATGTCGAAGGACGCTACATTCGAAGATCTTGCAGATCGCCTGGACCGTCTGGGTAAGCGGCGCCACGGCAAGCCGGTTGCAATCGCGGTCAAACTTGCCGCCGCGTTCGAGGCGCATCGACGCGGACTCATCTCGGGACTTGGTCGCGGTCGCGGTGTCGGCGCAGCCGCATCGGGGACACCCGATCCAACTTAGCTGGTTTCCGAGCCTCCCACCGGGACCGAACGAGCACTACCCTCGAACTCGCCAACGCAGGAAGGCAGTGATGGCCAAGGGTCAGAGAAAATCGAACCGGGAAGTGAAGAAGCCCAAGAAAACCGCGGCGGAAAGATCCAAGAGTGCGGCCATTTTGATTTCCACCCAGGCTCCGGGCACCTCGTACCAGGATCGCGTCAAGAAGGGCGCAAAGCCCCATGCCTAGCCCGCATGCTGGCGAGAATGCCGGCATGGATGAACAAGTACTCCAATTGGCCGAACAGCTCCTCGAGACGGGCTTCCTGAAGCTATCAGAGCGCGAGCGCCGGGTGATCACCGGCGTCGCCAAGCGAACTCAGATCAGCCAGGACGTCAACCGAACCTTTGCGGAAAAGCAGACCCTTGGCGATCGCCTGGCCGATCGCGTCGCCTCGTTTGGTGGGTCCTGGACGTTCATAGCCCTGTGTCTCGCCGCGCTGATCGCCTGGACCGCTTTCAACAGCGTCGTCCGGGCATGGCAGGTCGAACCATTCGATCCTTATCCCTATATCTTCCTCAACCTCATTCTCTCCATGCTGGCCGCGTTGCAGGCGCCGATCATCTTGATGTCCCAGAACCGCCAGGCGGCGCGCGACCGTCTTGCCGCCGGCCTGGATTACGAAGTCAATCTGAAGGCCGAGATCGAGATCATCGAGCTGCATGAGAAGCTGGACCGGATCCTCGGCGAGCACCTCGACGAGCTGTTGAGGACCCAGCGGGAGCAGCTCCAGCTGCTGACCCAACTCACCCCGGCAAACAGCAATGCACAGTAACGTAGAAAGTCAAAATCCATGACGATTGAAGCCCGCCCACGCGGGGCGGAGAAGACCCGCCGGCGGCCGGGCCGAGGCGCTTCGCGACAGCGAGAGGCTCCGTCCCGGCCCGACGACTTTCTGGTGGTCGGTCTCGGCGCCTCGGCAGGGGGGTTGGAAGCTCTCAACAAGCTCTTCGACGCGCTTTCTCCCGACACCGGCATGGCCTTCGTCCTGATTCAACATCTCGATCCGACGCACAAGAGCATGATGGTCGGTCTATTGGCCGGCCACACTTCGATGAAGGTCCTGGAAGCGGCGGAGGACATGCCGATCGAGCGCGATCACGTTTATGTAATGCCGCCGGGGGTTTATCTATCGATCTGCGAAGGCGCATTTCGGCTCACGCAACCGCGCGAGCGGCACGGCGCGCGCATGCCCTTCGATTTCTTTCTGCGTTCGCTTGCTGAAGATTGCGGCGAACGAGCCGTCTGCGCGGTTCTATCGGGCAGCGGCTGCGATGGCAGCCTCGGGCTGACGGCAATACACGACAAGGGCGGGTTCGTCATTGTGCAGGATCCGAAGGAGGCCGCCCACGACGGTATGCCGCGCAGCGCTATCATGACCGGCGCCGCGGATCTCGTGCTTCCGGTCGCCGAGATTCCGGCGGCCCTCGTCAAATTCAGCCGCCAGGCGCACCCCAAACCGGAGCGCGCAGAACCAGCGCTGGGCAACGGCGCAGATGCCGGGCTGGACGAGATCATCGACCTCCTGCGCGCGTACACCTCGCACGATTTCGCCTTCTACAAGGAGGGCACGCTTCGGCGCCAGATCGAACGGCGGATGGCGATGTCGTCGATCAAGGACATCGGTGTCTATCTGAACACGATCCGCAAGAATCCTGACGAGATCGATCTCCTCGCCAAAGCCATGTTGATCAACGTCACCCGATTTTTCCGCGACGAAGAGACGTTTGCGGTCTTGGCGGAGAGGGTCGTTCCCGAGCTGATACGCCAGCAGCCGCTGGACAAGCCGATCCGTATCTGGGACGCCGGATGCAGCACGGGCGAGGAAACCTACTCGATCGCCATGCTCTTCCTCGAGGCGATCACGGCCGCGAAGCGAAACGTGAAGCTGCAGGTCTTCGCGTCCGACGTCGACGATGACGCCGTAGCGATTGCCCGCAATGGACTATATCCGCAGTCCATCCAGAAGGACGTCTCGCCGGAGCGTATCGAGCGTTTTTTCACCACGGAGGATCATGGCTACCGTGTGACGCGCGAGCTGCGTGAAACGGTAGTCTTCACGACGCAGGATCTACTGGCCGATGCGCCGTTCTCGCGCCTCGATTTCGTATCTTGCCGCAATGTCCTGATCTACCTGCGCCCTGAGGTGCAACAGAAGGTCCTCTCGCTGTTCCATTTCGCGCTGCACGAGGGCGGTATCCTCGTTCTCGGCGCCTCCGAAGCGATGGGCGACTTTGCCGATCGGTTCGAGCCGATCTCCAAGAAGCAGCGGATCTTCCGGCATCTCGGCCGCAGCCGCCCAGGCGAGGTCGAGTTCCCGATCGCGCCCAGCCAAAACGGGCGACCGCCGCACCCGTCCTCAGGCGGGCCTCGATCCGCCCCGCCGCGCGCAAAGGCCAGTGACCTCGCCCGACAGGTGCTGCTCGACGTCCATGCGCCGGCCTCGGTCCTCATCAACGCCAAGCACGAGGGCCTCTTTTATTTCGGGCCGATCGACCGCTACCTGAAGGTGGCTGCGGGCGAGGCCAGTCGGGATCTCTTCGCCATGGCGCGTGACGGATTGCGCACGAAGCTCCGGGCGGCGATCCGCCAGGCCGGCCAGCAGCGTGCCAGCGTCGCAGTCGGGAGCGCGCAGGTGGACCGCAACGGCAATGCCGTAGCGGTGAGCGTCTCGGTCCGGCTGCTTCAGACCGAGGGCGAAGAGTTTCTTCTGGTCAGCTTCTCTGACGAACCCGAGCGCAAGAAGAGCGGCAAGGAAGGGGCCGAGGCCGCCGACCCTCCGCATGTCGTCCAGCTCGAGCAGGAACTCGATGCCACCCGCAAGGAACTGGAGAGCGCAATCCATGACCTCGAGACAACCAATGACGAACTGACGGCCACCAACGAAGAGGCGATGTCCGTCAACGAGGAGCTGCAATCGACCAACGAAGAACTGGAAACTTCCAAGGAAGAGCTGCAATCGCTCAACGAGGAACTCACCGCCCTCAACAGTCAGCTCAACGAAACCATCGAGCGCCAACGCGCCACCGCCAACGACCTGCAGAACACCATGAACAGTTCCGAGATCGCGATGCTGTTCCTGGACGGCAATCTCGAGATCCGCCTGTTCACACCAGCGGCGAGGTCGATGTTCAGCGTCATCGCTTCCGACATCGGCAGGCCGCTCGCCGACCTGGCTCGCCGCATCAACGACGCTCGCCTGCTCGCCGACGCCGGCGCGGTTCTCGCCGGCGAGGTGCCGCCGAACCGCGAGGTCGAGGGCGACAACGGAGCGTGGTACATCCGCCGCATCCTGCCCTACCGGACTCAGGACCATCGGGTTGAAGGGGTGGTCATCACCTTTGCCGACATATCCGAGAGGAAAACGGCCGAACGGGCAATCGAGGCAGCACGGTCCTATTCCGACAGCATCATCGACACTATTCGCCAGCCACTCGTCGTGCTCGACGAGGAGCTTTGCGTCATCTCTGCGAGCCGTTCCTTCTACAGCACCTTTTCGGTCGAGCCTGGGCAGACCGTGGGTCGACAACTCGACGCGGTCGATGATGACCGCCTCAATATCGAGGCGGTGCGCGGCTTTCTCGATCGCCTTCGGCGCGGCGAGGAGATCATCGAGGATCTCGAAATCGATGTCGAGCTGCAGCCGCGGGGAATGCGATCGCTGCTCGTGAACGCGCTGGAGGTTCGCGAAGAGCCCTTGGCGACGCGGAAGATCCTGGTGATGATCGATGACATCACCGAACGCAAAAGAGCGAGCGAGGCGCTGGAGGCCGCCAAGCTTGTGGCGGAGCAGGCCAATCTCGGAAAGTCGCGCTTCCTCGCCGCCGCCAGCCATGACCTGCGCCAGCCGCTGCAGACCCTCAGCCTGCTGCGCGGGATATTGGGGAAGAGGATCAAGGATCAAAGCGGGTCCAGGCTGGTCGCGAAGCTCGAGGAGACGCTCAGCGCGATGTCGGGCATGCTAAATACGCTGCTCGACATCAATCAGCTCGAGGCTGGGATCGTCCGTCCGGACATCGTCGAGTTTCAGATCGGCACCATGCTCGACCGCCTCAGAACAGAGTTCGCCTACCATGCTACGGCGAAGCAGCTCGGTTGGCGCGTGGTCGCGAGCGGCTTGAACGTGCGCAGCGATCCGCGTCTGCTCGAGCAGACGCTCCGCAACCTGCTGGCGAACGCCGTAAAATATACCGAACGGGGCAAGATCCTGCTCGGCTGCCGCCGACGCGGCGACAAGCTGCGCATCGAGGTGTGGGACACCGGGATAGGCATTCCCGCGGGACAACTGAAAGCGATCTTCGAGGAATTCCATCAGCTCGACAACCCAGCCCGCGAGCGCAACCGCGGTCTCGGCCTGGGTCTTTCCATCGTGCAACGCATAGGCGATCTCCTGGGCCACACCATCGAGGTCCACTCCTGGCCGGACCGCGGGTCGGTCTTCGCCATAGAGGTGCCGCTCGGAGAGAACAAGCAGCGGCTGCCAAGCGGAGCGAAGCGGATGGAGGAGCTCACGGGCCCCACCGGCGCGATCCTGATCGTCGAGGACGATCCCGCAGTGCGCGAGATGCTCGCGATTCTGTTCGAGGGAGAAGGACACCGGACGACCGCCCTCGCCGGCACCAACGAGGCGCTCGCACTGGCGGCCCGCGGGGCATTGCTGCCGGACGTCATCATCGCCGACTACAACCTGCCGGGGGAGCTGACCGGCGCCGAGGTCATCGCCCGGCTGCGCGAGTCACTGCACCGCGAAATACCGGCCATCATCCTGACCGGCGACATATCGAGCGATACCTTGCGCAAGATAGCCCATGCGGGCTGCGTGCATCTCAGCAAGCCGGCCGAACCAGAAACGCTGACGCGGCAGATCCAGGGCTTCCTCGCCGCGAAACAGCGGCCGAAGTCCGGTAAGACCGCGCGACAGGCGGATCTATCGGCAACAGGCGGCCCGCGGCCCACCGTTTTCGTCGTCGACGACGACCGCACCGTGCGCGACGACATGCAACAATTGCTTCACGA
>Ga0210408_10005325_pt1 | contig 11321 bp, 12 predicted proteins | sample IncBWH4MmetaG_FD_155471 | JGI IMG/M metagenome (GOLD analysis project Ga0210408, IMG submission 155471) | Forest soil microbial communities from Barre Woods Harvard Forest LTER site, Petersham, Massachusetts, United States - Inc-BW-H-4-M | ecosystem: Environmental > Terrestrial > Soil >... | reverse complement strand
GGGCTTGTCGCTGAGCAGCGCGGGCATGCTCAGCGGACACTCAGCGGATGCTCTGGATGATCGAGATCAGCTCCTCGGGCGGGTAGCCCTGCTGGCGCGCGAAGCCGACGAGCTCGCGCGCTCGCGCGATCACCGCGCCGCGCTGTGGGGTACCGCTGACGCGCACCCCGAGCCCGCGACGGAACTCCAACAGACCCTCCTCGCGCAACGCGCGCAGCGCGCGCAGCACCGTGTTGGTATTGACAGCCATGACCGCCGCGAGGTCGCGCGCGGGGGGCAGGCGCTCCCCGGGCTTCGCCTCGCCGTCGGCGATTGCGCGACGGATCTGCGCGGCGACCTGATCGTGCAGGGGCGTGGGGTCCGAGCGGTCGATGCTCTCGAGCATTATGCTATTCATATTAGCACCATACTCATCAATGTGAAGGGAGCACCCGCGTGCCCGTGACCGTCGCCCCGCCCTCTGCAACGCCGCCCCCTCCGGTCGAGATCCAGGACGGGGTGATCGAAGACGCGCGACGGCGTCAACACCGCAGGCGCACCACAGGCATCGCGCTCGGCGGCCCCGCTGTCGTGATCGCGATAGCGGCGCTGCTGATCGGCGGCGGTAGCGGCAGCTCGGGAGCCCCCGGCGAGCCTCCGCGGGACAGCCCGCTGAAGCTGACGCTTCTGCACGGGCGCGCGTTCGTCGGTGGCCAGCCGGCGCTGATGGGAGTCACCCCGTCGTTGCAGGCCGGCAACGTCGGAGTGTGCATAAAAGTCGTCACCCAAGGGGACTGCAACGGTCCCCCTCCAACCGCCGCCGATCCCATCTACGGTGGCGGAGGAGACTTCCGCGCCGAGGAAAAGGTCGAGCCGGAAGGCGAGATCGACGCGATCTTCACCGGCCCCCGCGTCGCCGCGATGCGAGTGGCGCACCTCGGCACCTTCAGGGCAGAAACCGCGCCCGGACTGCCCCCCGGGGCAAAGCAGATCGTCTTCTACCGCCCGCCGGGCTCGCGCGGCTCGGTGCTGAACCCCGGGCTCAGCCCTCAGATCCTGGGCGGCTTCAAGCACGCCCAGCTCGGCCCCGCGCTGACCGAGACACTCCTCGACGCCTCCGGCCATACGATCCCAGTCGGCAAGTCCCCCTCGACGTTCACGCTCCCCAACAGCTACTGGCAAGGGCCGCAGGCACCTCCAGCCCAGGGGCGCTGCGCAATGAGCTCATCGCTCGCGGGCGTGCGCACGGAATGGGGGCAGGTGGCAACCAAGATCGCCCCCGACCCAAACATCGCCACTCCCGCTTGGCTCACGTGCCTGCACACGTGGTTCTCCCTCAACGGGGCCAGCTATGAGACCGCGATCCTGCTCAACCCCCACTCCCCGGGAAGGCCCCCCGCGCCGTTATGGGGCGCGATCCCGGTGCCGGGACACCCCGGAATCGTGGAAATCCCGCCGGTGCAGCGCGAGTTCCGCCTCCCGCCGCTCAGCTCCGCTGAGGCGACCCGGATTCTCGCCGTGGACACCAGGACGGGGGGACACGCGCGAGCCGAGCAGGTCCTGCACGAAAGCGAGCGCAGGACGCTCTGGGACGTGCTGGTCCCACCGACGGTCGCCCGCCGCGTGGGGCCCGCCTGGGTTCTCGTCCGCGACGGCAACACCCTCGCGCAGCGCATCGCGTTCCTCGAAGGGCTCCATGTGACGAAGATCCGGCTCCCGCATAGCTAAACCGCGCCGGGCGCCCCACGCTGGAGGCGCCCGGCGACCGAAGCCGGGAGACGCTCGCCTTCGACCGAAGCGGGGAGACACTCGCCTCCGACCGAAGCCGGGGGACACTCGCCTCCGACCGAAGCCGGGAGACACTCGCCTCCGACCGAAGCCGGGAGACACTCGCCTCCGACCGAAGCCGGGAGACACTCGCCTCCGGCGAGCATCCCCGTTTCGGCCAGCATCCCCGTTTCGACCAGCATCCCCGTTTCGACCGAAGCCGGGAGACACTCGCCTCCGACCGAAGCCGGGGGACACTCGCCTCCGGCGAGCATCCCCGTTTCGGCCAGCATCCCCGTTTCGACCGAAGCCGGGAGACACGCGCCTTCGGCGCGCATCCCCGTTTCGGCCAGCGTGCGCTCAGATCAGTGGCGAGCGATGCCGGGAAGCACCTGTGTGCCTTCGATCTGGACCGCTTCGAGCGCGTCCGGGTCGAGGCCGAGCAGGTCGAGGATCGTGGGCGCGATCTGGGTCGTCTCGACCCAGGAGTGGTGTATGCCCGGCTCCACCGCCCCCGGCGCGTAGACGACGATCGGCACGCCGCGGTCAGCCTGGTTGGCGCCGCCGTGCTCGGCGATCTTGGTGCCGCCGGTGTACACCACACCGACCTGAACCACACCCCACACGTCCGGGTGGCGCGGGTCGCTGACCGGCACCCCGAAGTACCGCGCGGCGGCCCTGCCGGCATAGATTTCGGCCAACCCCGAGTGCGCCAACGTGCGCGAGCTGCCGTCATAGGCCACGCCGGTCGCCGAGTGGCTCCACAGGTAGTCCTTCACGAAATCGGCGGCCTGCTGGGAGGTGTCGGACAGGTAGCTCTGCCACGCATCGTCGTCGACCCCGGCGACGATCAGCGCACCGGCCCCCGGGTGAGCCGCTTCCCAGGCGGCGTTGATCGCCGCGATGATCGGACCGTCCTTGATCCGGGTCAGGGAATTCGGGTCCTGCGGTGACTGGCCATGCTTCGCAGAGACCACGATGGCGGTCGAGTCCGCGAGGCCCTGCGCCTGGATCTCATCGTCCAACGCTTGCAACTTCGCGTTGATGAAGTCGAGCGCCCGCTGGAGCAACGGCCCAGGCGTCATGGTGCCCGGCTCATAGCCGCCGTTCAGGCCATCCGAGCTCAGCAGCTTCTCGGCGGTCGAGACGGTCTGGAAATTCATCCCGAAGATCGCCGGCACGCTAACCTTCGTGGTGCGGCTGTGATCGTAGCCGTCGATCTCGTTGAGCACCGCCTGGACCTTGTACGAGTCGTACTGCATCGTTGCCGCGTTATCTTCGGTCCAGCTGATTTCGCCCGGGTACGGGTTGCCGCCCGGTTCGAGCGCGTTGCTGTCGATCTCTGGCGTGAACAGGTCGTCGATCCCATTTCCCGACGGCCCCCCGAGGGCTTCGTAGGCGGGGTGCTTGTCCGACCACGCGGTCCGCAGCCCGTGAGCGTGCGCGACTTCGAAGATCGTGTTGACCTCGAGATATTCGTGGGGATAAATCGGCTTGCACGTCTGCGGATTGACGGGCAGGGCCGCCGGATTGATCAGCGACTGCGGTTGACCGGTCATTGCGAGGATGTTTTCGGGCAGGCCCGTGAGACCCTGACCGGCGTCGAGCTTTGTCAGGTCTTTGTCGTCCGGCGAGTCGTAGATGACTTCGCCGCCTGTCGGCTGGCCATGGCACGACGTGGTCCCCGCCGGCAGCACGGCATGGCTGTACTCGTCGTCGTAGTAGATGCCGGTCGTGCGCGGGTTGCCGCCCGTGACCTGGGCGGTCATGCCGGGGAACGAGTCGGACGGGATCGGCGTCTGCGCCCGCGCGTACTCGGCGCCGCCGCCGACGAGCTTCGCCAGCTCCGAGCTCGGATGGTTGCTGACATACCATTCGACGTCTGACTGGTGCAGACCATCGACCGAGATCAGCAGCACGTGGGCGATGGAGCGCTCGTGGTGTCGTCCATGATCCCCCGATGGATCCGCGAATACCACCGCCGCCGGGACCCCGGTCGCGATGGCCCCAACAGCAAGCGCGGCGAGTGCGCCGCGATGGATACGTCCGAGCATGAAGCACCTCCTCGGTGAAGATGGGCAGTTGCGTTCAGTCCTACCCGCGCGCTTGCGAGCCAAAGTTGCCGAGCTGTGGAGATTATGTGGCCATCTCGTGAACGGCTATCCGCGCGGACATCTCGCCGGCGGCAGAGCAGATCGCCATCCGTCAATGCATTACGAGCAATATGCATATCTTTCCGGTCGGTACATGTACCGACCGAAGCCGAGTGACACGCGCCTTCGGCGCGAGTCCCCGTTTCGGCCAGCGACGGCGCACATGTGCGCCGTCGAACGGGGCGCGCATGCGCGCCCCGCGCAGGGCCGCATGCGGCCCTGCGTTCCGGGCCGTACATGTACGGCCCGGCCCCCGGCACATGTGCCGGGGGACCCCGTCAGGGGGAAGTAACCCCAATGCCCGTGCCCGAGCACCCGGCCCAAAGCCGGCCGTAGGCCCACTCGACCTCGCCTTGTGAACGCTCCTACACTCGGATCTCGACCGGCTGATTCGCCTCGACGCGCCCACCGTTTGCCGGTCCTCGCGCGGTTGAGCTCCGCCTCAGCGCCACCGTGACCACGATCAGCCAGATCAGGAGGGCGAGGATCGGCACAAACGCGACAGACCCGAGCAGCAGCACCGCCACGACGAGGCTGAACTTTGTCAATCGCGGGCTGAACACCCCGGCCGAGCGTGCCTGCAAACTCAGGCACGCGATGCTCAACGAGGCTGCCAGCATCCCGGCGACGCCCACCATTCCAAATCCAACATCGTTACCAAACCGCAGCACCTCAGCGCGCGGGATTGGGGCTGAGCCGATCAACGCGCTCGCCGAAATGCTCGCCATCAGGACTCCCCCAGCGGCGATGCATGCCGCGGAGATGCCCGCCGCGACCACCGGGAGCGGGCTGACCGAGCGCGGCTGCCGAGCCGCAACGACGCGGGTCCACAGGTCGGTCAAGAACGTCACCAACGACAGCGCCGCGAGCACGAGCAGAATGCCCGTCGCGAAGTGCCCCACCTGCTTACCGTGGCTCGCGTACGCCGCGACCCAATCTGCGTCAGACGCGGTGGCGCTCGGCACCGAGCTGATGGCGATGCTTGCGATGAACAGGACTACGAAGGCGATTGCACTGATTGGCGCGGTTCGTTTCACGCTCATAGGACGGCTCCTCTGGTTCAGGTCGGACATTGCCTGCAACTTATGTCGCCAGGCAGCCCTCGTCGTCGGCCGCGCGAGCGATCCTCACGCGACGGAGGGACGATCTGCATAGACGCCCGGGTCGTTCTCGCGGATGACCTCGGATCGTCATGAAGGACGACGCCCTATGGCTGCCGCGGCGCTACGTTCCAGCGATGTCGTATCCCGCGCGCAGGCTCCCCGCACTGCTTCCTCGCCTGGATCCCACGCGGGTCGACGAGCTAGTAGGCGTGTTGCTGGCGATCGAGATCGAGCTTCAGGTTTGGCTGAGCCCATATCTCGGCGATCGGCTTTGGTCCGGGCTCGGAGGGGCTGCGTTGGCGATCGGGGCCGCGGTTCGCCGCCGCTGGCCGTTTGGTGCGGTCCTCCTCGCGTTTGGCGCGGTGACCGTCCAGGACGCACTCGGCGGCCGCGTCACCCACCATTCGGCGGGCGCCCTCCTGGCGCTATTCCTGATCTTCTACGGTGCCGGCGCGTTCTTGGCCGAGCGGCGTGCATGGCTCGCGCTGGGCCTCGGGGTGGTGGCGCTCAGCGCGGATACCCTGATCGCGACCACGGGCCTCGCGGAAGTCGTCTTCCCGGCGATCTTCCTCCTGCTGCTGCCCTGGGCGGTCGGGCGGATGCTGCGCGAGCGCGGCGCCCGCGAGCGCGCGCACCGCGAGAGCGCCGAGCGGCTCGACGCCGAGCGCGAGCACCGCGCCGCGACGGCGGCCTACGGAGAGCGAGCGCGGATCGCACGCGAGCTGCACGACGTGATCGCCCACAGCGTCTCCGTGATGGTCATCCAGGCCGCCGGTGCGCGAACGGTCATGGACTCCGAGCCCGACCGGGCCGAAGCCTCGCTGCGATCGGTGGAACGCGCGGGACGCGAGGCGCTCACGGAGATGCGCAGGCTGCTCGGGGTGCTGGGTGGCGGGGACAAGGGTGGCGGGGACAACCCACCGAGCCTGGCGCCCCAGCCGGGGCTCGCGGATGTGCGGGATCTGGCGCCCCAGCCGGGGCTCGCGGACGTGCGGGATCTGGTCGACCGCACCTGCGCCGCCGGCCTGACAACCGATCTTCACGTCGAGGGCCAGCCCGCGATGCTCTCACCCACGCTCGACTTGTGCGCTTTCCGGATCGTGCAGGAGGGGCTGACCAACGCGATCAAGCACGCCGGCCCGGCCCACGCCACCGTCCGGGTGCGATGGGCGGCCGATGCGCTCGAGCTCGAGGTCTCAGACGATGGCCGCGGCGCGCGCGCCGTCAACGGCGTCGCGGGCGGGCACGGCATCGCCGGCATGCGCGAGCGTGCGGCACTTCACGGCGGGAGCATCCACGCGGGCCCCAGCGCGGGTGGCGGGTTCATCGTGCGCGCCCATCTCCCGCTCACCGCGGAGGGCGTTCGATGAGAGCGCTACGCGCGCGCTGGCTGGCCGGGATGCGCCTCGACGGGCTGAGAGCGTGGCGCGCGCGCTGGCTGGCCGGGACGCGCCTCGACGGGCTGAGAGCGTGGCGCGCGCGCTGGCTGGCCGGGACGCGCCTCGACGGGCTGAGAGCGTGGCGCGCGCGCTGGCTGGCCGGGATGCGCCTCGACGGGCTGAGAGCGTGGCGCGCGCGCTGGCTGGCCGGGACGCGCCTCGACGGGCTGAGAGCGTGGCGCGCGCGCTGGCTGGCCGGGACGCGCCTCGACGGGCTGTTGGCGGTGGCGATCGCCGTCGAGCTCGAGCTCGAGTGCTGGTTCGGCGCAACCCCGACCACGCACCGGCCCCTCGACGCGATCGCGGTCGTCTTCTTCACCGCGCCGATCGTGGTGCGGCGACGGTGGCCCGCCAGAGCGCTGGTGTGCTCCTCGGCGGCGCTCACAACTCAGGCGCTGCTCGGCGGCCAGCTGGGCACCTCGAACGGCATCAGCACGATCTTGACGTTGGCCCTGCTGGCCTACTCCGTCGGCGCCTTGCTCGACGTGCGCCACGGGCTCGCAGCGCTTGGTCTCGCAGGCGCCATCTTCACCGGCTTCGTGTCCCACACCGAACCCGGCTCCTCGGGCGCTCTCGGCACGGCGCTGTTCGTCCTGAGCGCGGCATTCGCCGCGCCGTGGTTCGTCGGGCGCATGGCACGCGAGCGCGCCCGGCGGGCGGCGGCGTTTCGGGAGCTGGCGGCGCAGGCCGCGGCGGAGCACGCAGAGCGCGAGCGGGGAGCGATCGCGCAGGAGCGCGCCCGGATCGGCCTGGAGCTCCAGGACATCATCGCCCACAGCGTGAGCGCGATGGTGATCCAGGCCGGCGGCGCCAGGCGCCTGTTGCGCAGCGACCCCCAGCGCGCGCGGGCATCGATCCTCACGGTCGAGAGCACCGGGCGCGAGGCCCTCGGCGAGCTGCGCCGGTTGCTCGGCATGCTCCGCAAGGACGAGGACCCCCTCGCTCCACAGCCCGGACTCGACCAGGTCGCCTCGCTCGTCGAGTCCGCGCGGGATGCCGGCATCGCGTGTGAGCTGCGCAGCGTCGGGGAGCCCGTCGAGCTCACACCCGGGGTGGACCTCGTCGGCTACCGCGTCATCGAGGCGGTCCTCGCTTCGGTCCTAAGCCATCGCAGCCGCCGCGCCGCGGTCGCCATCCGCTACCAACGCAGAGGGCTTGAGTTGGAGGTCAGCGGCGACGGCGCGCCCGGGGATCTCGAGCTGCAGCTGCGCAGCGTCGCCGAGCGCGTCGCGCTCTACAACGGCAGCCTCGAAACGCGCCCAGGAGGCGACGACACGTTCTCGGTGCACGCCCGACTGCCGCTGGAAGCACCGCTGCCGGCATGAGCATCGGCATCTTGATCGCCGACGATCAGGCGCTCGTGCGGGCCGGCTTCCGGATGATCCTCGAAGCCGAGGAGGACCTGCGCGTGCTCGCCGAGGCCAGTGACGGCGCCGAGGCCGTCGAGGCCGCGCGTCGCGTGCGGCCGGACATCGTGCTGATGGACATCCGCATGCCCAACCTCGACGGCATCGAGGCGACCAGGCGGATCCTCACGGCCAGCAGGGAGCCCCCGCGGGTCCTGATGCTGACGACCTTCGACCTCGACGAGTACGTCTTCGACGCGCTGCACGCAGGCGCGAGCGGCTTCCTGCTCAAGGACGTCCCCCCCGAGCAGCTCGTCACCGGTATCCGCCTCGTCGCCGAGGGCGACTCGCTGCTCTCCCCGCCATTGACCCGCCGGCTGATCGAGACCTTCATTCGCGCCCACCCGCGCTCCGCAAAACCCCCCTCCGAGCTCGAGGAGCTCACCGCGCGCGAGCTCGAGATCTTCAAGCTGATCGCGCGCGGCCTCTCCAACGCCGAGATCGCCGATCAGCTCGTGGTCTCCGGCACAACGGTCAAGACGCACGTCGCCCACGTGCTCTCCAAGCTCGGTCTGCGCGACCGCGTTCAAGCGGTGGTATTGGCATACGAGACAGGAGTGGTATCCCCGGGGCAGACCGAACCGCAATGAATCCGCCCGATCAGGACACCGCGATTTAGGCGGTTGCCTGGCGGGTGCGGTCGCCGCCGGCAAAGTTCCGGCAACTGTTCGCTCGTATTCGCGCCACTTCACCCTAACTGGCGATGAAAAGAGGCTGGGAAGCCCGAAAAGAGATTGGGAAGCCCAGATGCTGGGTAAGGAATTCCCATGCCCACTGGAACCTCTATCTTCCTGATAGCCGTTGGGGCCATCTTGCGCTACGCGGTGACCGCGGAAGTCTCAGGCGTCTCGCTTACGACCGTTGGTCTGATTCTAATGATCGTGGGCGTCTTGGGGTTGGTGCTGTCAATCTTCTATATGCTGGCCTGGAGCCCGCGACGCGGTCGGGCGGTACGTGATCCAGTCATCGAGCGCGATCCCTACGAAGATCCGCACATTCGGCCTTAATCTGCTTTGGATAGCACGCAGCGTCCGTGGCTCGCAGGCCGAGAAGAGACGCAATTAGAGCGACTTGATCGCAACCTCGAGGAGATGACGGGTGAGCTGCGCGTCATCATCACCGGCGTCCAGGTCCTGTTCGCCTTCCTACTCGTCGTCCCCTTCAACACCGGCTTTGCCCATATCGGACGCTACGAGCGGATCGTTTACTTCATCACTCTTCTGTTCGCCGCCCTAGCAGCAGCCTGCACGATTGCGCCCTCTGCGCAGCACCGCTTCCTATTCCGCTACTACGACAAGGAGCACCTGGTCTTCATCTCCAACCGCATGGTGATCGCCGGCCTCGCCTTTCTCGCACTGGCGATGTGCGGCTGTCTTCTACTCGTCGCCACCAAGATCTTCGGTGTTCTTGCGGGCGTGCTTACTGTGACCCTCGGAGCTCTCCCATTCGCGGTGCTGTGGTTCATCATCCCCCTGCGCCGTAGGCGCAAATTGGATCGCAGCCACCAGTCATCCTCGAGCAAGCGCGAGGGCTCTGCCGATCACGGCTGATGCGGCGACCAGCCTGGGGCCCATCGCGGACTTGGAGATCCGCTTGGGCTGTCGGACACCCCCATCGCGCTCGAGGCCCGGATCGTCGCGGTGGCCCTGCACATATGTTTAGAGGCCGCTGTGATCGGGAACCTGAGGGGTATCCACAGCGAGAGGAAAGAATGACCGTATCCACTGGTGACGCCAAGTTGATCCAGTATCTGAACGAGGCGTACGGCACCGAGAAGCGCTTGGAGACTGCCTTGGCGGCGCATCTCGCGATGACCACTCAGACCCGCTACAAGAAGCGTCTGAAGGAGCACCTCTCAGAAACCAAGCGCCATGGACGCGATGTCGAGCAGCGCATCAAGCAGCTGGGCGGTGTTGCGGAGACTGTTTCAGCGCCTGGACCCGAGCCGGTGGCCGAAGCGACCCGCGCGGTGCTCAGCGGCGCCCAGAAGGCGATGGCGCTCGCTCAGGGTTCGATACATGCGCTGCGGGGCACCAGCGAGCAGGAGAAGCAGATGAAGAACGCCAAGACCGAGTACGTCGGCGAGTCTGAGGAGATTGCTGCCTACACCGCCATCGAGACGCTCTCTGAAGCCCTCGGGGACAAGGAGACTCAGCGTCTCGCTCGCGCGATCCGTCGCGAGGAGGAGCGCATGCGCAAGTTTCTCGAGAGAGAGATACCGCGCCTGACCAAGGCGGTGGCCAAGGTGGAGATTCCCACCTCTGAGCGCAGGACTCCAACCCGCGTCAAGGCGCCCCGCAAACGGCGTCGGACAAGCAAGTCACCGGCTCGATCTGGCTCGTGACCCCGGAGCTCTTAGATGGGCGCTGCTTGGAGGTCTATGGTGCCGCAGCCGTGTTCGAGTCGGTGGTGCCGCTGTGCCGAGCACCCGATGAGACCGCCCTCCGTTGAGGCGCGGCGTCGGCTCCTGGCGTTTTAGATCGCTTCCAGGGAGGGTAGCTTCCCCCCAGAGGCTACTGACCACACAGAGCAGGTAGAGGAGGTCGAGCAATGCCGCCGCGCGGAGTCAAGCAGGGCACCAAGCGTGCCCGCCAATACGAGCACATAAAGGCCTCTGAGCGCGCCCAGGGCCGCTCGGAGAGCAGGGCCGAGGAGATCGCGGCCCGCACTGTCAACAAGGAGCGCGCCCGCGCCGGCGAGTCACACACAGGTTCACGCTCCTCGACGAGCGACATCTCCTCCGGCCGGCGCGGGGGATTGCGTTCGGGACGGCCGGGGCCCCGCGGTCGCACTTGCGAGCAGCTCTACCAGGAGGCCCGCAAGCTCGCTGTAGAGGGCCGCTCGGGCATGAACAAGGCCGAACTGCAGCGCGCCGTGGAAAACAAGATGCGATAGCTCATCAAGGATTCTGTGGGGGTGCCGACCGCGTAGAAAACCGCGATGCAAGGGCCCTGGTCTCCAAACGGGATGACCTCTTACCCCGTCAAGTGGCCGCGCTGGCGCCGGCTGAGGCGAAGAAAAACACCACACGGCGGCACGGCCGTGAACGTCACATCGTTCAAGTCGTGCCCCTTGAAGAGCAGCCCGTGACGATCAACAGAGCGCCGGAGAGCAGGTAAGCACCCGCGATCATCGGCCTGCGACCCACAACTCCAAAACGCCGTATGGCGACGCTTGTACGCAAGGCGGTTCCCCGCTATCGCGCGTATGCCCTGCCGCGCGGGAGGACGTGCCGGACGAGTACGGTCTCCGTGTCGCGGTCGTAGTCGAAGATCACCCGCCAGTCACCGACGCGCAGCCGGAAGTGCTCACTGCCCGTGAACCGCCTGACATCGAGCGAGCGATCATCAGCGCTGAGACGATCCAACGACCTCAAGACCCGCGCACGGATCGGCGGGTCGAGGCGCCGCAGCTCCTTCTCGGCGGTACCGATCACAGAGGGCAACCGCGTCGCCTCCAGATGGGTCCTCAAAC
>Ga0210408_10005323_pt1 | contig 11321 bp, 9 predicted proteins | sample IncBWH4MmetaG_FD_155471 | JGI IMG/M metagenome (GOLD analysis project Ga0210408, IMG submission 155471) | Forest soil microbial communities from Barre Woods Harvard Forest LTER site, Petersham, Massachusetts, United States - Inc-BW-H-4-M | ecosystem: Environmental > Terrestrial > Soil >... | reverse complement strand
CAGCATGATCGCGAACAGCGACAACAACATACCGTATTCGCGGAGGTTGGCCTTGAGAAAGCCCGCATGCTTGCGCGCCTCGGGAAGCATCGCGGTCTTGTCGCTCATGGATGCGCCTCTCCCGGCAACTTCTCTTCCAGTCTTCTTTCCAGGCTTCTATCAACCAACCGTTCGCCCTTGCGCATGATGACGCGCATGATTTTTTCCTGCGTTGCCTCGGCGCGCCCGAACTCGCCGACAAAAACGCCTGCGTTCATGACGCAGATGCGGTCACAGATCCCGAGCAATTCCGGCATTTCCGACGAGATCACGACCACAGCCTTGCCGACATCGGCGAGCTCGTTGATGATGCAATAGATCTCGTACTTGGCGCCGATGTCGATACCGCGGGTCGGTTCGTCGAGAATCAGGATTTCCGGATCGGTAAACAGCCATTTCGACAGCACCACCTTCTGCTGGTTGCCGCCGGACAGGTCGCCGGACGTCTGATAGACATCGGAGCAGCGGATGCGCATGCGGTCGCGATAATCGCTCGCCACCTGCAACTCCCTGATATCATCGATGACGCGGCCGATCGCAACACTGTCGAGATTGGCCAGCGTGATGTTCTTGCGGACATCGTCGGCGAGCAGGAGGCCGAGCTGCTTGCGGTCCTCGGTGACATAGGCAAGACCGGCGTCGATGGCCCGGCTGACGGTCGAGAGGTCAACTTCGCGGCCGTGCAACATGGCGCGGCCGGTGATCTTGCGGCCCCAGGAACGGCCGAACAGGCTCATGGCGAATTCGGTACGTCCGGCGCCCATCAACCCGGCGATGCCGACGATCTCGCCGCGGCGAACATGGAAGTCGACATTCCTGATGACTTGCCGATCGACATGCTGGGGATGATAGACTGACCAGTTATCGACCTTGAACACCACCTCGCCTATTTCAGGCTCGCGCCGGGGAAAGCGATGCTCGAGGTCGCGATCCACCATCTTGCGGATGATGCGATCCTCCTCGAAAGCACCAGGCTCGCAATCAAGCGTATCGACGGCGCGACCATCGCGCAGCACGGTGATGCGGTCGGCGATACGAGCCACCTCATTGAGCTTGTGCGAGATCAGGATCGCGGACATGCCGTGGGCGCGGAACTCAAGCAAAAGATCGAGCAGCGTCGCGCTGTCGCTTTCATTGAGGCTTGCGGTCGGCTCGTCAAGAATCAGAAGGCGCACCTGCTTGGACAGCGCCTTGGCGATTTCCACCAGTTGCTGCTTGCCGACCCCGATATCAGTGACCAGCGTGTCCGGCGCCTCATTGAGCCCAACTTTCGCCAGCAGCTGCTGCGACCGCTTGTAGACGGCGTCGCGATCGATCACGCCGAACCGCGACGGCGGGCTGGCCATGAAAATATTCTCCGCGATCGAGAGCAGCGGAATCAACGCAAGCTCCTGATGAATGATGATGATGCCGAGCGCCTCGGAATCATTGATGTCGCGGAAGTGCCTCTCTTCGCCTTCATAGACGATGCTGCCGTCATAGCTGCCGTGTGGATAAACGCCACTCAACACCTTCATCAGGGTTGATTTGCCGGCGCCGTTCTCGCCCACCAGGGCATGTATCTCGCCTCGCTTGACAGTGAAATTGACGTCGTTCAGCGCCTTCACGCCCGCGAAGGCTTTGCTGATACCGCGCATTTCGAGCAGTATGGTCATTCAGGTTCCGTGCAACATGCAAGAAGGCATGGATGGCCGGGAAACATGCCTCCCTCCGGCCGTCCATTCAGTCACAATCCGCCTCAGTTGATCTGCGCCTTCTTGTAATAACCACCGTCGATCAGGATTTTCTCCCAGTTGGTCTTGTCGACGATCACCGGCTTGAGCAGATAGGACGGCACCACCTTCACACCATTTTTGTAGGTGGTGGTGTCGTTCACCCTGACGCTCTTGCCCGTCAGCGCCGCGTCCACCATGTCGGCGGTGACCCTGGCGAGGTCGCGGGTATCCTTGAAGATCGTTGAATACTGCTCGCCGCGCAGCATCGATTTGATCGAAGGTACTTCCGCGTCCTGGCCGCTGACGATCGGCATCGGCATGTTACCGCTGCCATAGCCGACGCCCTTGAGCGATGACAGGATGCCGATCGAAAGCCCGTCATAGGGCGAAAGAACGGCATCGACCCGCTTGGTGGTGTAGAACGCGCTCAAGAGATTATCCATCCGGGCTTGCGCCGTGGCGCCATCCCAGCGCAGCGTCGAGACCTTGTCCATGCCCAACTGCTTGCTCACGACCACGAGCTTGCCACTGTCGATATAGGGCTGCAGCACCGACATCGCGCCGTTGTAGAAGAAGTAGGCGTTGTTGTCGTCGGGAGATCCGCCGAACACCTCGACGTTGAACGGGCCTTTGCCTTCCTTCAGCTTCAGTCCCTCTTCGATCGACTGCGCCTGCAACACGCCGACCAGGAAATTGTCGAACGTCGCATAATAGTCGACATTGGGCGTGTCGCGGATCAGCCGGTCGTAGGCGATCACGGTAATTCCCCTGTCCTTGGCTTGCTTGAGCACATTGGACAGCGTGGTGCCGTCGATCGACGCGATCACCAGCACCTTGGCGCCCTTGGTCACCATGTTCTCGATCTGGGAGAGCTGGTTCGGAATGTCATCCTCGGCGTATTGCAGGTCGGTGTTGTAACCCCGCTCCTTCAATACCTTGACGATATTGTTGCCGTCATCGATCCAACGCGCCGAGGCTTTGGTAGGCATCGCGATGCCGACCGTGGGCTTGCCTTGAGGCAGCGCGGGTCCCGAGAACGCGACCGAACCGAGCAGGAAGGCCGACAGAACAGATTTGAGTAGTTTCATGTTCACTCCCAAGTGTTTAGCTTCGGTCCGCCGCGTTGTCGCGGTCTGCTCCCGGCGCCGGCGCTTACCGGCGCATCGTCGGGACCATCGTGGCCCGACAGCGAAGAGAACAGATGATCGGATACACGTTAATTCGAATCTCTCCGAGCGTACCAGTTTTCTTCGCCAAGCTTCACGCGGCGTCGCCTGTCGTCGCTCCTCGTCAATGAAAGCCCTGTACGACAGGCCTTTCCGCATCGTCGGCGGTCGCCCGCTATCGCTGATCGTTACCCGCATGTTTCTGCCGGACTATTCCTTAAACTACCCCCCGATTTGAGTTGGAATCTCCCCTCACTAAGTCTCGGCCTCGAACTTCCACTCGAGAGGCGCACTTCAGATTTTAGTCAAATGGCGCGCCTATTCAAAATCGACGGGCGGCCAGTCTGGCGTGCTGATGTTAGTGGGCGACTGAGACGGTTTCTCGGGGGCGGGCTGTGTGCACCGAAAACTTAAGCTCGGGCGTGGTGGTGATGAAGTCCGCCCAGGATAGCAAGTGACCTGACCACACCGGTTCGCTGAACCGGGCGAGAGTCCTGATTATCCCCGATCCCCTTCTCACGATGCTTTACTCACGACCTGACCGTTGTCCTTAAGTTCTAAGCGCCGCCCAAGGTCAGCGCCGAGACGAAGATTCACGTCTTCGGTCGTGCAAAGGGTGCAACCTAGCCTCGTGCCTCGCAAGAAGCGGGCCAACATGTAGACCGTCGCGCACTTGAGAGGAATTCGTTCATAGATTAGCGGATTAACAAATTCGGTAACGCGGCGCATTTTGGTCAAATACTCCGAATTATCGGAGGGCGTTCCGAAATGTCGGAGAATGTGCCGCCGGGGTGGCACGCGCCGATGACTTCCGAGATGGGTCAATCGCGACGTTTCGACCGTCGGCCGGTGACTTCCGGTTTACCCCAATCAACGGACATCGCGAGACCGGCCCGGCTGGTCCGGTGCCAAAAGCTGCCGTCGGCCAACTGCTACATTCCCTTCTCGTCATGCGCCTACCTTCCAATCCAGTTCGCCTCGCTTATTCACGGTCTCATAGAGCGGGCCGCGAGCGAATGCTTTGCCAAAGCGATCTTCGCGTCCAACATATATGAACGCCTTGGTCGGCAGGCGCTCGCCGCTGGCGAGCCGTAAGGTGACGTCGATCAGCTTACGGTCGTAAGAGCTGCCTTCGCGCTCAAGTTGGTCGAGCCGCGCTAGCGTCTCATCGTCGACGGTATAGATTTCACCGGCTAAGGGCTTGCCTTCTGGATCAGGCATGATCACCGGGAAGCCGTTCTCAATCATCTTGTAAGTCGGCACGGTAGCGGCGCCGCCGAAGAACTCGCAGCCCTTAAGCAAGTAATGGTTCCAGAGGCCGCTCTTGAGGGTCCCGTAAACGAATACTCTATGCGTCATGCCCCGCATCTCCTCCCCATTTCGCAGAGGCGTCGGTAATTGGCTCCTCGCTCATATGATATAGGGGATGAACACGGCTTGTGGCCAATGTCGCAGTTGGGTCAATCTCGTCATTTTGGCGGTGCACCGACCACTTCCGGTCCACCCCTATCAACAGACATTCTCAGGGTCAGTCGGCATGTCGCAAAAGTGCCACTTCCGGACTCGTGCATCGCAGCAATTTGTCCGATTGCCTCGTCGGCGCGGCCGTCCGTCGTCCCTTGCCGCTCAAGCAACCATTCAGCGCGGCCGCGGCGCCGCGAATAGCCCCGATTGAGGACCTTGGAGCCGGAGATGCCAGCGTCTACGGCGTCTCACCCTGTACGAGGTGCATGCTCACGATGCTGCCACTGGTCACTACCTTGCCTGCGATTGGAGATTGACTGTTTACGAACGAATTCTGTTGGCCCGCGCCCGTGAACTTCGGTACCAGTCCGCTCAAGAGGACGTCTTTGCCTGCGAGCTTAGCGGGCTCAAACATGACCTCGGGAACTTCGGACAATGGAAATGGATTATCGTTAGGGAGATCGACGGTAACGCCAGGGGGAAAGCGAGCTTCCAGAAGACTTGCGAACGGCCCAAAGGCGTCCGTAGAGCCAGTCAGTCGCTCATAGGTTTGCTGAAGTGTGGTCCCGGCTGCCTGGACGATCTGAGCAAGACTGAAACGAAGCTGGTGTCGCAGATAGTTGATGAACAGGGTCGCGCAGCCTATCGAGACGTAGTGCCGGTCAGATCCTTCCGTCTGAGTTACCCAGTCCGGCCGTGCGCTGTTTAGCCAGTGAGAGGCTGAAGCAAAACGGCCAAGGCTTGCTGGATGTAACTCAGTCGCCAGCACCCGAGAAAGGCCCTCGCCAGCGCTCGCTCCGCAATTCCAGCCCTTTGCTTGATCGGCCATCAACACCTCGGCGACCTCAGCGCAGTTCAGGAAATTCGCCAGGTCACCATCCGTTGCGTAGTCAACAACGCAGTGGATCTCTGTGCCCGCGCAACCGAAGTGGTATGCGTAGGGTTTCTGGGCCGGGGGTACTGGGTCGATGAAGACGCTAAATCGGCCTGCGCTGACGCCTCCGAAAATACTGCGAAGCTGGCTTAGATCCTGCTCGCAACGCCCCAGTATCGCGTCCGCGAGCGCCTGTCCCACCGACTTCAGGGTGTTGTCGTAGGCAACATCGAAATCCGCAGTGCTACCGGCAAACGTGTAAACAAAGTTAGGAGGTGGGGGCCGGATAAGTGGTATCGTGCCACCCGGTCCAATGAGGACGCTATGGGGAGCGGTTGCTGCTGGTATAGTCCCGCTCTCGGCGAGACCTCTAGTCCGATCTTGTGGGCTCAGCGGTTCATTCCCGTTTACGCTCGTTGACATCGGGACCTCCCCAAGTTTGTCATCGAGGAAGACCGTACTCGGGAAGCGATCTCTGTGATTATGATCTACGTCACAGTGCGGAATTCTTTTGTTGACTGCCCTTACGTCAGGCACTGGTGGCCAAGGCCAAGGTCCACATCCAAGGCGATCCCCTGGATCGGTGGACCGATCACCGGCCTCTCCCCTTAGGCTGATGCTGGCGCAGCCGCTGCCAGCGTGAACGGCCTTGGAGAAGTCGGCCCACGCTTAGCACCAGGAGGGCTGCTGCGCCGCAGGATTTAATCCGGCCTATGTCGCAGTTGGGTCAAACTGAGAAGAACTCAGTTCAAGCAAATGTCTTCCGCTTTGCTCTCGAACTCGGACATTGCTCGATGCAGTTGGCATGTCTCAAAGGTGCCAAGAGGCGACATCATCCGCCTCGCCAAGCTCAGGTGTCGCCAGGCGTGATCATGTCGGTCGAATAACCATCGCGTTGCCTTGTATTCGGCCGCTTCGTAACCATCTCCGCAGTGCGCCGGAACAATTTCCAGAAATTAGCATGCCCAATTGTCTGCGCGACCCGGCCGATGTCTGCGGTCATACCTTCACGCTTCACTACTAAGCTGCTCGGGAGCTGTACCGATGATGTCGCACGGTGATGGCGGCATACCATTTTTTCGAATAGCGCAAGCGGTTGAGACCAGGTGCTTTGCATGAAGATTCGTGTCGGCTTCGAAATGATTTATGACTTTCCGCAGCCAACGCCGTTGATCACGGTGCTCGGCACGCATTTTACGCGGGCGTCCGACGTCATCGTGCCCGATCACCTCACTATCAGCCCTTCCGTACCTATCACGCCTTATCGCGATGGCTTCGGCAACTGGTGCAGCCGGATCGTCGCGCCTGCCGGCCGCGTGCGCCTCGCGGCCGATGGGACGGTGCGCGATAGCGGTCTCCCCGATGTGATCGTCCCTTCAGCCTCGCAACATGCGGTCGAGGATCTACCAGCGGAGGCAATAGTCTATCTACTTGGCAGTCGCTACTGCGAGACCGACCGGCTTTCCGATGTCGCCTGGAAGTTGTTTGAGAAGACAACGCCGGGCTGGCCGCGGGTCCAGGCGATTTGCGATTTCGTTCACAACCACATCGCGTTCGGTTACGAGCACGCGCGCGCGACCATGACGGCATGGGAAGTGTTCAACGAGCGCAAAGGCGTCTGTCGCGACTATGCACATCTTGCCATCGCGTTCTGCCGCTGCATGAACATTCCGGCGCGATATTGCACGGGCTATCTCGGTGACATCGGCATGCCGCCGCCGTACGCCGCGGGAGACTTTGCCGGCTGGTTCGAGGCGTATATTGGCGTCCGCTGGCATACCTTCGATGCGCGCAACAACATTCCGCGGATTGGCCGCGTCCTCATCGCTCAAGGTCGCGATGCCGCCGACGTTCCAATTACCCAAACTTTCGGGCCAAACACTCTAGTCAGCTTTAAAGTTTGGACCGATGAGCTCGTGTAAGCGGCCAAGCTTGCTCCTACCGTTCCTGGGCCAGTCCCCTACCGAACGGTCTTACATCCGTGGGCGTTTTTCTTCTTTCGATAACTCGGCCAGAAATTCCGCCAGCGCTCGGTTCCCCGCAAATCGCGCGGCCGTGTCGGACTGGTATCCGTCTCTGGTCATCTTAATACCCAATGGTTTGCTCTTGCGGCGTATCTCCCAGCTCCAGCGATCGGGGTGCCCGACCCGTACAGAAGTAACGACGCAATAATCGTTGATGGGGTTATCGGTCATCGTCCAGTACCAGGCGGCCTTACTTCGGCGGCTTTAGCTGGCTCGAAAGCCACCTTAGCGCATCGGACTTCAAGGGATCGGGGCGATCGCATTCGAAGCATTGGAATGTGCGCGGTCCCTTGCCGCCGGGAGGCAGCGCTAGGATCAAGGAAGCCCCGCACTCGGGGCAAGTCGGTCGTTTGGCCCAGCCCATGTGCCGATATTAAAAAACCGTTAACGTAAAGTCGTCTGCTCGGTACCGGACTCAGATTCAAATTAGGCCACTGCAAAATTCTGAGCGACAGGTTTCCACAATGGAATGCACGGCGCGCGAACTTTCGCTGACTTGGCAGATCGGCGCGCGGCTTCCTCTCAAGCGAAGTTGATTGGGGAGGCTATCCGGCAGCGCTGTACTATTTCCAGCATGGAAGGCCTTAGCGCTGTACAAATTGCAGGCATGGAACGGTTTCTGGGGCCATTCGGCCTTGGTCACGTTTGTTTGGCCATCATATGATGCTGGCAGTGATTGGCCTTCTGTTTCTTGTCAAATACATCATCTCGCTCAATCAAATTGAGACTGCCAATACCGATGTCTGCATTAGGGTCATTAGGGCCGTTTTGACCACCGACCGGTCACTTCCCGGCTACCCCAATAAGCAGACAAAGTCTCAGCCGGTTAGCATGTCTCAAAGGTGCCAATAAGCGACATCGATCACGGATGACAGCTCAGTCAGCGGGGATCGTAAACTGAAAGAGGGCACCCCGCGGCTCGCACCTGGTCGCCCATAGCCGCACATCAGCGGCATTGCCCCAGACGCCGCAACAACTCATCTCTGTCACCCGTCCCTCACCGCGCCGGCTCGGATAACTGTTTCGCGGGCCATGGCTGAAGTTGCGAGCGTGGCGGCCGCGATCAGCTTTTCACAAAAAAGCAAATCGGGCGTTTGTCCAATCACTTTCCACTAAATTCTTGTTTAAGCGCGAGACCAAAGCACAATCATTCCAGCGACGATCGCCTCATTCAATATGCTGGCCAGCGTTCGCGGTATTGTCGCAGACGAGTTCTGACCGAGTTCGCGTCAGACCGCGATTATGTAGAGATTGACCGTGTCGATGGCATGGTCGGCGAAGTTGTCTGCGTTGGGATTCGAATCGAGCAGACCGCCGCACTTCGGTCACTAGGGGAGTTGGAGAAAACTAATGGTAAATCTGGAGGCGACCATTCCGTCATCGCTTAAGACAGGCCTGGATGCCGAGGTCGCAAGAACCAAACGAACAGCTTCGTATGTCGCCACGGCCGCCTTGTCCCAATACCTCGGCGTGCCGGTTCACACGCTGTTCCAGATCTCCATCTCGGGTGCGCTCGTCGCCGGCGTTTACGACGGAGAGGTCAGTGTCAGGTCGATCCTGCAACATGGCGATTTCGGTCTTGGCACCTTCGCCAATCTTGATGGCGAAATGGTCGTCCTCGACGGACGAGTCTATCAGGTGCATGGCACCGGTCGCGTGTTGGAAGCCGGCCCCGACGCTGGCGCACCCTTTGCCGTGGTGACGCGCTTCTCGCCCCAAACGGATGTTGAAACCGAACCGGTCGCGAGTTTCAAGGACCTCGAAGCTCGCTGCGACAAGTACCGGAATTCGGGCAATATCTTTTATGCGGTCCGCCTGGATGGACACTTCAGGCGGGTCCGCACCCGCGTCGTGAAACCGCCACAGCCTGGCACGCGCCTCGTCGATGCAACCAAAACACAGAGCGAATTCAGTTTCACCGACATTGACGGCACGCTGGTCGGCCTGTGGTCGCCCGGCTTCTCAAGTGCCTTCAGCATCTCCGGCTATCACTTTCACTTTCTCTCAAGCGATCGTCAGCACGGCGGACACCTGCTCGACGTTGAAGCCGGCCCGCTCCGTCTCAAGGTCGAGGCGTTGACAAATTTTCATCTGGCTCTGCCGGAATCGGAAGCCTTCCTGAAGGCTGATCTCAGCAAGAATACTGCTGAAGAACTCGCCTATGCCGAACAAGCTCATTAGGAGACTGACAATGCACAAGGTCTTAAATGATACGAAGCAAATCGGTGCTGAACTTGTGGTTCGCGCGTTGGAAATGCAGGGGGTGACGCATGTCTTCGGGGTTCCCGGCGCCAAGATCGATGCCGTATTCAATGCGCTTGTCGACTCGACGATCAAAACTGTTGTCTGCCGGCACGAGCAGAACGCGGCCTTCATTGCAGGCGGCATTGGCCGCATAACGGGTAAGGCGGGTATCGCCATCGCAACGTCTGGACCCGGGGTCTCCAATCTCACGACGGGCCTGGCCACGGCGAACTCCGAAGGAGACCCGGTGGTGGCGCTCGGTGGCGCAGTTGCCACCTCCGAAGCCCTGAAGCAGATCCATCAGACGATGGACGCAGTTTCGATCCTGAAGCCGGTAACCAAGTTCAGTGCGACAGTTGGAGCTTCGGATCAGGTCAACGAGGTGCTTGCCAATGCCTTCCGGGCGGCCGAGTCCGGCCGACCGGGTGCATCGTATGTCAATTTGCCAAAGGACGTGATGACCGAACCTTGCGCACACGAACCCTTGCCGGCGCCCGCCTTCACCGGCCTCGGTCCGGCTGACGGAGCCGCGATCAAAGAGGCCGCGCGCCTTATCAACAGCGCGTCGAACCCGGTGGTCCTTTTGGGAATGCTGGCCAGCAAGCCGGCCAACGCCCAGGCACTTCAAACCTTCATCAGTAGGAACAACCTGCCGGTAGTCGGCACCTTCCAGGCAGCGGGCGCCGTAGGCGCGATGTTGTTCGATAATTTCGGCGGTCGAGTTGGCCAGCTCGCCAATCAGCCGGCGGATCGGTTGCTCGAATCCGCTGACCTCGTCATTACGGTAGGGTATGATCCTGTCGAATATTGGCCACCGCTGTGGAACCGGAAAAGCCAACGCAAGATCGTCCACATCGATGTGCTGCCAACGGACCTCGACAATTGCTATAGCCCCTATGTCGAACTGACTGGCGATATCGCCCAGACCTTACAAGCCCTATCGCCACAGCTTCAGCGGTCGCAGAAACCGGCGCTCTCGTCGGGAATCCTCGAAACGATTCGCGCTGAACGTAAGCTGCTGAGTAAGGAAGCAGCCGCTCGCGGCGGCCTACCGATCCATCCGTTGCGTCTCGTCCACGAGCTGCAGCAGCTTCTCGGCAGTGACGTTACGGTCTGCCTCGACATGGGTTCGTTTCACCTATGGATCGCTCGCCATCTCTATAGCTTCAGGCCTCGTCAGGTTCTCATCTCGAACGGCCAGCAGACCCTGGGCGTTGCGCTGCCGTGGGGTATCGCCGCCTCGATCGTCCGGCCTGCAGAGAAAATCCTTTCGATCTCCGGCGATGGCGGTTTCCTCTATTCCGCTATGGAATTGGAGACGGCCGTGCGCCTCAAGGCGAACATTGTTCACATGGTGTGGATCGATGGCACTTACGATATGGTAGCCACTCAGGAGAAACTGAAATACGGCCGCACTTCTGGAATCGACTTCGGTCCAATCGATTACATCAAGTATGCAGAAGCATTCGGCGCGACGGGTCTCATGATCGACAAACCCGACGACATCGCTCCTACCATGAAGAAGGCCTTCGACACTCAAGGACCGGTGATCGTCGGTGTCCACGTGGACTACCGCGACAATCACGAGCTGTTCGAGATGCTTCACGAGCAAAGCATCCACTAATAGCCCGGCTAAGTCGCGCGCGCGAAGCTTGCACACTTGGGGCTAAATACGGGCAATACCTCGGGCTCAATAGGAACAGTTCGGCAACCGAGAACCTTCCCTGAACTCGGCATATGTCGTCACGACTTACCGCATGTCTCTTGTGGGTCTTGGCCGTGTCAAAACGCATCG
>Ga0210408_10005322_pt1 | contig 11322 bp, 12 predicted proteins | sample IncBWH4MmetaG_FD_155471 | JGI IMG/M metagenome (GOLD analysis project Ga0210408, IMG submission 155471) | Forest soil microbial communities from Barre Woods Harvard Forest LTER site, Petersham, Massachusetts, United States - Inc-BW-H-4-M | ecosystem: Environmental > Terrestrial > Soil >... | reverse complement strand
CGCCGACGATGACATCCGGGAGGGGATGCGCCGCATCGGAGAGGCTCTCGGTGGCCAGGCCGGACTGCTCGGCGCCCTCAGCGGATCCTCGCCCACGGTCGCGGCCGGTACGGATCCCCCCCAGCCGGAGGCTCAGAGCGCGCGGGATCCGGGGCTGGCCGACGTGCTGCACCTGCCGCGCCGAAATGACGAGGGCAAGCGGCGGCGCCGGGATCGATGAGCCAACGCCCCGAGCGCCCTGAGCGCTCGACCTCCAACACCGGGCGCGTCGCGATCCTGAGGGGAGGCGCCTCGCTCGAGCGCAATGTCTCGCTGCGCTCGGGCGCGCACGTTCAAGAGGCGCTGAGACGCCTCGCGTACGACACGGTCGCGATCGACCCGGGGCCGGACTTCGTCGCGCGGCTGAGCGACGAGCGCCCGGATGCCGCGTTCGTCGCCCTGCATGGAGGCGACGGCGAGGACGGCACCGTGCAGGAGCTGCTGGAGGCCCTGGGCATCGCTTACACCGGCTCCGGGCCTTCTGCGTGCGTGCGGTGTGCCGACAAGGTGCTCGCCAAGTACCTGATGCGCGAGGCCGGCATCCCGACGCCGGAGTTCCGTGTCCTGCGTGAGACATCCGTCAAAGCGCTGGGCGCCGGCGCGGCGGTCGGACCAATCGAGCGGGCGCTCGGGTTCCCGCTCGTCGTCAAGCCGGCCGGAGGCGGCTCGGCGCTGGGCGTCAAGTTCGCTCATTCGGCCGAGGAGCTGCCATCGGCCATGGTGGGAGCCTTCTCCTATGACCGCAAGATCCTGATCGAGCGCTATGTCAAGGGCCGCGATCTGGCCGTCTCGGTGCTCGACCCAGCGAGCGCGGGGGACGAACCTTCTGCACTCCCGATCGTCGAGGCGATCCCGCGTGAGGAGGACTTCTACAACTACGAGTCCCGCTATCAGATCGGGATGACCACGTTCGTCTGTCCCGCTGAGCTCGACGCCGAGACGACCGCCCGCGCCCAGCAGCTGGCGCTCGACGCGTACCGGCTGCTCGGCTGCCACGGCGTGGCGCGGGTCGACCTGATGCTCGACGAGGAGAGCGGCGAGCTCGCCGTGCTGGAGACGAACTCGATACCGGGCATGACGGAAACAAGCCTGCTGCCACAGGCGGCTGATGCGGCCGGGATCGGCTTCGACGAGCTCGTCGGCCGGATCCTTGCCAGCGCGTTCACGCGTTAGGAGTCGCCGGCGGCGAAGTCCTCGGGCGAGACCTGATCGAGGAACTCCTTGAACTTCTCGACGACGTCCTCGGACTCCTCGATGTCGTGCTCGAACTCGATCGCCGACTCGGAGATGACCTCCTCCGCGGCGTAGATGGGTGCGCCCGAGCGCACGGCGAGCGCGATCGCGTCGCTCGGGCGGGAGTCGATCTCGAGCTCACGGCCGGCGACGGTGAGCGTGATCGAGGCGAAGAAGGTGTTTTCGCGCAGCTCCGTAACCGAGACCTGGGTGCATTTCACGTCCAGCTCGCCGAGGATGTCGCAAAGCAGGTCGTGGGTCATCGGCCGGGGCGTCCCCGCGCCCTGCAGCTTCATCAGGATCGACGCAGCCTCCGGGTGGCCGATCCAGATCGGGAGGAACTTGTTGCCGTCAACTGTCTTCAGGAGCACGATCGGCTGCTTGCCAACCATGTCGAAGCTGACGCCGTAGATGACCATCTCCTGCACAAAGATCCTCCGAGGGGTGGAGCCAGAGTATAGGTACGAAATAAGCGCCGGCCAATAGCTCGACAGGCGTCGCGCTCAGGCCTCTATCGTGACCATCGCGACCTCGCTGCGGAAGCTCCACAGCTTGTTCCCGAGGAAGTTGAGCGGCATCGAGGCCGCCACCGCCAGGGCCTGCGCCGGGACCTTCGCGATGCCCGCGACCTCCACGAACAGCGTGAGCAGCAGCAGGCTGAACCCGAACGCGACGAGGCTGACAATTAGGAAGCGCATCGCCTGGAAATGCACGCGCCCGTCGCTCGCGTCGAACGTCCAATGCCGGTTGAGGATGAAGTTGTTCATCACCGCGACGAGCCAGGCGGCGACTGCTGCCACGTGATAGTCGAGCCCCAGCACGTGCACGCAGAAGGCGTACACGGCGAGGTTCACCGCGAAGCCGATGCCGCCGACGAGCCCAAAGCGCACCAGTTGCAGCCAGTTGGCCGGCCGGCGCATCCCGTGCAGTAGCCGCAGATGCGGGCGCACCTGGACGGCGCTGGCTTGCTCAGGCATCCGTTTAGGGTAGCGAGACGGCACGGCGGACACCCGCGCTAGCCTTGCTGGATGACATCGCTGCGCCGCAAGGCGACCATCGCGTGTGGCTGCCTGCTGGCGCTCGCGGCGCTTGCCGGCTGCGGGTCATCGGCTGTGGGAGCGGGCAATGGCGGGTCAGGGCAGGCGCCCAAGACCGCCATCCCTGGCCATGCTGTGCCGGCGCTCGCGGCGGGCCCGCCGAGTGTCGGGGTGAGAAGGGAGGTCGCCGACCCGCAGGAAGCGAGCAGCTTCCCGGTTGCCGGCAAGGTGCATCATTCCGCCGCCGCCACGCCGGCGAAGGCGGGCGAAGCGGTTGTGGCGGCCGGAGCCCCCTCCGATGCGGAAGTGCGCACCGAGCTCGCACAGATGAAGGCGGTGGAACAGAGCGCCCAGCGCGCGCAGCAGCAGCAGCTCACACCCGTCGCGGGTGGTCGCTCGATCGGCGGAAACGGGGCGATCGCGATCCCCACCGCCGTCCCCGAAGTCGTCCAGAAGGTCATCGCCGGCGCCAATGCAATCGCGGATTTCCCTTACGTCTTCGGTGGCGGCCATGCGTCGTTCGTGGACAACGCCTACGACTGCTCCGGCTCGGTGAGCTACGCGCTCGCGGCGGGCGGCCTGTTGGCGGCGCCCGAGACCTCGGGAGAACTCGAGAGCTGGGGCGCGCCCGGGCCCGGGCGCTACATCACCGTCTACGCAGCGGCCGGCCACACCTACATGTATGTGGACGGGATCATGTACAACACCGCCGGGCGCAGCGGCGTCTACGCCTCGCGCTGGCAGGTCGGCACGACGGACAACAGCGGCTTCGTCGTGCGCCACTGGCCCGGGTTGTGAGGGGCGAGCGGCGTTCGTGATCTCGATCGGCGCGGCGACGTTCTCCCTGCCGCTGGCGCTTGGCGGCGAATCAGCCGGGGGCGAAAGCACCGGACTCGCCGTTATCTCGGTGGCGTCGGTAGCTGTGGGTTACCTGCTGATCGCGGCACTCTGGTATTTCGTGTTTCGCGACTCCGCGCGCGCCCGGCGAAGGCGGGACCGCTCGGATTGACGCCCGGCGCGAGCGGTTAGTGACCGAGCGTGACGGTGCTGAGGACCGTCGTCGTCGCGGGGCTATGAGAGGCGGCGTTGCGCACGAACAGCCTCAGCATCAGGGGAACGCTGTGAAGTCGCGCCAGGCGGGAGGCGGTGCGCTTGGAGAACTGGATGTTGACCGTGCTGCGCCCGGCGGAGGTCGTGACGAGGACGGCTCGGCCGATGATCACCTGCGGCGGGGTGCCGGCGGGGAGGCCGAAGGCTTGCGTACCGCGGATCCCGAGACGGCGTGCGGTTGCGCGGCTGAGCAGCACCTCGAAGTGTCCCGCTACCTGCTCGTTGACCGAATAGCGAATGACGAGGCCTTTGCGCAGGGCGCTGCGAAGGCTGTGAGTGACGGCGGCCGCGGTGGCGAGGGGTGGCGGCACGGAGGCCGAGCCACCGCTCGGGGAACCTGCACCTGACGTTGCTCCCCCCGATCCAGCCGAGCTGCCCGTGCCGCCGCCGGCCGCTTCTTTAGACGCGGCAGGAGGCTTCGGCCCATTCACGACGACTTCATGGACGATGCTGGCGACATTCCCGCCGCCGTCGGTCACCGTGAGTGTCACGGGGTAGCTGCCACCGTACTGATATGAGTGGAAAACGCTCGCGTCGGTTGCGCCCGACACCGACGTACCGTCTCCGAAGTTCCAGCTGTAGACGGCCCCCTGGTAAGGCTCGGTGGGCGGGAGGCCTTTCGTGTTCGCGTCGAAGGTGAAGAACGACTCGGTCCCGTCAAAGCCCACGACATCGCCGCTGTTTACCGTGTTCGGAGCCGTGAACCGCGGTTCGAGCGCGACACCCGGCCAGCATACGAGCCCTCGTCCGACGGTCGTGTCCGCGCTGTTGAAGGCCCACTGGAGGTAATAGGGGTGACCGTTGATCGTCTGATCGGACAGATTCACGGCGCGTGTGTTTTTGTCAGGCGTGGGCGGGGTGTCGGGCGGCGGCCCAAAGTCCCACTTGCACAGGTCTCCCTGCTCCGCACTGGACGCCGTCTGGTACCAGCCGTTCAAAAGCGGGTCGACGACGATGTTGCGCTGCTCGATGCTGAGGTCATTGATGATCACATCTGGAAGGCCGGCGGCGTAGCTGGTGTATTTGTCAAGCCCGACCTGGTTGGGCTCCTTGAGGGAGACGGCGTCCTGGCACGCAAGCTCTTCAGGAAAGGGTTTACTTGTCACGGTCGGTTCGAAGCTTTCGATGAATCCCGCTTCTCCGGCCGTCCACGGCTGCACCGCGTAGATGACCGCGCCGCCGCCCGAGCTCATCGTCGAGTGGTATCCGCAGATGCCGTTCGGCGGGGTTTTCGGCGCGGCCGTCGAGTCCGAGCAGTTGCCTTTGCCGCCAGCGTCCGTGCAGACCGTCACGCCCGGAGGCGTCAGCAGATAGTAGACGGCCGGCCCAGTCGCACCCGGCAGCGCGCCGGAGCTGATGACGTGCTGCAGCTCGGTCTGGATCTGCTGGTCGGTGAGGCAGGCGAATTCGGCAGCATCGCTGCAGTTGCCGGTCGTTGGATACGCAGTTTTGTCGGTGTAGGCACCGCGGAAGGTCGACTGGTTCGCTGCGTGCCCGGACGCGTCGGCGTATTGAGCCTCGAGCGCGAAGACATTGCCGAGCGTGCCGCTTTCTGTCCCGACGTCATGGAAATACCGGTCGATCAGTTGCTGCCAGTCTTCGCGGTAGATCCCAAGCGGATCCCAGTAGATCGCATACGAATTGGAGCTGTGCAGCACCGGACCACCGTGATACTGCAGCGGTTCGAAGGTAACGGTCGGTTCTGCACGACGCTGCACGCCGAAGCCTTCGGATATGACCGCGCCCGCCGGGGCCGCCATGACGAGGATGAGGGTCGCGAACGCCGCCGTCAGGACAGCGGCAAAGGCCGGTCGCCGCGTACGCTGCCAGGCGGGAAGGAAGCGAGTAAGGAGCAGCACAAGCCACTCATCGGCACGGCACCCGCGATCCCTTAGCCCGCCTGGACCCCCTCGCCATTGCGGCCAGCGGGCGCCACCCTAGTGGCGAAAGCGGGCACCCGCCGCGCGGTGAGTGCGAGTCCGTGTCGCCTGCCGCGCCTTCACCGCCGCAGCTGCGGTCCGGTAGGCGGCGACGAGATCGCTGAAGGTTTCGCGGGATGTCTCGCCGACGGCGGGCATTTCCTCGGGGCTGCTAGCTCCGAGCGGGTTCATCCCGAGCTCGAGATGCGGTGCCGAGGAGATGCCGACCGTCCCGCAGCCGACCTCGGAGATCGGCTGGCCGGCGCTGACATGGGCGCCGACGGGCACGAGCGCGGGGGCCGCATGTCCGTAGTAGACGTAGCGGCCATGGTCCGGGCCGCTTTCCACGAGCAACACCGGCGCGAAGGAGCCGAAGCCGTCGAGCCCCTCGCGGACGATCGTCCCGCTCGACACGGCGAGCTCCAAGAGGTTCGGGCCGCACTGGTTGGCGTTTCCGCCGACGTCCACTCCCTGGTCGAGCGACCACCAGCTCCTCGCGGCGACGCGCGCGAGCGGATAGAGCGGGAACACCCAGCCGTGGCTGCTCGGCGGATAGGGGGAATGCGCGAAGACCTGCACCGGGATGTTGCCTGGGCTGCTGGGGTTCGCGCGTCCCGTCGCGCCACCGCCTGCAGGGGCGGCGGGAGCCACGGGCGCCGCAGGCGTCGTGGGAGCGATCGCCGTGCCGCCGGTGTCCCCAGCGAAGGCGCTGCCCACCATTCTCGAAATGCCCACGAGCGAAACAAGCACGAGGCCCATCGCATAGGTCCGTCGGCGCAGCAAACTGACCCTTTCGTCGGCCGACGGAGTTAGCTGACGGGCTAGCGACTTGCGCCTTCCGCGGATTACCGCGGAACTCGCCCCAACAACTTGGTTCCCCCGCTCCGGGACGTCCGTCCCGGATTAGGCGGGCACAAGAGTAGCGGAACGGCTGGACGGGCGTGCAGGAAACGCGTCAGCGCTCAGGCAGGGCCCTGGTATAGCTGGCGCAGCAGGCCGTTCATGACGGGAGAGGTCTCACCGATCGCCGGGCAGCACGTCGAGCCGCCGGGCGGCGTCAGCCCGATCTCCAGGTGCGGCCCCGAGGAGAGCCCCACGACCCCGCATCCGACCTCGGCGACGGGCTGGCCCGCCTGCACGTGTTCGCCGACAGCGACCAGTGCCGGGGCAGCATGACCGTAGTAGACATACCAACCTGCATAGGGACCGGCGTCGATGCGGATCACGGGCGCATAGGGCCCGAACCCCGAAATGCCCTCGCGCACGACCGTTCCCGCGGTAAGCGCGACCTCGACCGCCGCGTTGCCGCAGGCGCCGTGCGCCGTCGCGATGTCGATGCCCTGGTCTTCGCTCCACGTCTGCGGTGCGAGCGCGACCGCGACGGGCTGGATCGGGAACGCCCACACCCCTCCTCCACCGCCGCCGACATACGTCGCACCCTGTTCGAAGGACTGCGCCGAGTTCCCCTGCGGCAGGATGATCCCCGCCTTGCGGGCCGCCGCGATTTCGGCGCGGATCTGCGCGTCCGATGGGGCCCCCGGCGCGACAAAGCTTCCTCCCGAGCTCGCCCCAGCAGGCAGGGCGTCGACCTTTCCGACCTTGCCGGAGACCTCCTTGCGTGCGAGTTCGCCGGTCGGCTTGCTAGGCGGCAGTGGCAGGGCGCGCTTTGCAGGCGGGTGGCTGGCGGTGCTCGTGCCGGTCGGATCGTGCCACGTGGCGGGTGCCGCCACCGTTGGCATGGATACGCTCGCCCGTGCGGCGGACGGCTGCTTCGGGTGGGCGGGACCCGAGCTCGAGCCGCAGCCGGCCAACTGGATTGAGAGGCAGAGCGCGGGTGCGGCCAGGATCAGAACGCCGCGCATATGCATCGGTGCGATCTTAGCCCGCGATCTTAGCCGGGAGCGCCACTCTTATACTTGGGCGGCCTCGAGGAGTCCGGGGCAAACGTCCACTCCCAGAGGAGGTTTCGATGAGCAAGATGGCCGCCCGAATCGGCGCGCCCCTGCTCGCCTTGCTCGCGCTGGCGGGCTGCGGCAGCAGTTCCAACACCAGCAGCACGAGCACGACCAGCTCGACCTCGACCGTGAGCCTGGCGGTGGCGGCGAACCCGGCGATCGAGGCAAAGGTGCCGTCGGCGATCAAATCGAAAGGCACGCTGAACGTCGCGAGTGAAGCCCAGTACGCCCCCAACGAGTTCCTCGCTCCCGACGGGCACACGGTGATCGGCATGGATCCTGACCTGGTAAGGGCGCTCGCCGAAGTCATGGGGCTGAAAGTGAACGTCATCAACTCGAACTTCGAAACGATCATCCCTGGGCTTGCGGCGGGCAGGTACGACATCGGCGCGTCGTCGTTCACCGACACCAAGGAACGTGAGAAAACGGTGGACTTCGTCACCTATTACTCCGCGGGCATCTCGTTCTACGCCAAGAGCTCGGCGAATCCCGGGGTGACCAAGCTCGCCGATCTGTGCGGCAAGTCGGTCGCGGTCCAGAAGGGGACGGTGGAGGAAGAAGGAGCGGCCGAACAGAGCAAGAAGTGCACGAAAGAAGGCAAGAAGGCCGTCACGTCGCTCAGCTTCCCGGGACAGAACCCTGTCAACCTCGCGGTTGCCAGTGGCCGGGCGGAACTCGGCATGGCCGACTCGCCGGTCGTCGCCTATCAGATCAAACTGTCGAACGGCGGTTTCAAGCTGATCGGCGAAAGCTACAACTTCAAGCCGTACGGGCTCGCGATTCCCAAGAACAACGGCATGGCGCAGCCGATGCTCGAAGCGCTGAAGGAACTCATGTCGAAGGGAACGTACACGCGGATCCTCACGAAGTGGGGCATTCAGTCCGGAGCGATCAGCGAACCGAAGATCAACGGCGCCACGAGCTGAGCTGAAGCGCGGTGTCCTCGGTACCGGGCACCGAGCCGGCGGGACGGCCCGAGGATATCCGGGCCGTCCCGGTGCGGCGGCCCGGCCGCTGGGTCGCGGCCGCGATCGTGCTCGTGCTCGCGGTCGCGATCGTCCGATCCGTCGTCACAAACCCGAATTTCCAATGGGGCGTCGTCGGCGAATACGTCTTCGACGAACGGATCCTCGAAGGCCTGCGCGTGACGATCGAGCTGACCGTGATCGCGATGGTCATCGGGATTGTTCTCGGGGTCGTGCTCGCCGTGATGCGCCTGTCTCCCAATCCCCTCCTCGCAAGCGGGAGCTGGCTCTACATCTGGTTCTTTCGCGGCACGCCCGTGCTCGTGCAACTGCTCTTCTGGTACAACGTCAGCGCGCTCTACCCGAAGATCGCGCTCGGGATCCCGTTCGGGCCGGCGTTCGTGCATCCGGACGCGAACACGCTGATCACGCCGTTCACCGCGGCGATCCTGGGACTCGGACTGAACGAGGGCGCCTACATGGCGGAGATCGTCCGCGCCGGCATCATCTCCGTGCCGTCGGGCCAGGAAGACGCCGCGCGGTCGCTCGGGATGACGCGCCTGCAGACCATGGCCAGGATCGTGCTGCCGCAGGCGATGCGGGTGATCATCCCGCCGACGGGCAACGAGACGATCTCGATGCTCAAGACGACTTCACTGGTGAGCGTCATTGCCGTTGCCGATCTGCTGTTCGCGGCCGAGGGGATCTACTCGGCCAACTTCAAGACGATCCCGCTTCTGATCGTGGTGAGCATCTGGTACATCGTCTGCACCAGTGTTCTCTATATCGGGCAGTACTACCTCGAGCGCTACTACGGACGCGGGTCCTCGCGCGAGGGACAGACCCCGCTCGCCGGCCGGATGCTGAGGGGGATGCTGGCCTTCGGACGCCACCGGGTCCATGTCGGCCCGGGCGGAGGCGAGCGGCGGTGAGCGAGCCGATGGTCAAGGCCGAGGCCGTCTATAAGCGCTTCGCGCGCCAGGAGGTCCTGAAGGGAATCACGCTGCAGGTCCTGCCAGGCGAGGTCATGTGTCTGCTCGGGCCCTCCGGCTCGGGCAAGTCCACTTTTCTGCGCTGCATAAACCATCTCGAGAAGATCGACGCCGGCCGCCTGTCCGTGGACGGGGAGCTCGTCGGCTACCGCCAGGTCGGCGCCACGCTTCACGAGCTGCGCGAACGCGAGGTCGCCCGCAAGCGCTCGGAGATCGGGATGGTCTTCCAGCAGTTCAACCTGTTTCCCAACATGACCGCGCTTGAGAACGTGACGTGCGCGCCGATCCTCGTGAGGAAGCTCTCGCGGGAGCAGGCGGGTTCGCGCGCCCGCGAGCTGCTTGGTCGCGTCGGGCTGCCGGACAAGCTCGACAGCTATCCGGCGCAGCTCTCGGGCGGACAGCAGCAGCGAGTGGCGATCGCCCGGGCGCTTGCGATGGAACCCAAGCTGATGCTCTTCGACGAGCCCACCTCGGCGCTCGATCCCGAGCTTGTGGGTGACGTGCTTCAGGCGATGAAGCGGCTCGCCGGCGAAGGTATGACGATGATCGTCGTCACGCACGAGACGGGCTTCGCGCGGGAAGTGGCCGACTGCGTCGTGTTCATGGACGCCGGGATCGTGGTGGAGGCGGGAGGCCCGTCTGAGGTGCTCGAGCATCCGCGCGAGCAGCGCACCAGGGAGTTCCTCTCGAAGGTGCTGTAGCGGGCGGCGCCTCAGCCGAGATGGGCATCGAGGCGTTCGAGCGCCTGCGGCAGGTTCGCCCTTCCGAACCCGAAGCGGACGTGCCGGGGCTCCCCATAGACGGCTCCCGGCAAAAGCAGCACGTCTGCGTGCTCCGCCGTCTGCTCACACCAGCGCTGCACGTCGAAGCTGCCGCTCACCCGGGGGAAGCCGATCGGCCCCGCCGTGGGCGGGACCCACTCGAACAGGTCGCGGCGTCGCTCGAGAAAGGCCTCCAGGAGCGGGAGGTTCACGAGCACGAGCTCGCGACTTCGCTCGACGAGGGTGTCGGCGTGGCGCAGGGCGAGCGCGAGAAGCAGTTCGCTCGGCGCGCTCGAGCAGATCGTCGTGTAGAGCTTCAGCTCGCGAATGCGATCGAGCAGCGTCGCGTCGCGGCTTGCCAGCCAGCCGATCCGTAGCCCCGGAAGCCCGTAGGCCTTGGAGACGGTGTTCAGCGAGATCGCCTGCTCGTAGAGATCGCAGGCCGCGGGGAGGCGGTCCGCCGGATCATGCTCGAGGCCGCGGTACACCTCGTCGCTGAGCAGCACGATCGAGCGATCGCGCGCGATCGCAACTAGCTGCTCGAACGTCGCCTGCGGCATCTGCGAGCCGGTCGGGTTGTGCGGGCTGTTGACGTAGATCAGCTTCGTGTTGGGGCGCAGCAGCCGTTCGAGCGCCGGCAGATCGTAGGCCCAGGCCTCCTCGTACCTGCGCCGCCAGAGGCTCACGTCGGCGCCGGTGCTGCGGGCTACCTCGATCGCGGATCCGTAGCAGGGAGCCTCGACGATCACGTGATCGCCGGCGCCGAGCAGCGCGTGGTAGGCCGTGAAGATTCCCTCCTCTGCGGCGGCGAGCGTCAGCACATCCTCGGGCCTCGCGCGCTCGTAGCGGGCGGCCACCGCCGCCCGCAGCTCCGGCGAGCCGGCGACCTCGGTGTAGCCCAGGCCGAGGCTGGTCAGCCGCTCGGTGGCGTCGGGCTCGAGCGCCAGCAGGTCTGCCACCGACAGCGACTCGCAGTCACTGCTCGAGAGCATCAGCTCCGTGCTGAACTCCCAGCGCTCGTAGAAGCGCTCGATCGCAAAGGGCCGGATGTCCACCGCTTGATGCTACGTCTCGGCGGCCTCCCGTTCGCGTCGCCCGCTAGCTCGGCGCACGCCTGCTCGGGTGGATCGACCGCGAGCCGCTTGCGACCTCGGCCGAGGCCCGTCAAATATTCGTCCAGCCGCTGTCCTAACTCGGACAAAAGGTCGCCACGGGGTCGATCCGCCGGTGACCGCGTGCGTTCTGCGCGCGCGGAGGAGAGCGACCTTGACCGACAGCGAGCCAACATCCCAGCCGCCGGCGCGCGGAGCG
>Ga0210408_10005321_pt1 | contig 11324 bp, 7 predicted proteins | sample IncBWH4MmetaG_FD_155471 | JGI IMG/M metagenome (GOLD analysis project Ga0210408, IMG submission 155471) | Forest soil microbial communities from Barre Woods Harvard Forest LTER site, Petersham, Massachusetts, United States - Inc-BW-H-4-M | ecosystem: Environmental > Terrestrial > Soil >... | reverse complement strand
ACAGCCTGCGGCGCGGCGTCGATTGGGTGGCGCGCATCGGCGGCGAAGAATTCGCCATCGTGCTGCCCGAGACCGGCTATCAGCAGGGGCTCGACGTCGCCCGCAAGCTGCGTGCCGCGATCGCGCAGCCCCCGTTCAAGACGGAAGGCAAGAGCGTGGACGTGACCGCGAGCTTCGGACTGTGCGGACTCGACCGCGTGCCCGCCGGCGAGCGTCGGCTCGCGGAGCGCGTCCTGAAGATTGCCGACGCGGCGCTCTACCGCAGCAAGAACGCCGGCCGCAATTGCGTCACGGGCACCATGCTGAACGCAGCGATTCGACTGAAGCGCGTCGGTGGCGAAATCCCGTTCATCATGACGCAAGCCCTTGCCGGGGCTGAGCGTTTGCGCACGCGCGCCGCGTCTGTCCACATGGTTATGCACAAATTCTGTGGATAAGTCCCCCGCGGTGGCAACCGCCTCCCGCTTGTGTGAGACTCCGCGTCTTTCGCGTCGCGAGCCCACCCATGAAGAAGACAGGCAGCGAACAGGACACCCCGGCTGAGCCTCTCGAGCGGGCGCGGCTGCAGGCGGACGTCGCCAAGCAGCGCGTGCGCATCGCCAAGGAAGAGCTGAAGCGCGCACGCAAGCGCCTGAAAGAGGCCAAGCGCGAAGCGAGGCGCGCGCGTAAGCACTCCGCAGCCGCACGCAAGGTGTGGAAGCGCGCCCGCCGTGCCCAGAAAGACAAACCCGGGTCCAAAGTGGTGAAGAAGGCTGCGCCGCGTGTGAAGCGCAGACCGGCTGCGGCGTCGGCAAAGCCTGCCCGCAACCCGAGGCGTCCCGCCGCCGCGCAGCGCGCGGCGCCGAAGCGCACCGCCCGCAGCGCCCCGACCCGTCGCCGCACCCGACGAGCCACGCCACGCGCCCCGGCAGCACCTCGGGCCGCGGTGCGTCGTAGTGCGCCGCGCCGCGCAGCCTCCACGACCAGCGCGCCTCCCGCGCCCGCCGCCGCGCCTGCGGACGAAGGCGCGCTTCCGGCGGTTACCCCCGCCGACCAGGCGGCCTGAAGGCTAAGGGATTTGCCTCATGCAAGATCAGCACGTTTCACCCTCCAGTTCGCGGATGCTCGCAGGGTACCTCACGGACATCGAACAGCTGCTCGATGAACAGCACCGCGACGCGGCGCTGCGCGAAGCCTTCGATCTGCCGCGCATTGCGGTCGCGCTGACCGACCCGCAGCTGCGCTGCTCCGGCGAACAGGTGAAGACCTGGTGCGAGCAATGGATCGGGCCGCCAGGCCCCGAGCGCCGCGCGCACAGCCTCGATTACGAGCGCGTTGGCCGCAACGTCAGCGAGCGCGTGACGCAGCAAGGCGCTGCCGGTCCCGAATCGGTGCCCACGCGCGCGCTGCGCAGGCTGCGACTGCGCCGTTACCTGCGCACGCCGTCGCGCGGTTTTTCCGCGACGCATAGCGAGAACCTCGCCCCCCAGGAGACCGAAGCGGTCGAGATGTGTACGGCGCTGGTCGAAGCCGCACGCCGCTGGTACGCCCGCAGCGCGTGTCACGACACCACCGTGCAGACCAATCTCGCGCGGCTTGCCGTTCTGCGCTAGATCGCCTCCCTGAACGGACATTCAACGCTATCTTCACAGCGCGCCCGTCGGCCGTCGAAGCCTATCTATTTGTTCCACCTGACTTTATCCGGGCTCTAACGCGCGTCTTGCGTCTCTTCCGGGGTTGGTGGAATATAGCCGCGCTCGGGGGGATCATAAATATTGAGTGCACGTTCAATGCACCACTCAAGCAGCGTACACAGAATCTCTGCCGTAGAGCGCGGCGCGCGCCCGCCGCTGCGAGTCGGCGTGGTCCTCGCGCATCACTTCACGCTGTCGGCGTTCGCGGTGTTCATCGATCACCTGCGTCTGGCTGCTGACGAAGGCGATCGCAGCCGGCCCCTGCACGTGCAATGGTCGATCATGGCGAGCCGCCCGGAGTCGGTGCCGGCGAGCTGCGGCGTGCTGCTCGAGCCCACCAGCGCGCTGCTGTCGCCGGAACTGCTGGACTACGTGGTGGTGATCGGCGGGCTCCTGCACGCGGGGCCGCAGATCGATGAGACGACGACGCGCTACCTGCGCGAGGTTGGCGCGACGCAGCTGCCGCTGATCGGCATCTGCACGGGCAGCTTCATCCTGTGCCGCACGGGGCTGATGAAAGGCCGGCGCTCCTGCGTCAGCTGGTATCACTATCAGGATTTTCTCGAGGCCTTTCCCAACCAGGCGGTCATCGCCGACCGCCTGTTTCTGGCGGATGGCCCGCGCATCACCTGCGCCGGCGGCGCGGGAGCTGCGGCGCTCGCGACCTACCTGATCGAGCAGCATCTGGGGCCGGCGGTCGCGCAGAAGGCCAGCCAGGTGCTGCTGTTCGACCGGCCGCGCTCCGGCAGCGATGCCCAACCGCACCCACCGCTGTCGGAAACCGTCACCGAGCCGCGGGTACGCCGTGCGCTGCTGCTCATGGAGCAGAACCTCGCGCGTCCCATCGCGGTCGCCGCGGTGGCAGGCGAGCTCGGCCTGTCCGCGCGGCAACTGGAGCGCCTGTGCCGGCAGCACGTCGGCATGGGTCCGGCCTCGCTCTACCGGCAGCTGCGCATGCGTTACGCGAATTGGCTCATCGAGAATACCGACCGCTCGGTTACCGACATCGCCAACGAAGCGGGATTTGCGGACTGCGCGCACTTCTCCCGTCAATTCAAGGATGCCTACGGGCTGTCGCCCTCGACGCGCCGCCTGCAGCCGCAGCGCGCCGCCAACGGCGATGCCGCGCGGGCACGGGTTTTCGAGTAGCTGCGGGCGCGCTTGCGGCGCAGCCGTGGTGCACTTCATTTCTAAAGGGATCAAGCAATGAACTCGAAGATCTCCTATGCGGTAGCGGCCATCCTGGGAGGTTCGTCCTGCGCAGCGTACGCTGCCGAGCCGGCGACCGAGAGTACCGAAGCGGGTGCCGGAGCGCTCGAAGAGATCACCGTCACCGCGCAGCGCCGCGCGGAGAACATCCAGGACGTGCCGATTTCGATGCAGGCCCTCACTGCGCAGGCGTTGCAGCAGCTGAACGTGTCGACGCTCGACGACTACATCAAGTTTCTGCCGAACGTCACGTCGGCCAACAACGGGCCGGGCCAGAACGAGGTGTTCATGCGCGGGCTGAGTGCCGGATCGCAGGCCAGCCAGGGGAGCGGTTCGACGGGGGTGTGGCCCAACGTCGCCATTTACCTCGACAACCAGTCCGGCCAGCTTCCGAACCGCAACCTCGACATCTATGCTGCCGATTTGAACCGCATCGAGATTCTGGAGGGCCCGCAGGGCACGCTGTTCGGCGCAGGGGCCCAGGCTGGTGTGATTCGCTACATCACCAACGAGCCCAAGCTGGATAAGGTCGAGGCCAACGTGAAGGCGGGTTACGGGGTAACCGCCCACGGTGACCCGAATACCGCCTTGACGGCGGTGCTGAATCTGCCGGTCATCGCCGGCACCGCCGCGGTGCGCGCGGTGGTCTACGACGATCGGCGCGGCGGCTACATCGACAACGTGCCGGCGACGTTCACGCGCAAGAACACCGATTTCGGCATCCATTACGCGAACTACGCAATCGCATGCTCGATCGGTTCGCCGGTGTCGCCCGCGCCAGGCAATTCCTCCTGCCCGCCGGTCATGGTGGGCGGCGTGAACCAAAACGTCACGACTTTCGGCGTGCCGCCTGGCGCCGCGGCTATTAATAACAACAACATCGCGGCCAGAGCCATCAATCCGGTGACCTACCAGGGAATCCGCGTCGAGGGGAAGTACCAATTCAACGACGACTGGGACTTGCTGATCACGCAGTCGTACCAGGACATGGACGCGCGCGGGGTGTTTTACCAGCAGCCCAACGCGTCCGATGGCGCGCCAATCTCGCCGCTCCAGGTCACTTTGTTCAACAACGCCTACGACAAGGACAAGTTCGAAAACACCGCCTGGACTGTGAACGGCAAGTTCGGCGCTCTGAAGGTTGTGTATACCGGCGGCTATCTCGTGCGCCATGTCGATCAGATCGGTGACTACACGAATTACTCGCGCGGTCTGTATGGCGATTACTATCAGTGCGTTGGCCCGGGTACGGACGTGCCCGCGTCAAAATGCTACTCACCGAGCGCCGTCTGGCACGCAGCCGAGCGCAACGAGCACCAGCAGCATGAATTCCGTCTAAGCACTCCGGATGATTGGCGAGTGCGTGCGATCGGTGGCGTGTACTGGGAGGACAACAAGCTCTTCGACCAGACCGCGTGGATGTACAAGAACATCCCGCCGTGCACCTCGAACGGCCCGGGCGGCACGCCGGGCAGCCCGGTCGTCGGGGCACCGGGCAATGCCGGTTGCCTGTCGAATCTCGGCACGTTCCGCAACACGACCGTTCAGAGTCCCGGCCTTCAGGGCGACAACAGCTCCTTCTACCAGGACCAGGTACGCGATACCAGGCAGACGGCCTTCTTCGCCTCTTTCGACGTCGACCTGATTCCGAAGGTCCTGACGGTTACGGCCGGAACACGCCATTTCCGTTTCGAGAACTCCATGAAGGGCAGCGTATCGTCCAGTTTCGGCTGCTACGAGACCGGCCTGCCCCCCGGCGGCTGCCACGGAGACGTGGGCTCATTCAGTTTCAACCTCGACAACCCCATCGGCGGGCAACCCCTCAAGGACACCGAGTCTGGCTGGAAGAGCCGTGCGAACCTGACCTGGCACATCGTGCCGGATGTCATGGTGTACTACACGTACTCGCAGGGTTTCCGACCCGGCGGCTTCAACCAGAATGGCGGGGCGTTGAAGGCCCTGGACCCGGCTCCGGGACGCAATTTTGAGGCGCAGTTGATACTTCCCAGCTCCTACAAGTCCGACGACCTCACCAACAATGAAATCGGCTGGAAGACGGAGTTCCTTGACCATCGCCTGCAGTGGAACGGCGCCCTGTACCGCGAGACCTGGAACAACGTCCAGGTCGCCTTCTTTGACACCGGCGTGACCGGCAATATCTTCTTCGACACCAACGGCCAGAACTTCCTCATCCAGGGTGTCGAGACCTCGCTGGTGGCCCGCGTCCTGCCCGGGCTCACCCTGCAGGGGGCGGCATCCTGGAATTACAGGCGGGGACAGACGAATTCGCCGGTACTGATCGACAACAATCCGGGTACGGCGAATTTTGGCAAGCCGATCACCCAGGCCTGCACGCCGCTCCAGATCTGCACGCCGGTCGTCAACCCGTATGGCGCTTTTGGTTCCCCGAGCGCCAACACACCACCGCTGCAGTTCAGCCTGCGTGCTCGATACGACTGGAACATGGCGGGGGGATACACGCCATTCGTGCAGTTCGGCGCCACTCACACCGGCCATTCATTTACCCAGGCGGGCGCGAATCCGACTTTCTCGCCAGGCGGGGCCGTCACGACCTCCCGCGGGCGGTTTGAGAACCCTGCATACTCGACCTACGACGCCTCATTCGGCGTCGGGAAAGATACGTGGATTGTGACGGTGTACGGCGAGAACCTGAGTAATTCGAACGCCAGCGTCTTTGTCAGTACCGATCAGTTCATCGTCGCGCAGACGCCGCTGCGGCCGCGGGTGCTGGGCGCGTCGATCGACTACCGGTTCTGAGCCTCGCGATAGCGCGTGAGGGCATCGCCGAGAGCGGCGCGCAGGGGTCCGAGCCAAGCCTCGTAGTGACGCCACTGGTCGAGGCCCTCGCGATAGAGCGGCTGACGCACCTGCTCCGAGCTGGCGGTGCGGACGCTGCGCTCGGTCTTGTGGAACTCGACGCACGCGGACTCGAACTCTAGCTCGCAGTACTCGAGTAGTCGGCGCACGGAGCCTTCCAGACCATCCACCAGGTCCTCGTGCTGCACACGCAGCACGCGCCCCGGCAGGACCGCATCCCAATGGCGCATGAGCTCGAGGTAGGTACGGTAGTAGCGGGCGATGTCTTCCATGCTGTAGGCAAATTCCTGGCCCTTGGCAAACAGCTGCTTGAAATTGCCGAAGCAGCAGGCCATCGGCTCGCGCCGCGCGTCGATGATCTTGGCGTTCGGCAGCATCAGGTGGATCAGCCCGACATGTCGGAAGTTGTTCGGCATCTTGTCGATGAAGCGCGCCTTGCCGGTGCGGTAGACACGCGTGGCGCGCAGGTATTTCTCGCCGAGCTGTCGAAACTCCTCGGAACGCATCTGCGCCAGTATCGCCGGATAGCGCGGATTCTGCGGCTCCCAATCGCGGCCCTGCAGGCCTGCCACGATACGCGGCATATCGGCAAGCTCGTGCGTACCTTCGACGGCGGAGTGCGACGCCAGGATCTGCTCGATCAGTGTCGAGCCGGAACGCGGCAGGCCAACGATGAATATCGGCTCGCCCGCACCCGGGACGGCGTCCCGGGTGCGGGCGAAAAGCTCCGGAGTGCAGACTTCAATTTGCAGTCGCGTATTGAGCTCAACAACTTCCGGCCGGTAGCGACTCTCGGAACGCTTCAGCGCATTGCCGCGCCCGTAATATACGAAGGACTCCTCGTACCGCCCCCGGTCTTCGAGCGCCTTGCCGAGCGCGAAGCACAGGTGGTACCGATCCACGACCGACGTCGACGCGGCCGACTCCACCGTGTGCATCTGCGCTAACTCCGCGTCCGTGAAGCGGTAGGTCTTGAGGTTGGCGAGGCTCCAGTAGGCGTCGCCGAAACCTGCGCGAGCCTGCGCCGCGGCGCGATATTCGGCGATCGCCTCCTCGCGCTGCCCGAGGGTCTTGAGCCCGTGGGCAATCGACAGGTGCAACTCGGCTGGCTGCGCGGCACCGGTCAACAGCTCGCGGTAGAGCTCGATGGCCCGCTGGTGCTGACCGAGACCCACGCAGGTCAGCGCCAGCAGCAGTCGGTAACTGCGATCTGAACGATCCACCGCGAGCAGCTTCTCCACCTGCTGCTGCGCCTCCTGATAAAGGTGACGCTCGTTGAGCACCTGCGCATAATCGAAGCGGGCGGCGTGATAGTCGGGGGCCAGATCGAGCACCGCCTCGAGCAGCAGTTGCGCGTCGTCGAGCACCTCGCGCGCGATGCCGATGCGCGCGAGCAGGCGCATGGCCTCGACATGATGGCCATGTTTGAGCAGGAAACCGCGCACCAGACTCTCGGCCGCCCCCAGCTCCCCGTCCGAAAAGAGCGCGGTCGCGGTTACCACATCGGCGGGCAATTGCTTGAGCTGCGCGACGTGCGCGGCCGCAGTTGCCGCCTCGGCCGGCTGCCCAGTCATGCGGTAGAGGCCCTCCAGCATGCTCCAGCTCGCCGACAGTGCGGGATTGATGCTCACGCCGTGCAGAAAGGCCGCGATCGCTTCAGGAGCTTGCTTCAGTGCCACATGACAGTTACCGCGCTCCTGGAATAGTCCGCTGAAGCGCGGATGCAGCCGCTCAAGTTCGGCGAGGGTCGCCAGCGCTGCCGGGACATCGCCGAGCCGGCGCTGCGCCACCGCGCGCAGATACAGCACGTCGCGATTCTCGGGCGCGCTGACCAACAGTGAGTCGGCCGCCCGCAGAGCTTCCGTGAACCGCCGCACCTTCACGAGCTCGCGGATGCGCCCGACTTCGAGCTCCACAGCGGAAGCGTGGTTCATCGATTCGCGTCCCGGCCGGCGCTTTTCGCCCTGTGGCCCAGTGTGAGCGCGCTGAAAAAGATCGTCAGCAGGCAACATCCCACCATGGTCGCGAAAACGCCGCCCCAGCCCAAGTGGTCGGCGAGCCAGCCGACGCCGATCCCGGAGATCGCCGAGCCGAAAACGTAGCCGAAGAAGCCCGTGAAGCCGGCGGCGGTGCCGGCCGCCTTCTTGGGCACCAGGTCGAGGGACTGCAGGCCGATGATCATGATCGGCCCGTAGATCAGGAAACCGATCGCAATGAGCGCGGCGTAGTCGATCCACAACGGCCCCTTGGCGTTGAACCAGTACGCCAGCACGGCGATCAGGGTCAGCGCCATGAACAGGATGGTCGCGGGCGCGCGCTTGCTCTTGAACCACTTGTCCGAGATCCAGCCGCAGGCGATGGTGCCAGGGATGGCCGCCCACTCGTACAGCGACCATGCGACACTCGATTCCTTGAAAGAGTAGCCCTTGGCGGTCTCGAAATACGTCGGAATCCAGTTCTCCACCCCATAGCGCACGAAGTAGCAGAACACGTTGGCGGCTGCGATAGCCCACAGGTAGCGGTTGGGCAGTACGTACTGAAAGATGATTTCCCGGAAAGTGAGGGTGCGCTCGGCGGCCGCGCTGTAGCCGCTCGGATAGTCGTTCTTGTACTGCTCGATGGGCGGCAGGCCGCGCGATTGCGGCGTGTCCTGCAGCAGGAAGTACACGCCGATCGCCACCAGCGCGGCGATGAGCGCATTGAAATAGAACTTGGCGTGCCAGTCATGGAACAGCAGCACGCCGACAAAGGCAAAATTCGCCACCAGCGCGCCGCCGATATTGTGGGCGGTATTCCACATCGAGACCGTCAACCCACGCTCCCGGGTGCTGAACCAGTGGACCATGGTCTTGCCGCACGGCGGCCAGCCCATGCCCTGCACCCAACCGTTGAGCACCTGTAGGGCCGCGATGCTGAGCAGTGAGGCGTAGGCGGCCTCGATGAGGCCGAACGCCGCCATGAGTGCGCTCGACAGCAACAGGCCGAGTGGCAGGAAGTATTTCGGGTTGCTGCGGTCGGAGACCGAGCCCATGAGAAACTTCGACAAACCGTAGGCGATCGACAGCCCGGTGAGCGCCATGCCGAGTTGCGCCTTGTGGTACTCGGGATGCTCGCGCAGGATGTCCGGGATGGCGAGCGCCAGGTTGCCGCGCACCAGATAGTAGCCGGCGTAGCCGATGAAGATGCCAAAGAACACCTGCAGGCGCAGCCGACGATAGGTCGGGTCCACCTGTTCGGGCGGCAACGGCGCAGCGAACGCCGCCGGCTTCAGTAGCCCGATCATCGCTCACTCCTTAAGGTGCGCTTCAACGCTGGCTGCTCTCCCAGCCGAGCGCGCTGTAATACGGGACGGTTGCGCGCGGCAGCATCGCCGTACCGCGAATGTGATCGGCCGCCTTTTCCGCCAGCATGATGGTGGGAGCGTTGAGATTACCGGTGGTGATGGACGGCATTATGGAAGAGTCGACCACCCGCAACGCCTCCACGCCAATGACGCGTGTCTGCCCGTCGACCACCGCTTGTCGGTCCGTGACGCTGCCCATCCTGCAGGTGCACGAGGGGTGGAAGGCGCTCTCGGCCTTGTCGCGGATGAAGGCATCGATCTGCTCATCGGTCACCACCGCCGCTCCCGGCTGCAGCTCGCGGCCCCGATAGCGATCGAAAGCCGGCTGCGCGAAGATCTCGCGCGTCAGGCGCACGCAGGCGCGCATCTCCTCCCAGTCCTGGGGTCGGGACATGTAGTTGAAGCAGATCCTGGGCTTGTCGAGCGCCTCGGCGGATCTCAAGCGCACCCACCCCTGGCTGCGCGAGCGCATTGGCCCCGTGTGCGCCTGAAAGCCGTGCTCGCGCGCGAGTGCCGAGCCGTCATAATTCACCGCCAGCGGCAGGAAATGAAACTGGATGTCCGGGTAGCGCACGCCGGCGCGGCTGCGGATGAAGCCGCCGGTCTCGAAGTGATTGCTGGCCCCGAGGCCGTCCTTGGTGAGGAGCCAGCGCGCGCCGATGAGCGCGCGGCGCATGACCGATAGCTGCGAATAGAGGGTGATCGGCTCGCGGCTGGCGACCTGGAAGTAGAACTCCAGGTGATCCTGCAGGTTCTCGCCCACACCCGGCAGTTCGCGCACCACGCCGATGCCGTGGGTGGCGAGCTCGGGTTCCGGGCCGATGCCGGAGAGCATCAGCAGCTGGGGCGAGTTGATCGGACCTGCACACAGGATGACCTCGCGCCGTACGCGCACCTCGTGCAGCACCCCGCCGCGGCGATAGCGAATGCCGACCGCCCGCCGCCCCTCGAACAGTACGCGCGTGGCGAGCGCGTGGGTACGCACCGTCAGATTGCCCCGTCGCATCGCCGGTCGCAGGTAGGCATTCGCAGCGCTGCAGCGCCGGCCGCCACCCACGGTCATGTCCATCTGCCCGAAGCCTTCCTGCTGAAAGCCGTTCATGTCGGCCGTCGCTGCGTAGCCGGCCTGCCGCCCCGCCTCGAGCCACGCCGCATGCAGCGGGTTGGTGAGGAGTCCCCGGCGCGTCGCCAGCGGACCGTCGGCACCGCGGTAGTCATCGCCGCCCTCGGCGCGGCGTTCCGCGCGCTTGAAGTACGGCAATACCTGCTGGTAGCCCCAGCCGGCGGCGCCTTCGGCCTCCCAGCGCTCGAAGTCGAGTGGGTTGCCGCGCACGTACACGAGGCCGTTGATCGAGGAGGAGCCGCCGAGCACCTTGCCGCGCGGCGTGTGCAGCCGGCGGCCATTCAGGTGCGGCTCCGGTTCGGTGTAGTAGCGCCAGTCGTAGCGCGCCATGTTCATGGGGATCGAAAGGGCGCTCGGCATCTGGATCCACGGCGAGCGGTCCGAGCCGCCGTACTCGAGCACCAGCACGCTGTCCTTGCCGTCCTCGGTGAGACGATCCGCCAGCACGCAGCCGGCGGAGCCCGCGCCGACGATCACGTAGTCGACAGTCTCCTGCGTCACACTAGTAAGGCGCGTCGATGTCGCCCATGGCGACATACACGCTCTTAAGCTGCGTGTAATGCTCGATGGCGGCGCGGCCGTTCTCGCGCCCCAGCCCCGACATCTTGACACCGCCGAACGGCAACTCGACGGGCGTGATGTTGTAGTGATTGATCCAGCAGGTGCCGGCCTGCAGCTGCGCGATAACGCGGTGCGCGCGTGTCAGGTCGTTGGTGAACACGCCGGCGGCCAGACCGAACTCGGTGGCGTTGGCGCGCGCGATCACCTCGTCCTCCTCGGCGAACTCCAGTACCGACATCACCGGACCGAAGATCTCCTGGCGCACGATGTCCATGTCGTCATGGCAGCCGTCAAACACCGTGGGCGCGACGAAATGGCCACTCGCCAGATCTCCGCTCGTCACCCGCGCGCCGCCCGTAAGCACCCGCGCGCCCTGCGCCCGACCGCGGGCGATGAACCCCAGCACCTTCTCCATGTGCTCCGCGGAAATCAGCGCTCCCACCTGGGTGGCAGGATCCATCGGATCCCCGACGCGCATGGCGGCGGCGCGCGTCCGCAGGCGCTCCACGAAGGCGGCGCGCACGCTCTTGTGCACGAACACGCGCGTGCCGTTCGAACACACCTCGCCGGCCGAGTA
>Ga0210408_10005320_pt1 | contig 11325 bp, 15 predicted proteins | sample IncBWH4MmetaG_FD_155471 | JGI IMG/M metagenome (GOLD analysis project Ga0210408, IMG submission 155471) | Forest soil microbial communities from Barre Woods Harvard Forest LTER site, Petersham, Massachusetts, United States - Inc-BW-H-4-M | ecosystem: Environmental > Terrestrial > Soil >... | reverse complement strand
CGACCACGCCGCCTTGCTTACGATACTTGTCAAAAGTTTCTGCGGTCAGGCGCTCACCAGTAGCTGCCCACTGCACGTCCTTGTACGTGATGCCCATATTTTCCTGCCATCCGGGATCAAAGATGGCGGACTGCAGCGCGGTGCTCCCGGCCGTATAGGGATAGCATTCGGTCGTGACATCCAGGCCGTGTTCCTGTGCGCCCTTGACCATGGCGATGAGCTGGGGCGTGAACTTCAGGCCCATGCTGGTGATGTGCACGACATGAAGCGGAGCACCTGTGGCTGCCGTGGCGGCGAGGACTTCTTCGAGTGCAGCAAGGCCGGTGTTGGGTTCCTTGAGGCCACCATAGCGCAAATGGACATGGACAGAGGCGCTGTATTTCGCGGCGATGCGGAACATTTCCACAATCTCCCAGTGGGTGGCGCCCGGCGTGTAATTGACGCCCATGCCTTCCGCCAGAGCGCCCTGGCGAAAGCCTTTGTCCACGGCGGCCGTAATTTTGGCGAGCTCCTCGGGCGAAGCCGCGCGATGAGCTGCATCGCCCGTGGGGAGCATACCGCCCTGCGGATCGCCCATCACCTTCATGCGGACGGGAATGTGGCCGACGCTTACGCCGAAATTGATCAGCGACTTGCCTTCCCGGACGGCGTACCAGCGATCGACGTCGTCGGTGCCGGCTTCGAGTTCGAGGGAGGTGGTCACGCCGTCGCGAGCCTGATATTCGTAATTTCGCGGCTCCTGGCCGTGTTCGTGGAGGTCGATGAAACCGGGCGCGACGACGAGCCCCTTGGCGTCGATGGTGGACGTGGCGCTTATCCGGTTGGCGGAGATGACGGCGATTTTTCCGGCCCGAATGCCGACGTTGCGAACCGCGTCGAGGCCGGATTCAGGATCCATCACTCGACCGTTGAGAATGGCGATCTCGTAGGTTTCATCGGCGGCGCAGCGGGCATGCAACTTGGAGGCAAGAGCACCAATAGCAGCGAGGAGCACGAGGGTGACCGCTATCTGCGCGGAATTCAATCTACGCATGCAATCTCCGATGCGCCGCATACACCATGCGGGCGGCATCGTACATCAGAGTTGGAGTTATGTCGTTAGGCTGGGGCAAAGAAAAACCCCGGGTCTTCGGGGGGTAAGAAGACCCGGGGTCGGGGTATTGCAGAGGGGGGCCGGAGGAAAGTCGTGAGCCCTAGTGCACCTGGTGCACAGTCAGCAGGCAAATCTTGCGAAGCTCTTCATACGTGAAGAACGTTTCTTCCTGGCCGCCGGCGCGCTCGGTGTGCCCTAGTCCGGATTCACTGGAGATCCGGGAGAGTTCACTTTCCGGGATGCCCAGCAGCATGGCCGCACGGCCTTGCGTGACATACTTGGGTACTGAGGCGTTCATGTTCAACCCTCCTCAGGCAGCCGCCGTGGCCATGCCATCTTCTTCCACAGCGAGAATCATTGTTTTGTAGATATCGACGTCCCACTCGTCGCCGATGCGCATCCTTAGGGTGTCGCCGCCCTCTTTCAGGAGCTTGCCGCGGAGTGGAACTCTGATATCGCCGAGTGCAACCTGCAGGACCACAGGCTGTCCGATCCACATCGCGAATGCGCTAGGCTGCATGCCCCCTCCGTGTGGTATGTCCCGACGCGTAGAGAATCGCGCTTTGGCCTGCGGAGGCCAATGGTACAGAGAGAGCAGAGTGCTAGTAAGAAAGTACTGGGGAAAGAATTTCTCCAGTTTTGCGCACGGAGCGAGCGAAGTACATAGGTACTGTTTTTTCGGGACGTGCGAGCCATTGGCCCGGGGGGAGGCGACTGGCATTCTCGGTGCGTGACGAACAACCACATCACGGGCCCGTTCGAAAGGGCAACACCGGCCGCTCGGCCAGGGATTGGCCTGGCATTGGGAGGCGGCTTTGCGCGGGGATTTGCGCACCTGGGAGTGCTGCGGGTGCTGGAACAGCACCACATACCTATATCGTGTATCGCGGGAACCAGCGTGGGGAGCATCCTGGGCGCGGCGTACGCCAGCGGAGCGCCGCTGGCGCGCATCATCGCGACGTGCCGAACATTACGTTTACGAGACATCGCCCGGTGGCGCGTTTCGCGGCTGGGTTTTGCCAGCAACCACCGGTTGGGCGACCTGATCGAACGGGTTTTCGAGGCCCGGCAGTTCGAGGAACTGCGCATCCCCATGGCGGTGGTGGCCACCGACTTGAACAGCGGCGAACCGGTAGTGATTACCCACGGAAACCTGATTGACGCCATCCGCGCGAGCTGCGCATTCCCGGGATTGTTCGAGCCGGTGGAAATGGGCACGCGCTGTCTTGCAGACGGAGCCCTTGTCGCGCCGGTACCAACACGCGCGGCGCGGGATCTGGGAGCGGCGTATGTGCTCGCCGTATCGGTGGGAATGCAGGACGGGTATGTCGGAACGCCGAGCAATATCTTTCAGGTGGTCAGCCGGGCGGTAACGGCGGCCCAAAAACATCAATCCGAGGTTTGGGAGCGGCACGCGGATCTGGCGCTGCGGCCGGATGTGCAGTCATTGGCTTGGGATGATTTCGAGCGCGCCGATGAGGCCATCGAAGCAGGCGCGGCGGCGGCCCGCAGCGCGCTGCCCCGGATTCAAAAGTTCTTAGCGCGGACAGAAAGCGTGCACGAATTGGGCCTGCAGGAACACACGCAACTTCAACCAGCGGAGGCGCTGCGATGATTCGCCTGAATGCATGGTACGCGGTCCTGGCGGCTCTGGGACTGCTTTGGTATGAATGCGGACACGACTTCGGCGTTTTCTGTTACCGTATTGGTTGTGGCGTGTTTAGCATAGCTCGCGAGCGGGCGCTGGAGCTTGCGCCGCTGAGAGTCGCAACGAATCCGGTGAGGACCAACGCAGCGTGCTCGAATCGATTCTTCATTTTCTCCGCTCACTCTACGACCCCGAGGGACTAAAGGAACTCATCCGCAGCGGCGGCGCGCCGCTGGTTTGCACTATTGTGTTCGTGGAAACCGGATTCTTCGTAGGTTTTTTCCTCCCTGGCGATTCCCTGCTGGTCACTGCGGGCATTTTTGCAGCCGCTGGAGTGGTGCCGCTGCGGTGGCTGCTGCTACCGGTGATGGGTTGCGCGATTGCGGGCGACCAGATCGGCTATTGGATCGGGCGCACGGCCGGTCCGGCGCTGTATAAGCGTGAGGACTCTTTGTTTTTCCGGCGCAGCCACTTGCAGAGGGCGCACGACTTTTATGAGAAATACGGCGGGCGCGCGGTGATTTTTGCGCGTTTCGTGCCGATTGTTAGGACATTTTGCCCGCCGGTGGCCGGGGCAGCATACATGCCCTATTCGCGATACTTGATCTTCGATATTTGCGGCGGGGCGTTTTGGGTGGGAGCGATGATTCTGGGCGGTTACTCTCTGGGACGAACAGTGCCGAACATCGGGCAGCGGATTCATTATGTGATCGCCGTGGTGGTGGTGGCGTCCGTGCTCCCGGCGGTGATCAGCATTGTGCGGGCGCGGCGCGCGGTTGCACGCGGGGAGGCCCGGTAGCGGTGGCGGCCCGCAAGGTTCGTGCTGTCATTTTCGATATTGGACGGGTGCTAATCCGCATCGATGTGGCTCGCGCGATGAAAGGAATGGCCTCCGGACTGTCGCTAACGGCAGAAGAGCTTTGGACGGCCATCGAAAAGGACCCTCGCTGGAAAGATTGGCAGGAAGGGCGCATCTCTGCACGGGATTGGCATTTGCACGTGAAGCAGAGGTTTGGCGGATTCGCGACTTTTGAACAGTTCTGTGATATGTGGAACCTGGTGTTGGATCCCGTGCCGATCCAAGGCCCGGAACTGTTCGAGAAGCTGTCGGCCACGTGCCGATTAGGGTTGCTTTCCAACACTGATCCAATACATGTGCCTTATATGGAGTCGCAATACGACTTTTTTCGTTACTTTCCTGCCCGAGTGTATTCGTGCGCGGTAGGGGCGAGCAAGCCGAGCCCGGTTATCTTTAAAGAAGCACTGAAGGCCTGCCGGTCGCGTGCCGAGGAAGCCGTATATATAGACGACATAGAGGCTTACGTGGAGGCGGCGCGGCAACTTGGCATGCTGGGCCTTCACTTTCAGTCTCCGAAGAAGTTGGCAGCTGACCTTCGTGGTCTGGGGCTCGATGCGTGAAAGAGCTCTGTGTTGATTTTTCCACGGTAAGGCGCGAGAGGTGCGTAATCTTTCCCAGGACTAGTACGCGCCAGTCCATCCCCTTTCTCCCCTAGCAGGCCTTAGCAACGTCCATACCATCATCCACTTACCGCGCCCGGGCCCTCGCGCGCTGGGACGCGGCAAATTTGGCGAGAGGCATGCATTCATCTACGTCAAGGGTCGGTACTTAAAGATGATTTCGCCCCAGAGGGGTGAAGGAGAAAAGATAGTTTATGTCTGACGAACGTATTATCGAAACTAGGGAAACACCCGCGTGGCAGCTTCCCGCCATCGTAGTGCTGGGACTTATTGCGGTAGGAGGTTTGTGGTTTGGGTGGAACGCCTCTTCCAAGCTGGATGCAACCCAGCAATCGGTGGCGGCACAGCTCAAGACGACGCAGCAAGCCGTACAGCAAGATGTTTCTTCGCTGAAGGACCGTTTGGCGCAGGATGAGAAGGCCAACACCGATCTTCAGGGCGACCTCAATGTGGTGACCAAGAAGCTCAAGATTACGCAAGGGCAGTTGAAGACTGCTCGCGCAGAGGCCGCTAAGCTAAACGACGAAACCACTCAGAAGCTGAGCGCGCTGGATACTTCCGTAAAGGGAGAGCTGGCGACCAAGGCTTCATCGGATGACCTCAAGAACGTGGACACGAAAGTGGGCGGGGTCCGCACCGACCTGGACACTACGCGTGACGACTTGAAAATGGCACGCAGCGAGATGGGAACGCTCATCGCTCGCAATCACGACGAAATCGACCAGCTTCGCCGGTTGGGAGAACGCGAATACGTCGAATTCACGATCGCGGGAAAGAACAAGCCGCAGAAGGTCGGGAATTTGACTGTGGAGCTGAAGGGCGTCAACCAGAAGCGCAATCAGTACAGCGTGGTAATGGTGGTGGAAGACAAGCGCTTTGAAAAGAAGAACCGGGCATTGAACGAGCCGGTCTTCTTCTACACCTCCGGGACACGTCTCCCAGAAGAGATGGTGATCAATAAGGTCAGCAAGGACCAGGTCAGTGGCTACGTGAGCATCCCGAAGGCGAATACGCAGCAGTCTGCCGCAACCACAGCAACTTCCGGCAGGTAAACAGCAGAGAGAGGCCCAGCGCTAAAAGTCGGCGCGGGCGGTAAGGGCGGGCAGCTTCGGCTGTCCGCCCTTTTTTTGTTGCGTCCAGCGGCGCGGTGAAAGTCCGCTACAATGACACCGCTGCATGGAGCCCGCTTGCTGCAAACACCTGCGATCCTGTTTTGTGATGTCGATGGCCTATTACCGGTGCGCGGAAAGATGGCGGCCGGATTCGATGACTTCATTGCCGGGCTCGAACGTGCGGCCATTCCCAATGTTTGGGTGACCAACCGAACCCGCCTCCTGATTGACGATCCGCGTCGAAAGCTTGGCCACAACCATCCTTTTATCGCGGAAGGTGGTTGCGGAGTGTACCTCCCGGAGGGTTATTTCCACTTGCGGCCGCCAAAGACGCTGCGCCTTGGGCGATTCACATGTATTCCGGTGGCGGAACCGCAACCGGCGGCGGCGGACGCGTTGGAGGAGTTGGCCGCGGAGACGGGCGTCTCTGTAGTGGCGCTACGCTCGCTGTCGCCCCGGGAGCTGGCGCAAAATACCAGCTTGCCAGCACAACAGGCGGAATTGATGCGGCACCGCGATTTCGACGAAATCTTTTTCTTTGCGGGGGCGACGAAGGATGAAAGCGAGCGCTTTGTCGCGCAGAGCGCGGAGCGGCATTGGCAGTTGCGGCAAGAAGGGGCGTTGTGGTCGCTGGCGGCAGGCGCGAGCCTGAAGCAGTGTGTGCGTGAGGTCTCCAAGCTGTATGCGCGCGCGTTGAGGTCGCAGCCAAAGATCGTGGGACTCGCTCGACAGAACGACGATTCGGAACTCTTGGCGGCATGCGATCGCGGTTTTGTGCTGGTGGATCGGACCGAGACCGGCGAGGACCTCGACTCGAAAAGAGAGCGGCTGCCATCCCGGTTTCGAGAAGTTACCCTTGGTACCCCGTACGTATGGGACCAAATTATAGAAACGGTAAGCGGTCGGAGCTGAACAGCAGCGGAAAAAATGTATCGGTGGTCCGACGGTTTTGCACAGGGCCGCGAGCGAGCACGGTCGGGGCGTCGCCCTTCCGGCTTTGCAAGCTATTGATTCGTTACGTGATAGTTTGCACCCCGGCGACGTCCTGAGTGGCCCCCAAGTTGCGCGACTCTCTAACGCAACGCGACGTTGCGTTAGCCGGCACCTCTCGCGTGGGGCCCACAGCGTAGCAGGCCGAGTACTAGGAGATCCCTTACTATGTCGTTTATTGCTCGCTGCCTCCGAGTCCCTGCTTCAGAAACCCAAAAAACGTTTCTTCTAGTGATCTGCGTTGTGGCCATGAGCGCGATGGTCGTCGGACTCGTGTGGCAAGCCGAAATCATCGTGCATCAGCGCGAAGCCATCCGCTGGCTTGAAAGCGTGAAATTCGGCGGCTGAAGTCATTAGCGGATTAGATCCTCCGACCAATTCGGATTTGGCAAGACGCCCTTCGATAATCTTGCCGCGTTATGTCTTCGCCCAATCCGCACCGAAGCACTACACTTTGCGCAGCGGGTGTGCTTCAATACGTGTCCGTGGGAACCCCAATTTCTTGGAGTGATGTGATGAAACAGATAGTTGTTGTATTTGCGTTGATTCTCGCGCCTGCGATTTTTGCCGCGCCGAGGCAAGACCCTCCTGCAGACCCTGCGCCGCTGGCTAGCAACCAAGCTGCTAGTTCCACTTCCAGCAAGGCCACCTCACACGACCGGCATACCCGCAAGCACCGTGCGAACAGCCATCATCATCGTCACCGCACGACGGCTAAGAGCCACACCTCTTAAAATGAAACGGGGAGCCTGATGGCTCCCCATTTCTAGCAATTTGCTGTGTCGACTCAAAAGCAACGCCGAGCTGCACGCGTGTTTTTGGGCGACGCGCACCGCGAGAGCGGTGTGTCTCAGCTTTGGTTCAGCTCTAAGCCCGGTGGAGTCATGCTCCCTCCAGAGCTCGATGAGCTCACGACTCTGATGTACTCCTGTGCAGGCTGGAGCGCAAGCGAATAGATAGAGAAACGCAAAGGCGGCCGATGCTGCGCTGGCTAACTGCGAGGGTTACTTGATAAAAAGCGATTCGCGAAGTTGATCGCGACCGACGAATGACTTCACGGTTCGATAGCGACTGAAGAGATCCTGAATCTCGCGATTTTGATAGACTCGCTGCGCGGGGCACAAGACCGGTGAGGAAATCACCTGCAGCGTGGTGGGGTCGACAACGCGGTAGCGCTGGAAGCCTTCCGGCTTCTTGCTGTGAAACATGGCGAAAACGACGCCGCCCGGGCGCAGAAGTTCGGTGAGATTGGCGACCATCTGCTTGGCGACCAAAGGCTCAAGATAGTCGAGCAAGTCCCAGAGAAGAACCGCATCGAACGAAGAATTCGGATATTGCAGGTTGGCCTCGAGGAAGCGTGCGGCGCGGGCCGCGGGCGTTACGTCGAGGTTGTGCTGTGCGGCGCGACCGGTGGCTTCGCGAAGTTTTCCTTCCTCCTCGACCAAGAAATCTTTCCACGCGCGAAGAATATCTTCCGAGGAAACACGGAAACCGCGCTCGATGAAAAAACTCAAGGTGGTTTGCCAGGCGGGCCCCAAATCCAGAAGCGTTCCACGACCGAGGCCATCCAGATTCCACAAAAATTCTTTCAATCCGTTGGAGACGCGATTGGATTCGCGCAGTTCCGGCGCTCGTGCGGCGCCTACCGCGGCTACCGGCGCAGGCCCGCCGGTGCGCGGCCGGGCTGAACTGCCCATGGTGCGAGGAATTTCGACGCGGGCGCCTGCCGCGGCACCCACGCCAATCCCTAATTTATTGAGGAAGCTCATCAGTTTGTCACCGAACCGGAGCTCACAGAAACCGCACCGCTCTTGGCAGTGCCGGCGGCGGCGCTACGAGCCTCGGTGTGCCTATCGATGGGCTTTCCGGTTTCAATTTCAACGCGGCCGCGTAGGACGGCGCCATCTTCGATCATGAGGCGTTCCGTTTGCAAGTCTCCGGCGACGTTTCCGGTACTCCACAGCTGAATTTTTTCGCGGCCTACGATTTTTCCATCAACGCGACCGCGGACGATTACCTCGCGCGCGAAAATGTCCGCTTTCACTTCTCCGTTGGGCCCAACCGTCAAGCTGCCGTTACTCAGATTGAGTTTGCCTTCGACATGGCCGTCGACGAAAAGATCTTCGCTGCCGGTGACTTCGCCCTTGATGCGAATACCCTGGCTGATGCATGCGGAAGATTTGAGGGAAACAGGAACGCTAGTACTCGCTTCGCGAGGTGCGCTGCTGACCGGCACGGCCGAGTTTGCGGGATCCCCGGGCATGTTCTCCGGAAGTCCTTGAGATTTAACGTCTTCTTTCTTCCACATGGGACACCTCGACGAAGGATTTTTATTCCACTAAGTCGCTCTTCGTCGGCTGGTTGGGATTCGCGACTTGGAACGGCGAAGATAGTATAGGACTTAGGGGCATGTAAAGGGAAATACCTAGTAGCAAATCTAGGGTGTGCCGTTACGTGCTACACCGCCTGTAGTGTACCGCCCCCAACGGGGGCCACCATAAGTTGCGATTTATCGGTCACCGCCGGCCCGGAATGCTGCTCCCAAATGGCCACAATCATCCCGGCAATCTCACGGGAAAGATCCTTAACGGATATGCGCTTTTCCCACCAGCGCTCGGGGTCGAAATCGCCGTCGCGCGCGCCGGTAATTCGGATGTTTATGTCTTTCGGGAAGACGTGGGAGAAAATATAGCGGGCGCGACGAGTGTGAAAATTGGAAGTGACCACGATTACGCTGCGCCATTTTTTTTGCTTGGCGACCTGCGCCAGAGTTATCGCTTCCTCGCGAGTGTTCTCTGCATCGTGGGCAACCCGCAGAATCTTGTCCTTGGGCACGCCGCGCTCAATCAAATCATGCTCGATCAATTCCGCAATACCAGCGTAGGGACGCAGGCGGCGGCCGCTGGCAACGACAACCGGCGCGAGGCCCTGGCGGTAGACCTGGCAGGCGTGCGTGGCGCGGTCGGCGTAAAAATTATCGTCGCTTAGGACCAGGATCGCGTCGGAGCGTTCCAGCGTGTCCTCGACCACCCAACCCTCCCCCACTAGGCGAAAAATCGGATGTCGAGCCAGGTACAAGACGGTCAGTACGAGAATGACGGCCAGCAGCGAGATCAGCGAGGAGAGAACTCCACCCCTTTGAGATGGGTCACCGCGCTGACGATTGCGATGCGTCATGTATTGGGATCCAGAGAGCGGAGCTGTTCCGCGGCCTGCTCGGGTAAGAGCGCGTTGAAATAAACCTCTTTAATGCTATAGGACTTGCTGCGCTTTTCGAGGATAGGAAGTATTTCGATATGCCAATGGAAATCCTCGGCAAGCGTTTTCCAGTAACCTGCTAGTTCGCCCTTCTTGCTAAGTGTGTTGGGTGCCGTATGCACTACCAAGTGATACGCAGGAGCGATTTTTTCCAAGCGGCGCAGGACGCGGCCCAGTAGAGCGGCGAGTTGGCGGCGGTTGGAACCAGTGCGAGGTTGCTCGAAAAGATGATTGTGCCGGCGGTGGAGAATCCAGACTTCGTACGGCACACGCGAGGAATACGGACAGAGCGCGTAGTAATCGCCTTGCACATCGACGATGCGCTTGCCCTGTTTTTCGTCCTGGCGGACCACGTCGCAAAAGATGCAGCGCTCGCGCTCGCGGAACCATTCGCTTGCGGAATTGAGTTCGTACTTGACGCGGCGAGGTACAAAGATGGTGGCCGTGATCTGGGAATGTGCGTGGGACCATTCGTCACCGGCCAGCGGACCTTGATTTTTGAACACAGCGACGTATTTGAAACGCGGATCTTTTTTCAAGTCCACCACGCGCGAAGCCCATACCCAAAGGACGCGCTCAATCTCTTCGTCACTCAGCTGCGAGAAGTTTTTATCGTGCTGCGGGGTTTCCACCACGACTTCATGGGCGCCGATGGCGACCATTTTGTCGTACATGCCTTCGGCAACGCGGCCGGGGTCGCCCTCGATGCGGTACAGAGGGTCAGGATGCGGCAGAACGCGCACCTGCCAGGGGCCTTCCGCGGGCCAAGTCAGGATGGACGGCCGCTTCTCGACCGTACCGGGGTCAAACGGACAGGGCTGGGCAGAGTCGCCAAGCGCTTCATGCTGACCTACAACTACCCAGCTCTGGGTGATGGGATCTCGTCTAATTTCCATGCGGATTTCTTCAGTACGAACAATGCAATGAACGAAGCGTACTTGAAACGGAACGACCAGGCAGCTGCTCCCACGCCGCTAAAAAATCGTTGTGCCGCGAATTTTGTTTTCTCTCGCTCATGACGGAGTAGTTTCTGTGGCGCTGCCAGAATTGTCAAGCAAACGCGTGGTATGCTCACGAAACATGGACGCCGATATTGAATTTATGGAGCAGGCACTGGAGGAAGCGCGCGCGTCGGCTGCTGCAGGGGAAGTGCCAGTCGGCGCGCTGCTCGTGCACCAGGGACAAATCATCGTACGCTCCGGCAACCGAACTATTCGCGATTGCGACCCTACCGCGCACTCTGAGATGGTGGTATTGCGCGAGGCTTCTCGCAAGCTCGGCAACTATCGCTTGGCAGGGACGACGTTGTACGTTACGACGGAGCCATGCAGCATGTGCGCAGGGGCGATGATCCAGGCGCGCGTGCCGCGCTTGGTGTACGGATGCGACGATCCCAAAGGCGGCGCTGTGCGGTCTTGCTTTGCGATACTCAACCATCCGCGCCTCAATCATCAGGTCGAGGTTACAGCGGGCATCTTGGCCAATGAATGCGCCGCGATCCTGCAATCGTTCTTCGCAGCTCGGCGCTGACGTTCATAGGGGGCTTAAAAGGGTCAAGACACGCGTCTCGCCAGTCTTGAATGCTGCGAACCGCGTGTCATCGAAGCGGCAGATTGCATTGCTGGGCACGCGAATCGTCTGTTACGATTACGAAAGCTGCGGAGAGGTGTCTGAGCGGTTGAAAGAGCTCGCCTCGAAAGCGAGTGTAGGGGGAACCCTACCGTGGGTTCAAATCCCACCCTCTC
>Ga0210408_10005318_pt1 | contig 11327 bp, 5 predicted proteins | sample IncBWH4MmetaG_FD_155471 | JGI IMG/M metagenome (GOLD analysis project Ga0210408, IMG submission 155471) | Forest soil microbial communities from Barre Woods Harvard Forest LTER site, Petersham, Massachusetts, United States - Inc-BW-H-4-M | ecosystem: Environmental > Terrestrial > Soil >... | reverse complement strand
GCGCAAAGTCCAAATATTTGTTGCCTGATTCCATTCCCAGAAATCGGATTGAAGAGCAGAACCATTATCTCCGGCACCAATATAGCCCTTAGTTCCAATTGAAAATCCGGCCGCGGTACTTCTTACCCCACCACCAAAATTGGCTTTCATTGTCCACGAATTAAGTGTTTGATCCCATTCCCAAAATTCATTTAAAAAAGATGTAGCTTCACCAATACCAATATAGCCCTTTGTTCCAATCGAAAATCCAACAGGATCAGTTCTTCCAACACCCGGAAAAGCCGCTTTCATTGACCATGAATTTAAAGATTGATCCCACTCCCATAAATCTCCAATAAAAGGAGCAACCCCTGTTGAATCACCAAAACCAATATAGCCTTTGGTTCCAATTGAAAATCCGGTTGCAGTTGTTCTATTTCCTCCTCCAAAATCTGCCTTTTTCACCCAATTATTCGTTCCCTGATCGTATTCCCAAAAATCCTTTTTTAGTACTCCGGCAGAATCTCCAACTCCAATATAACCTTTAGTACCTATTGAAAATCCTACAGCTCCGTGCCTGATACCACCCGGTACGTTTGCCTTTTGCATCCAGGTATTACTTGCCTGATCCAATTCCCAAATGTCATTAGAAGCAGCCGGTGCAGATCCGTTATCTCCTGTACCAACATATCCTTTAGTTCCAATTGAAAAAGCTACTGCCCCGTTACGAGCCATTCCGGTGAGGTTTTGTTTTGCTGTCCAAGTGTTTTGAGCGGCAGTAAAAACGAAAAGACCTAATGCAAAAAGGTAAGTAAATAAAGTTTTATGTGTCATGATATTTATAACTTAAGTTTTAATTTAAAAAATCATTTATTACAATAAAGGCAACTTAGTAAAAAACAAAACTTCAGATCAATTTTTAGACATCACTAATTAAATTAGTCTTTATCTTCTTTTCCGGTTTCAGGGTTCCCCTTTTTAACGAAATTCCCTTTATCATTGAAAATAACATCAAAATGTTCCTTTTCCTTGGTCATTTCTGCTTCATAAGAAACTTTTCCAGAAGCGTCTGTGATCTTCGCAGCTTCTGATAACTTATGACCTGCAAAATTTTTAGCGCAATATTCGACTGCAGCTTTTGGGAGTTCTGATGTTTTAATTTCTTGTTCCAATTCTTTAAAAGTACCATTTGCTTCAATAACCGCAGACGATTCTACTTTATTTAAATGGAATCCAGCTTCATAATCAGCACCTTCTTTTTCCCATTTTTCAACTTTTGCGCCAGGATACTTTTTTTCAAAACCTTGTTTAACAGCTGCTGGAACTTCTGTTTCTTTAATTTGTTGCGCATTTGCAATGGTAAAACCTAAGCATAATGCAATTGTGACAATTGTTGTTTTCATTTTTTTATTATTAATGGTTTATTTTTTATTTATTTAAAAGTACAACATGATTCTGAAGCAATTCTGTAGACAAATAGTCTCAATTTACCCGAATATTATTTAATTAAATTTTCCGTAAATACCGCTGCTATAAGAAAGATCAGTTTTTTCATTTTGTTTATTGTTTTGCGTTTTTATAAATTACTCTCATTAAACTTGGGAAGACCAATAATAACATTGGCAAGCCCGCCATAAATCCACCAATTACCGCAACCGCTAAGGGCTGTTGCATTTGTGCTCCTAACCCAATTCCCATCGCTAAAGGCATAAGTGCCAATATTGCGCCGATAGCGGTCATTAGTTTTGGGCGAATTCGCAATGCGATCGCATAATTGATCGATTGATCTACGTCGCCGCTAATTTTAAAATTAGCTTTGAACTGATTTACTGTAAAAATGGCATTCTCGGCAATAATACCCACTATCATAATTATTCCGGTATAACTGCTCACATTTAAAGGGATGCCCACTAAATATAAAGCAATTATACAACCACATATTCCCATTACTGAAATAAAAAGAATCAAAATGGAGATCAACCACTCCTTAAATAGAAACATTAATACCGCAAACACCAATAAAGTTGCCATGGCTAGAATTAGTAATAATTCTGCAAAGGATTTTTGTTGTTCCGAATAAGCTCCACCATAAACAATAGTATAACCATGAGGCAATGGCAACTCCAATTTTAATTTTTTTTGTATTTCCTGAATAGCGCTTCCTAAATCTCTATTATCCAAGCGAGCGGTCACCGCTATAACCGATTTTAAATCTTCCCGTCTTTGTTCAACTTCTCCGGGTATTATTGTTATGTTACAAAAGAAAGATAGTGGTCGTGTTGTTCCGTCGGGTAAAAAAATAAGTTTACGTTTTAAATTTTCTAAATCATTATTTTCATAATTCGTAAAGCGCATTAATATTCTCCGCATTTGTTCACCATCTTGTAATTGCCCAACTTGAATGCCTCCGGTCATTGCAGCCTGAGCAGGAGAAGGCATTGGCATGTTGGCATTCATACCTAAAGGAACACCTCCGGTATAGGCAGATAATTGAGTTTGAAAATCTGTCAACGCAATTTTGTATTGATTTAGTTTTTCCTGGTTGGGAATAAATATTAATGAAGGACCGGCTGTTATTAAGCCATTATTTACGTCAGCAATACCTTTTATTTGCTGTATAATTGGTTCAGCTTTTGCCGATAACTTTCTTAACACAGCATAATCATCACCGAAGATTTTAATTTCAATGGGTTTTGAAGTACTCATTAAATCACCTAACAGATCTGAAATACGTTGTCCAAATGAAATATCCATGACCGGAACAGAAGCTCCAATTTCATTTCTTAAATCCGAAATAACTTCAAATGTATTTTTCTTCCGGTCTTTTTTTAGTTGAATTAAATAATCACCCTCCGTAGGCTGAACAGATCTAAAAGACATTGCTGTTCCTGTCCGGCGGGAGTATGTTTCTACATCAGGGTGCTTCAAGATTATCTTTTCCATCTCTCTGCACAACCTGTCTGTTTCCTCTAATGCTGTTCCGGGAGGCGAAAAGTAGTCTAATACTATTGAGCCTTCATCTAAATCCGGCAGAAAACCGGTTTCTAATTTACCTGAGGCCGACCAAGCTGACCACGCAAGTACTAAAACAAATAAAAATGCGATTGCAGGTTTTTTAAAGAACCAGGTAAGCCAACGTAATTTTTTTACTGCTAAATCTGCATCATGATGATGCGGTTTAAATGAAGCTTTATATCCTACAATAAGATGAAATACAGGTAACAATAACCAAGTCACTAAAAACGAAGTAATCATTGTTATTTGCATGGTGTCTGACAGTTCTTTAAAAAAAGATCCTGCTAAACCACTCATTAAACGAAAAGGGAAATGAATAACGATTGTTGCTAAAGATGATCCTACCATAGCCGGAAACAAATCTCTTATTGATTCTTTTACGATAATGTATTTACCTTTTTCAGGATGCTCCTCATGTCCCCGATAAATTTGTTCTATAATTACTATTGCATCATCTATTATCAAGCCAATGGAAGCAGCAATTGCTCCTAGTGACATAATATTAATGGTAATACCAACAATATTTAATACCAGCATAGTGAAAGCAAGGGTTACAGGAATAGTTAACATCACCACCAAACTCGCCCTCCATGAACGCAAGAAAAGAATCATTACTATTATAGCCAGGAACAAACCTTCATAGATGGTTTCAATTACGCTGCTAATACTATCACCAACAAAAGCACTTTGATTGTAATAAGATTTTAGTACATATCCTTTTGGAAGTAATTTTCTAATTTGATCTGCTTTGCTTTCTGCATCTTTAGAAAAGTCGAGTAAATTAACTCCTGATTGCTTTACTAAATCTATTAAAACAGCACTTCCTCCATTTGAATTTATTTTAATAAACTCTTGTTGCTCTTGTATTTCAACTTTTGCAACGTCTTTTAGTTTTATGATCCTGTTGCCATCATTTTTTAAGATAACATTCTCCAATTCATCAATATCATTTACACGGGTATCAGTTAGATTTAAATACAAGCGTTTGTAATCGGACATATATCCATTTGATAAAACGAAATTGTTATTATTAAAAACATTAATTAATGTATTTGGTGATAAACCCAACGAAGATAATTTAATGGCATCAGGAATGATTACATATTCTTTTGCTTTACCTCCTCTAACAATAACATTTGATATCCCTTTTATTTGAGATAATAAAGGACGAAGCATTAAATTAGCCTCATCGCGCAAAGCCACAAGACTATGCGTCTTGCTTTCTAAAGTTAATCCATAAACAGGAAACACCGATTGGTTCATTGCTTCGGAAGTAACATTTACACCCGGAGGTAAAAAGTTTTTTATTTCATTGATCCTGCTTTCTAATTGTGCTTTTGAATTATAGATATCAACTCCCCATTCAAAAAACACATCAATTGTTGTTGCTCCTCTGCTTGTATTAGTTTTTACTACAGTAACCCCTTTTACCTTTTTTACAGCACTTTCTAAAGGCTTGGTAACAGTAATCATCATTTTATCAATTGGCAATTGCCCGGCATCAGCGATCACAGTAATACGAGGGAACAGAACTTCAGGAAATAAATTGGTTTGCATTCGGGTATATGAAAATATACCTGCCATAAGCAACAATAACCCAATAAATAGAATGGGTTTGGAAAATACTTTGAAATAATTATTCTCTTGGTTCATATTCGCAATTATTTTCCCGCTGAAATTTTAACTAATGCCGTATCAGGCAAGCCGTAATTACCGCTGCTAATTATTTTATCGTTTAGATTAAATTGCGGCGAGATCACTTCACTGCTAACTGCATTTTTATTTCCAATTACCACAGGAATTTTTATGGCCGTAGTATCATTAATTAATTTCATTACCCAAAATTCTTTCATCATCTCATCACTAAGTATACATGTTTTTGGAAGCAACTGCTTATTACTTGCTGAACCTTTAACAATACTTACTTTAACGATCATGTTTTCCGGAAGAAATAAATTTTCTTTAACCTTTGCCAATATCGTTTGTGTTTGAGCCAATACATTCATAGCCGTTAAAGCCTTTGTAAATTCCGCTTGATGTTTGGTGCTATCCGGTAATTGAATCACACAAGTCTTTCCCGGTTTTGTATAAGAAGTAAATTCGTAGGGAACGTTTACCTGAAAAGCTAAATCACTACTTTCCGCAATGGTGCATAACTGCGTTCCTTCCAAAACATAATCACCCGGCTGTTGCTTGTCCAATGTGCTTATGATCCCGCTTGTCGATGCTCTGATTTTAATCAAGCCAAAGTTGACCAATGAAGTATCCAATTTAGAGGTGTTATTACCAAGTGCTCTTCTCTCTTTTGATTCGAGTTCATATAATACATCTCCTTTATTAACTGCATCGCCTAATTTCACTTTAACATTTGTTATAAAAGCCGGAATTGTTGCAGTAACAACATTTCTTTTAAGATAAACAGTTGTAGCCGACAAAACGAGTTCATCATCTACTGTTCCCGATTTAACATTAACAACTTCAACAATTGATTTTGGATTCAGAATTTCTTTCTCCTCTAACTCCTTCGGAGCAGTTTTGCATCTTATCAACAAGAATGTACTGAACAGCAGAGATATATAAATAATTTTTTTCATAATGTACTTTTTACCAATTCCAATAATTATAGGCATTAATTAATGATTGTTTTTGTGATGATAGAATAGTGTTGTCTCTTTGCATTGCAGCCATGTTTTTAAGAACCATCACGTAATTTATAATAGAAAGTTGGCCTGTGAGAATTTCTTTTTTATACAGGTTTAATAGTGTGCTGTATTCTTTTAGTTGTTGTTCTGCTATGCTGATACGGGCTATATATGATTGCAGTTCATTTAATATTTTTGTTTTTCTCATTGTGTTTTGAGTAACAAAACTTTCTTTATAAAACGAAACTGATTTAAGCAAAATATCGGTTTTGTTCCTGTTAATGTTTTTCTGTTTGCCATCAAAAAAATTATAGGCAAAAGTAAATCCCGCATTGAAACCAAAACGATTTGGAAGCGTTGGAGCATAAACTGCATTTAATCCGGTATTAGCAACCAAATTCAATTGTGGTTTATATTTTAGTTCAAAAATGTTTTTTGAAGCGATTAAATTCAAGCTGTCGAGGCGGTATTTTTCAGAGAAAAAAGAGTTTTCTGTATTTGCAGCTACTTTTAAATCTAATTCATTCAAAATAACAAATGAAGTATCTTTAATTCCGCATAATATTCGCAGATCCATTAGGTCCCTTTTGTAATTAGCTTTAAAGGTGGTTTGCTGAAAAAGGAAATTTTGGTATTCAATATTCAACAGACTTAGGTCAGATTGCTTATAAATGCTCGATTCAACCAGTTTTTTTATAATGTCTTTTTGTTCGGAAAGAATCTCCAGCACAGAATTTGCATAATCAGTTTGTTTTAAGCCTTGCAAACAAAGAATATATTGATCAGTTATAATCTTCTCAATATCATGGCCGGTTAACTTTACATTATTTTGATTTATTTGAGATATTACATTTACTTGCTCAGTTGCGGTTTTGAGTTTTTTATTATTAAGAACGGGTTGCGTAATATTTAATAATGCTTGGTATTGTCCCCCGTTCGCAGCGGCAAAATCGTAACCTAAATACTTATCCGCTCCTGCTGAGTTGCTTTCAAATTTTGTTTGATTATTATCTAAATTAATAATTGGCGAAAACATATAATTAGCTGTTATGCCAACTTGGGGTTTTGTATAAAATGCTTTTAAGCGCTCAGCCTCTAACTGATTTACTTTTGATAGATTTTGATTATCGTTTATTAACGGACTATTTTGTTTGGCGGCATTTATATAATAATTCAAATCAGTTTGAGAGAACAGAAATTGACTGCTAAAAACAATTGCCAATATATATACCGTTATTTTTTTCATTCTTTTGGTAAAGTAAAGATATTTACCAATTCTAAAGCAATTCTGTGCAAATAATTAATAACCGGTGAAAATTAATGTTTATTCGTTCAAATTGAGGCTTTTGATAGTTTATTGAAAAAAATTGTTAAAAGTGAATTCATATTCCTTTTAAGCTACTTATTAATATAAATATCAGGAAACAGCGCTCTTTAGTTAAATAAAATTTTGATTATAGGCATTGCTTTATCAATTATTTCCCGCAAAAAATCCCGAAGCTGCACTTGGGATTAGCGAAAGAATAAAACTATATTTGTTGTTCAAATTTAAAAAGCAAATAGAGGGGCTTTATCCGTTTCAAGACCAAATGAACCATTTCTCAATTATATGTATATTTCTTTCCCTTTTAATATTCTACCCTGTCAAATTAGATGCTCAGGAAAAACAAAACCCGGGCAGGGGTAAAATAACAGGGTATATTGTCGATTCAATTAGCGGCAAACCTATTGATTATGCGAGTGTAAGTTTATTGGCAGGTGATAAAGAAATTAATGGAACAACTTCAAACAATAAAGGCGTTTTTGTACTCAACAACATTCCTGATGGAAAATATAAAATAATAATTTATTTTATTGGATATAGGAACAGTGTGATACCCGGCATTGATATTAATCAAACTGCTCAGGTGGTTGATCTGGGTAAAATTAGTTTGGCTAACACTCAAATTAAATTAAAAGAAGTTGAAGTTACCGCAACAACCGAGATTGTTGAAAATAGGATCGATAAAATTGTTTATAACGTAGCAAACGATATTACATCACAAGGCGGGGCAGCTATTGATGTGCTCAAGAAAGTGCCGCAAGTTGCAGTTGACATAGATGGTAATGTAGAACTTCAGGGTAATTCAAATATCAGATTTTTAATTAATGGAAAACCTTCAAGTATTTTCGGTAACAGTCTTGCAGATGCCTTAGCATCCATTCCCGCAAGCCAAATTAAAAGTATAGAGGCTATTACCAGTCCCGGAGCTAAATATGATGCTCAAGGAACAGGTGGCATTATTAATATTATTTTAAAAGATAATAAAGTGAAAGGCATAAATGGCAACGTAAATTTAAGTGTAGGCACGCGTTTTGAAAATGGCTCTTTCAACCTTAATCTCCGGAATAATGATTTTGGAGTAAATGCTTTTTTTAGCGGTAATGCCCAACTTAGTTCGCGGACACCAAATTCTCAAAATCGAAATTCATCCGATACCAGTTCAAAAACTACTTCATATTTACTACAGGATGGCTACACAGATTTCGAAAGAAACGGTTACCGTGCCGGCCTTGGTTTTGATTGGAACATAAACAAGAAGAATAATGTTTCCGGTTCTGCATCTTATAATCAATTTGGCAATAGCAGTAAAGCTATACTTAATCAGGAACAATATGTTGAAGATTATTCTTCTACGGTATTACAGGATGTAAAAGGATATAGGAACTCAAATAGTAATTCCTCAGTTAACTCCATGGATTTTAATTTAAATTACAGGAAGAGTTTTAAAAAAGAAGGACAGGAATTAAATTTAGCCTATGTTTCAAGTTATGGAAAACCAAATTCTAATTTCATTCAAACCCAAAGTCACGATGGGGCCATTTTACCTTATACTGGAATGTCGAGTAATAACCCGGGTACAGATAATAGTAACTATATTTCTTTGGATTATATTCATCCAATAAATGAACATTTAGAAATAGAAACGGGAGTAAAAGCCAGCGAACAAAATATTAATAGCGCAACAAATGTTAGTTTTTTAAATACCACATCCGACCAATATGAAGTTGACCCGCTGCAATCTTTTCATTTGAAATATAATATGCGTGTGTATGCTGCTTATATATCCTCAAGTTTTAAATTATTTAATTGGTTAGATGTAAAAGCGGGAGCAAGAAGTGAGTATACCGATATTAAAATTGATTTTCCAAATACCACTGTTCCATCTTATAATATTGTAGTCCCTTCTGTTATTTTCTCTCACAAATTTAAAAACAAAAACACATTAAAACTGGCTTATACAAGAAGGATCGAAAGGCCCGATTACTCAGAACTGAATCCTTTTGTAAATCTTAGTGATCCACATAATATTACAACCGGAAACCCCTCATTGCGACCTGAAATCGGAGATAATTCAGAACTGGGTTACAGTAAAGAATTCAGTAATGGCGCGAATATTTACATCTCTCTCATCGAGCGGATCAATAGTCAGGATCTTAAACAGATCACAACGTTTTATAAGGCTTATCAGGTCAACGATTCGGTTTATTCAAATGTTTCGGTAAGTAAGCGGCAAAATATTGGCACCGAATACAATTCGGGTGTTAGCATTTCAGGTTCATTACCCATAAAGGAAAAATTTAAAATTCGCATAAATTTTAGCGCTACTAACCGCTATATTGTAAGCACAATATACGTTGGTGATATAAATATGGGTATACGTTATCGTGGTAATGTCAATTTATCTTACCAATTACCAAAAAATTTAATTGTTGAAGCGTTTGGCAATTACAATTCAGCGGCTAAAAACATACAAGGGAAAAATCCTCAATCTGCCACTTATACTTTTGCATTACGTAAACAGTTTTGGAATAAAAATGCAAGTTTTGGCTTCACGGCTACTAATCCTTTCAATAAATATGTAAAACAAGTAACAACTGTTACAACTAATGTTTACACATCTTACAGCATTCGCGAATTACCTTATCGTTCTTTTGGCATTAGCCTCACTTATAAATTCGGTAAATTAGAGTTTAAAAAAGGGAAGGAAGATTCAAGTGAGTTTCTTAACGTTGCACCTCCATCTAATTAGCAAATACCAATCAATAAAATCTTTTTGTTTAATTCTCAAAATCAATCCGTGAACTGAAAGCAGTTTACTGAACAATGATCTTTCCATTTTTAGTGTTATTGTTGACTTCCATCTGGTAGAAATATATTCCGGATGGGATCTGCTTTTTATCAAACATTACTTTAAGTTCTCCGGCAGGCGAATTACTTTTTAAATAACGATGAACTTCTTTACCAACCGCATCCGTAATAGATAAGGATACATCGGCTTCTGTATTTAATCTCATGAAAAATGTAGTTGTAGATTCCATCGGATTTGGATAAACATTAAAATTATTAGTAAAAATATTTTCGGCTATTCCTGTGAATGAGCAATTCCCTGATGTTGATGAAGAAGCTGGAATTATGGCTCCATCCATCCATGCAATACGGTTAGCGAGCCATGTTTTCAAATCGTTCACTTCTCCGGTATAAGTGGCCCCAACTTCGTTTTGTGGATTAGGCCATATATACGCTCCCATCACAGGCCATTGAATATAATTACGGACCAAAGAACTATTAATTTTATTGGCAGTAGAATCAATGCAACTGTTTAGGTAAGGAATACTCAAAATATTTTGACGTAATTGAGTCCAGCGGCAATATAATTGATTAGTAAAATTAGTATCTGTCATAAATTTTTTCCACCATGTTGGGCTGGGGTTTGTAGTATCTTGCAACGGATATTGCCACCCTACCGGATTATTTGAGTTTCCGTAATTACAGTTATGGAAAGCTATTCCAAAATCCCAAACCGGGCCAATATTTAATTTGTGATTGCTTTTTACATCATTGTTTTTATACAAGTAAGCATGAAGCCTGTATGCATCCACATTTTTGCTAAGTTCATTCATTATAAAATAATCAATAAATGAATTAACTCCAATATATTTGGAATAGCCATTAACTGGGTCGGCATAATTAGATGAACTCATAACTGTTTCAAAAGTATCGAGTACAGCTTTTATATAGGCTTTTTGCGGGGCGGTTATAGCAGAATCTTTGGGGTAGTCGTACGCATAATAAAACTTCTTATTGTTGGGAGCATCTCCCGGCAACAAAGAATACCAACCCGCTACATCATTTCTATCAATTTTTACAATGTAACCGCCGCTTATAAGAGGATAGGTATTGGAAGTTGATAAAAGTTTTGAAACATGTATTCTGGCGGAATCACGTTTTGGTTTTTCAACTAAATGGTAAATACCCCTGTATTCATTGTTAACTACCAATTCAATTATCCTGTAACGCGGTGAATAATGTCCCATTCTACCAAACAGATCATAACCGATTGGAATCCGCGCCATCGTTTTGTCCTGATATGGGGCAATTAAATCCCAATCTGTTTCAACGGGCATTCCAAGTAATGGATTTACAAATTTTGCGCCGCTATTATCGCAGGTTTCGAAAGAATATGATTGTTTTTCAAAATATCGCGTGCTGTTTCCGTGTAGATGGATCAGTGCTTTTGCATTATAGCTATTCATTGGGTCAGTTAAATGATTTTGCATTCCAACTCCATTGTAAATGACACCCATATTAACCATCACCTTTGTGTTCCCAATTGTTTGAGTGCCGGTGTTAATGATCATAATAGGAAG
>Ga0210408_10005317_pt1 | contig 11327 bp, 8 predicted proteins | sample IncBWH4MmetaG_FD_155471 | JGI IMG/M metagenome (GOLD analysis project Ga0210408, IMG submission 155471) | Forest soil microbial communities from Barre Woods Harvard Forest LTER site, Petersham, Massachusetts, United States - Inc-BW-H-4-M | ecosystem: Environmental > Terrestrial > Soil >... | reverse complement strand
CCAAGATCACGCTCCATGAGGGCGATCAGTTCCTCATCGAGCGGATCGCAGGACCGGCCGAGCAGACGCTCGGCGGCCATCCACAAATGCGCGAGGTTATCCACGATCTCGATCTTGCCGGTTGCGGTCGGCCGCAGGGACGCGCCGGCGCCGCCGTTTGAGCGGTTCGCGGAAGCGGCTCTTAAAGGTTGCAGTTGAAGGAGCTTCGATATGGCAGGCACACCCAGCGTTCGGCGCTCAATTGCGGACATCCGGAGGGACTATGACAACGGCAATAAGGATCCGTTGGAAAAGCCGATGCGGGCCTGGAAGGCCATCATCAAGGAGCTTCCGGCCGAGCAACCGGACTCCTTCTTCACGATCGGCGGCTGATGCTTCGCGCCAGAGCGCCATGCCCCATGGAGCTGACGGACGAGGTATTCGTGTTGGACGGAAAGAAGATCCCCAATCCGTTGCGATCCTTCGTACTGCCGGAGCGATCGTCGACAATGAATTTTCCGGCGCCTTTTTGGCCAGAGCCCCTATCAAATCTGACCCGGGCTTGCGGCGGGCTGTCGATGGACGCCACATCGTGTTGCGGTCCGCGCAGTCGATGCGGCTCCGGGTTGTCCACTGTAGGTTACCTATTCGCTTGACAAATTACGAATTTGCGAATAAAATGACGTTGGTTTTCAGGCTCCATACCAGTTTCTAAGCCGCGTTTTTTCCGCCAACAATATTCTAATCGTAGTAACAGATGCATGGTTACAAATGATAAAGAGCTTCCCCCCTTGTAGCTTTATTCGATATGCCACCTCATCCCGATTGGTGTGTGATGTCTGCGCCGTTCTCCTCGTCCTCAGCGTAGCGCTCGCATCGACGGGTGCGCTGTCACAGACCGCGGCCACGATTATGGCCGAGGTCATCCGGTCACCGGTAAGCCTTCCGTCCGACGAGAAGCTCGCCCGTGCTTACGCACTGTGCATTCGAGAGGAGGTCGGCCGTCTGGACAAAGGGTGTCCGAAAATAGAAAGCCGATGGCTCTCTTATGCCCCCAACACAGCAGTCGACCGTTCCTTTATCGAAAACGTTGCCAAGGATTTATCAACGAATTATTTGGTGCTCGAGCCGGCCCCACGTTAGCGTCGGTCCGGCCGCGTCCGGCAGGCAGGGGCGAAGTTCGACGAGATGCTCGTGTTGGAGAGCGCACGGGGGTTCTACCGCCGCCGATCAGTGCTCGGCAGACGAGCGCCAAGGCATCAGTCGGCGAGCCGCGATCGCCCCTATAGGTGAGGTCGGAATAAGACCACTAAGAGAAATTCGACGCACGGCGTGCGTTCCGGCGATAGGTCATCCACTTGTCGATTGTGGCATCGCGGGCAGCAGGCGACTGCTGAGCGGTAAAGTGCGCGGCCACCATAACCGGTTGGGCAGGGTGTTTGCCGAGCGTGCCCGGCGCCACGATGCTCAACATTCCGGGCGCTGCGGGACCCGTAATGCCGTCAGCATTCGTGAGCTGCAGACCGCGGTCACCGAGCACTGCGGTCGGTGCGACCGCAATTGTAACCGTGAACAGCTGCCCCTTCCCCGGAAAGTCCTGAAAGTTAGTGACATTAACTGCAACGCCGGCCTCGCCAGTGAAGGAGATTTTCGTCTGCCGTGCTGTGTTAACCGCGAATATCGCAATATTCGGAACGCTCGTTCCTTGCTCGATCAGGGTAACGGCCGATGACGTTGTGCCGGCATTAAAGATGTTTAGGTCCTGCACCGATTGCGGTGTAGGTATGGCGTTCGGATTATTGGTAACACAAGGTTGCGCTTTTTCCGACGGAGACGAGGTTGGCACTGCGAGACCACGCAGCGTTATCTGAAATGTTTGAGTGATCTGGGCGCCATATTTGATATTATTACCGTTTATCTTGATGTCGCTGACGGTCAAGGATGCGCCCGCGTCCTTCCACCGCTTTGGGATCTCGAAACTTGCGTGCAGAATAAAATCTATATTGTCGTCCGGTCGGCGAGCATGACCGCGCTGGATTTGCCAACACTCCGCGACATGAGCATCTCCCGGTAGTTTTGGATCAGGTGGCAGACTATAACCCCGGAAATCAGGCGTTTGGATGTATAAACCGACTGGATCCTGAAGAGTGGCCATTAGCCCGCCACTGATGATGATATTATTAACCTCTGAGCCAATATGCGGATCGCTATTTCGGCCAGTTGTTCCGTACCGGCTGCACTGGATCAGCTGTCCGGGATCAGTGACTGGCTGTCCTCCTTTCTCGCGCAATAGGGTGGCCGCTGCCGCAAGGTAAATCTCCGCACTTAGCGTATTCGGTGGTGAGATGAGATGGACCGCACCCGTTACGGCTTCTCTAGATGGTTGCGTGTTCCATTTGTTGATCGGATTATATGTCGGAAGAGCCGTGGCACGGTCGATCACCGGATTGTTGTCACTGCCGCGCAGGAAGAGGTCTTCCAGCTTCACCGCGTGGCTCACGAGCTGGTGGTAGAGTTCGAGCACACGGCTCGGATTGACCCGCCAGAGACTAAACCAGTACTCGGGATTCTCGCACGTGAAGTCGACCCTTATGATGTTACCCTGTGCATCGCGTGTTGCGATCCACTCGCAGTACTCGTCTTGCCAACCGCGCGGCCCCTCCGGACCGTATGCCTTGCCCTGAACGTCGGGCGGCGCTCCGAATGTCCCGTCCTCATGCACCCCTTCGGCATAACCCATCTGCTCCAAGAAAGTTGCATTTGGGAAAAGGACCAGAATCCGATTTGGGAATGCGGTCCAGGCGATCGGCTTCGAAATAGGGTTATTCGCCACATCGGTCGTCAGCGGGTTGTAATATAATTTGCGATCCCGGTCGAACAGGTTACTCCACGGATTGCCGAGGACTGCTGTCTCGGTCCAGCGGTTCACGTTGCCGCTCCATTGGTGCGCAAAAGTCGTTTGCTCGTTGCCGGTCAGGTCAACCTGATTTGCAGGTGGGGCGAATTGACTGAGTTGAGTCAAAGGTTCCTCCCTTAAAACCTTGTGAGCCTATTGAGACGGAACACACATTCGAACCGAGCAGGCGGATGGCCATTGTGGATCATCACTCGTGGACCCATCCACGTTCATCCGCTTGCATTTTCCCAATCGCAAATCGCTGCAGGGAAGCAATAGAGAGAACTCGTTGAGGTTGCTGATGACGGGAGCATTGGCGAACTGCCACTGGCGAGAGGCTGACAGCGCCATGTATTCATTCGCTCCGCTCGAAGTTCCGATCCGTTGGCCAATCGCTTGGAGATATGAATTGATTTGATTCTTCGCGCGCTGCTGCCAATCGGTCTTACCAGCGAAACTGAGGAATTGCTGCTCCGGCGTGCAACTCGCGAGCGCTGCAACATCACAGGGTGGTTGGCTCTGTGCCGCCGCTACGACGAGCGAAATAAATTGTGCAGGCACACCGTTCGGATTTGGCGAGCCGCTCACTAGCACCTGCGCGGTGTGAATCTGCCGAGCGTACATCATAAGCGAGCGGCGCTGTGCCGAAAATACCGGATTTGGGAAATCGACCAGCAAAACCGAAGCGGCAAAATTGGCGTCGATCACGTTTTCGTTTATCAGCTCTCGGATAGCGACCATGTCCTCAAATGCGGGGGCAGGAACAAAGAACGCAAAGAAGGTCGTCCCAGGCTGCTGATAAACGAGTTCCGAACCGCCGCCACTGAGCTGCTGAAGCGTGAATTTGTGCTCGGACACGAAATCATCGTGCATTGACCGAGTAATCTTCAACACTGGCATCGGGAAGGCGAGATTGATCTGCGGCATTGTCAGCGCGCTGTGAAATATGAAAAAATCAGGTGGCACTTGGACTTCCGTCGCGTCGAGAGGCTTCGAAAGCGACGATTGGAAATTTATCGTAGTGGTATTGATTAGCGGATCAAGAAGAGCGGGGACGTTACTGATCGTGCCGTTCGCTATTGACGATGAGACGAAGCCTTGCAGGTATCGCGATTGGAGACCCTGGAAATTCGTTTGTAGAACGTCGGCGCCGCTAAGGTTGACGTATAGCGGATCCTGCGCGACGGCAGCCGGAATATTGCCTGGGCTGATTGACGCATCCGGCGAGCTCCAGTTGTTCCACGGCGGGATGAGTTCCTTCATGTTGAGCGCACCATTGATATGGCAGCCGAAACATCCCTGCTCCGCGGATCGCCGGTCACGCGACCATGTCGAGTCTCCTGCCCATGTCCAGGTGCGTGTCGGTTGTCCTTCATTCGGCACGAATTGGTAGTAGTTGAAGACGTTTTTCTTTTCGTCGTAACCTATAACTTGGAGGAACGGTGCAGGTCGGTTGGGATGCGTGCCGGTCGGTGCCGCACTGAGAAAAACTGATGGCGATGAGCTTACGCCCCACGTGATGATAGAGCGAAGGTTGCGCGGGGCATCGCGTGAAACAACATTCGCCGTAATCTGACTGCCTTCACCAACCATGTAACTTTTCTGATTCGCTGCGAACCCGGGGACGGTCGATAAGCGGTTGACGATCTGCTCGACGGTCGATGGCCATAGGTCTGGCTGTCCGATACCGGTCTGAAGCACGTTGACCGCGAACGGATCCTGAAGTCCGGCAAGATCCGACGCGGAGAGCAATTCGAGGCAGTTGTCGACACCTTCAATGAGTCGGTACGCGCGGTACGGCTCCGCGTCAGGACAACTCGCAGCTGTGCCCATTGTCCGCCGGTCGGAGTTCGTATTCTCCTGCACCCCCTGAGCGAAGCAGGTGTTTACAAACGTAACCATGAGTATGGCTAGCCACACAATAAGATTAAATCGCATGTAGGAGCTTCCCCCCGCTTTGTTTGTTTGTTCTCGGATGGAGTTTCATCGCAAGCCGTTCCTGCAGTGGCTTGAGAATTCCAATTTCGGGCGTTCCGCCCGGGCCGTAGCGAGCGATGGACAGCTCCGGGCAAAAGGGGCACTTATCTGAGTGTCTCTACAATAGCCAGCTGAAAAGGAGAAGCAACCACCGCGTAACGGGACCAAGACCGTTGGAGCATAGCCGCATAGGGCGCGGCGAGACTGGCGGAGAATTGCAGCTCATGTCCCGAATGGGATACGACGCCACGACCTTCGGCAACCACGAATTCGACCTCGGGCCCGACGGCTTAGGCAAGGCGATCGGTGTGGCCGCCAAAGCCGGACGGGTTCCGGCGGTGCTTGCCTCCTGCCGATACACGAAGGGGCACGGCCAAAGCGCAACAAGCTGCCCGATGAGCTGCCGCGTCAGGAGGTCGTACACGAACCCGACCATGATGGCGCCTGCACCTGTCCGGCCTGCGGTGGCGACATGGCCCCGCTCGGCGAAGACGTCACCGAGGTACTCGACTATGTCCCCGGCCGCTTCCGGGTGATCCGGCATGTCCGGCCGAAATATGCCTGCCGACGCTGCGACGCGATCACCCAGGCACCGGCCCCAGCGCTGCCGACGCCGCGCGGGCGTGCCGCCCCCGGCATGCTGGCGCATGTGCTGGTGTCGAAATATACCGATCATCTGCCGCTTTATCGGCAAAGCGAGATCTACGCTCGCGAAGGGCTCGACCTCGGCCGCTCGACATTGAGCGATTGGGTGGGCCAGGCAGTCTGGCTGCTGCAGCCGATCGTCGACGGGATCCGCCGCCATGTGTTTGCTGCCGAGAAGATCCACGGCGACGATACGCCCATGGAGCAGCGCACTGCTCTTAGCGAGGCGCCGTGCGGGCCAGTCATCCTTCGCGCTTCGGCGAGCGCGTGATGGCACTTCATCAAATGCTCTTGCCGCCTTTTTTCATGCAACTTCACCGTCCAACTACGTCCGAGCGGCCGGAGATCGTCGACCCTCATCTTCAACGCCACGGTGATGGCCCGCTTCATAGCGTGAAAGCGCGCAGCTCCAGATAAAATCCATGCTCGTCCTTCAATAGAGTGCCGGTGACGGTGACTGAGGCGGGTGCCGCCTCGCCGGCGACAATGCGGTTCAGTCTGACATGGGCCGATGCCTCCTCCGGCTCTAGCGGCAAGGGTGTCTTAGTCGCGAAATCCCATTGCACCTTGTTGTTGGCATCGAGGGGGGCGAGCCGCACCGCCGGCCGGTCGGCATTGCCGCGCAGCCACAGCTGCCCGCCGATCTGCTCCACTGGTCCGGTGAGGGTCACCTCGACACCGCGCAGGCTGTACGACGCGTTGGCGAGATGGGTGAATTCGCGGCGCCAGAGGTCGAGATCGGGCAGCCGGTCGTCAGCCAGGAGCACCGTGGCGGTGGAGGTGAAGGCATTCGCCAGTTCGAGCACGATTTCGACGCCCGTCAGACGGCGCAACGCCCCCTTAGCGCCTCCCCAGCAACCGGCGAGCCCGTAGGGACAGGTGGGCGTGATCCCAACAGTAACAGGAGGTCTCGCCGCGGTTCGCACGGTCTCAGCGTCGATTTCGCGGGGTCCCGGCCGAGGCTCGTTGAACACCGCGGCGCGGCGCGTAGCCGCGGCCGCCATCGCCCCGCCGTGCTGGGGGGAAATACGCGCGATATGGCCGATCGAGGGTACGCCCTGATCGTCGACCAGAAACAGCATGTAATGGCCCGGCGGGCAAAGATTGGCGTTCGCCGGGGCGGTGACCGTAATCTCTCCCTCACCTTTCGTGAAGGCGAGCGTGTTCAGCCGTTGGTTCTGATCGAACGAATGGGTGACCGAGCCAAGCCGAATCCAGGTCACCTTGGCGATCTCGGCCGCCCGCGGCACGCGCAATTGGAACGTCTGCCCATAGGAGAACGAATCTGGCGCGCCAGTGAAGGTGGGACGCGGACCGCGGAACAGATAGGGTGGTGAGAAAAATTGCGCGTCAATATGGGTGTCCTTGGGCAGATTGGCGACATTGTTCTGGGGTGCGTATTCACCGCCGCCAGCGCTGAACACGCGACCGTCCGGCAGGAGCACCGCGGTGGCGTGATAGCAACGATCGACCGCTTCCTCGGCCAACACGGTCCAGTTGCCGGTGGCTGGGTCCCATAGCTCCGCCGCGTGGATCGGCTGACTACGATCGACGTCGTTAAAGCCGGGCCCCTGGGTGCCGCCCGTGACGAGCACCGTGCCGTCCGCCAGAATCGTCGCGTTATGCTGACGGCGGCGGAAATGCATCGCCGATGTTGCATGCCAGGCCGGCGCCTCAGCGGTCAGATCGATCGTTTCGGCGCCGTTGGCGGGCAAATTGGTTTGCGCGTCGTTGCCCCCGCCGATGAATATGATCTTGCCGGTGTCGTACATTACCGAGGGGGCGTAGTCCCGCAGGCCCAGCGCGCGCGAGGGCCCCGGGATCCAGGTGCCAGGGGCGGCCGCGTCGAGGAAGAAGCTTTGTCCCTGCGCTCCCGACATGAACACCTGGCCTTTTTTTGGCTCGATGTGGAAGCGGGGGAACAGGGTCAGCCCGTCCGCGTGGTCCTTCAGCGACTCCCAGCCGACACCGCGCCAGATCTGCGGCGTTGTGTTGGTACCGCTGTCGTTGGTCGGCGGCCGCAACGGGCCTGTCGCGAAGGATCCCGACAACACCAAAACGCCCCCGTCCGGCAACGTGATCGCCGAGGGATACCAGCGCCCTTTGTTCATCTCGGCCTCGGCGGTCCACCGATCGGTCGCCGGGTCGTAGACACAGCTCTGGTTGACCCCCTGGCTGTCGAACAGGTGGCCGCCCACCACCATCAGGCGACCGTCCGGCAGGAAGGTATGACCGGAGCAGAACAAGTTGACCGTGCTGCCGTCTTTCAGCACGGGCAGGTTCGCGGTTTCCCGGCTCTGTCCGGTAGCGGGATCCAGGATGTAGGTCTGGCACGCGTGGTCATTCAGCGTGTCGAACTGAACCGACCCGAACTCCTTGCGGCGCCCCCAGTACAAAATCTTGCCGGTTGGCAGCAGATGTGTGTGGATCGCGACGTTCTTCAGCGGGATCAGCTCAGACCATTGCCCCACTTTGGCCGGATCCGCCGCCACAGCCTGCGCCGGCGCGAAATCCCTGGGCGCGGTATAACCGACCGACAGTTTGTAAGCTGGCTCGGGGTTGGTGGCGGGTAGATCGGACGCAGTTACCCGCAGCGTGTAAAACCCCTCGGCGCCAGCTGTTGCGCGCAGTGTCGCGCCATGCGGACTCGCCTGGGTCACCGTGACCGCCGCCCTCGGGGCTGCGTCGGGACCGAGCAGTTCGAACGCCACCCGCGTATTCGCGCTCCACCCGGTGCGATCAAGATCGGGCGTAGCCTCGATCGGTGATCCAGCGGCGCACCAGACCCGGCCGATCGGCACGGTCTTGCCGTTCGCGCACGGCGACATGTCGAGGTCGGCGGCACCTTCGAAGTCCTGTGTCACGCCGTGCGAGCCGGGATTGAGCGCCCGATCCTGGCCTTGCCGGCTGTAGCAGACATAGCCAAGACCGTTCCGGTTCGCGGGCACCGTCAGCGTCACCGCGCCCGAGCCGTCGGTGGCGACATCGCCGGCGTGTCCGGTGTAGTCGTGCAACCCAACATTGGTGCCAAACCCGGTATCGACGCGGATCGTGTGCGGTCCGCCGGGATCGTTGTTCAGCGCGACCAGAAGATGTGCTCCGCCCATCCGTTCATAGGCGAAGACGTTGAAAACCTTCCACCTCTGAAGCGTTGCACCCGAAGCCAGCACTTCGTGGATCCAGATCAAGTTGTCGATTTGCGGTTTCAGCCCGAAGCAGCCCGGGTCGGTGCTGTAGTCCTTGTAGAAGACCGCCGGATATCCTTCTGAGGTCAGAATATAGGCGTAAGCCAAGATCTTGTTGGTGACGACCGGCTCGTTCAGATCGGTGTCGTGGTTTTCGACAAAAGTAACGGCGTTCAACGGCGAAATTCCGGCGAGCCCGGCATGATCGAGATCAGCCATGTTGAAGCGCCCGGGATTGTTGCACATCGCCGCCAGGATGAAGCGCAGTGGAAAATCGAACGCGCTGGCCCGGCCGCGCATCCCGTGCGGATTAAAAATCCAGTCATTGACCAGCGTGCGATTACCGTCGAAGAACTCGCCGACCGCGAACTTGCCAGCCATCGATTTGCTCGTCAGAAATGGGAAAAGGAAATCGGTGGATAGCCCCTTCACGTCGTCGACGCGGTAGCCCTGCGCGTCCAGCGCGCGGGTCAGCCAGTCGCCGGCCGCGACCAGGTTGTCGAACACATAGCGCGGTGGTCGCGCATTTATCGGCGCCAGTTCCCTCCCGAACGCAAAGTCGTCTGCCACCGGCCCGCCCAGATTGGGATCGCGCGGCACCTGAGGAACGAAGTTGGCCGGGTTCTTGGGAAAGCGGCCGGCGTTGGGCGTGCCGTTGGCGCCAGGATAGCGGAACACGAACGGCGTGACGTCGCCGATCCGCTGATGCTCCACCATGTCCAGGTAAGCGTCGAGGCCATTGGCGCGCAGGATGGCGACGCAGCGCTGCAGCTGCTCGCGCGTGCCGTAACGGCTGGGCACCGAACCCTTCTGGTTGCGAGAGCCGATGTCGTAATCGTCGAACGGCCCGTAGCCGTCCGCCCCGAGGCCGGACCCGGAGGCGGTCTTCAGCACCGGCGGTAGCCAGACTGCGGTGAAGCCGGCGAGGCTCAGTGCCCGCGCCTGCGCCGCCAGGTGATCCCACCACCACGGCATTTTGGGATCTCCGTCCGCTGGTGACGGGACAGCCCGATTAGGACCGAGTTTGTAGAACCCCTGAAGCAACACTCCCATTGAAGGCCCCTTTTCTTGCTTAGGCGTCGAAATTACGGAAATTACGCGGCAACCGTCCGCTCGTTACCGAGACCGTCGCCACGGTCCACGCGCCCTGTGGCCAACCGCAACGGGGCGGCTGATCCCGGTGGCTGCCGCTCGCGGAGTCTGTCGCCCCGCGAGCGGCGACCGGGTTCCTTTCCGAGCTATTTGCGGTTGCTGAGGCGGCTGTTCACGTCAGGCGTCACTTTTGTGCGGGGGGGCCGGGTTGGTCGATCGGCCCCTCCGCGCCATGGACCGCGTTCGAGTACAAAAACTGCACCGGCACGCGCCCGCCCCCCGCACTGCTCAGAATTTCTTGAAACACCAGCGCCAAATTCCCCGCTGCCCCGGCTGCGTTAATTGGCTGATCTCCGATCTCGCCTTGCGCTCCCATCCAGCCGAGCAGACTGTCGTCGTTCTGCCTGATCGCTTCCCCGACGTCAGCATCGGTGCGGAACTCGTTCATCTCGTGGTAGAGCGTGCCGACAACATCCTTCCAGGACGCGTCGAACGCGGGAATTCCATTCACCCGCCCGTTCGGCAGCCTCTGCGAAAAGACGTTTGCCGAATAATAGGCGGTCTGCGACCGGCCCTTGTGCTGGAAGTCCACGGAGCCGTGATAACCGCCAAGCCCGTGAATAGAAGTGTCTTGGTCGAGCTTGAGTATGGTTCCCGGAGGCAGCAACAAGTTGAAGATCGTCGTGCCGAGATCGTTGTCTGAGACCTTCCCTTGTTGCACTAGCTGCTGGACCAATCGCTGCACGCCGGGCTCGTCGAGCTGAACTGGCTTTGCTTCCTCGAGCACAAGCAACGGCCGCGGATCGCAGGTCGGGTTGACGCCGACGTCAAAGAATTGCTTGACGACATTGTTCAGCCTCCGATCCTGCATCGCGAGCGTGATCGCGGTATTGATCGAGTCGATGTCGGAGGCGAGCCACGATGCTTGCCCGCCGAGAAATACGTTCTGAAACTCCATCTGCGGCACGATTTTGCCACCATGGAAGACGAGGTCGGCGGACGTGTCCGGCGGGATGCCGGGCGCGATCGCGTCCGGGTCGAGCTGCGCCCAGCGGTTTTCGGGATAGCGATAGTGGCGGGCCTCGACCGGCGAGCCTGGACGAGCCTGGATCCGCATCAACCGGTTGACATTGGAGGACTGGATCATCTCTGATCTCCCTGGGTTAACGGCGGATAACCATAAAGAGGCTGGCGCGACTTGTGTGTGAGCTGGATCACACATGCCTCCGTTAAGTCCGTCAGCAAAACGCGAGATCGGGTACGGGCCGACGACCCGGAGCTTTCTCGTTAAAAATCTGATATTCGCCTCGACGAGGCAGCTGCGGCCGCCGTGGCTTCTTCGATTAAACCGAACGACTGGCAGCAGATCAGTGGGCACCACGCGTTCCCGCGGATGGTTCGCGAGATCTGGTCTCCGAAAAACGCCTGATTTTTTGGACCGCCGGCCGTTCCAGGGAAAAGCGCCGTCTTCCCTTGGGATGTCAGATGCGGCCGAAACTCCCGGATGTAGCGTTCAAGAAGCTCGACACTTTCAGGCGGAAGCGCGTAATCGA
>Ga0210408_10005316_pt1 | contig 11330 bp, 8 predicted proteins | sample IncBWH4MmetaG_FD_155471 | JGI IMG/M metagenome (GOLD analysis project Ga0210408, IMG submission 155471) | Forest soil microbial communities from Barre Woods Harvard Forest LTER site, Petersham, Massachusetts, United States - Inc-BW-H-4-M | ecosystem: Environmental > Terrestrial > Soil >... | reverse complement strand
CTCACATCGGTGAGCGTCGCGCGGGCCGCGTCGTCATCGCTGTCTCCGGAGCTTTCGTTCCTGACCTCCGCCCAGAACGCCGACGGCGGCTTCGGCGGCGCACGCGGGCAGGGCTCCAGCGAGCTATACACCGCCTGGACGGCGATGGGCCTCGCGGCCGCGGGGCGCAACCCCGCGAGCGTCCGCCGCTCGGGGCGCTCGGTGCTCGACTCGCTGCGCGCCCAGGCCCCCACCCTGCAGGGCCTCGGCGACACCGAGCGTACGATCCTCGCCGCGCGCGCCTGCGGCGCCTCCGCGTACTCGTTCGCCGGACGCAACCTCGTCGTCGAAGTGCTGCGCGCCCGCGCGAGCGATCACTCGTTCAGCCACCTGGTCAACCTCACGGCGTTCGCGATCTTCGCGCTGCGCGCGGTCGGTCATTCTCCCGGCTTTGCGGCGATTCATCAGGCGGCGGGCTGGATCGAGCGCCAGCAGAACTCCGACGGCGGCTTCTCCTTTGGCGTGCACGGCTCGTCCAGCGACGTCGACGACACCGGCGCGGCGCTCCAGGCGCTCGCCGACGCGGGCGCCCACAACGCGCACGTCCTCGCCGCCGCGGCGGGCTACCTGATCCGCTCGCAGAGCCCTGACGGCGGCTTTCCCCAGCGGTACGGCGGTCAATCCAACGCCCAGTCCACGGCCTGGGCGATTCAGGGCCTGATCGCCGCCGGCTACACCCCCGGCGCGGTACGCCGCCGTGGCAGCCGCACCCCGATCGGCTACCTGGAAAGCCTGCGCGCCCCTGACGGCAGCATCCGCTACTCCCGCACCGGCGCCCAGACGCCCGTATGGGTGACCGCCCAGGCGCTGATCGCGCTTGCCGGCAGGACGTTCCCCGTCGGGTGACGCAGGCCGTTCAGCCGGTCTTTATCGGTTCGCCTACCCTGTGATGAGGATGTCGACGGTATATCTGTCTGGCGCCCATGCGCCGGGCCGGCGTAGCGGTGGCGCGTCGCGGCCCGGTCCCGCGGCGCCTCTGTGCGTGGCGGGACTGTGCGTGGTCGCGCTGGCTCTTACGTGGGTGGTGGCGGCGCTGGTGCCGCCGACCCATGTAAAAGACGCGGTGGCGCTGTACGACTTCACCCTGCTCGGCGGTCCGCGGCTGGATCAGGTGGCGAACGCTCTGCTGCGCCTGCTCGATCCGGTGCTTTACACGCTCTGGGCGCTCATGCTCATCGCCGTCGCGCTCAGACGCCGGCAGCCACGGCTTGCGCTCGCCGTGGCGCTCGTTCTGGGGCTGGCGCCCCTGACCGCGGAGACGCTCAAGCCGCTGCTGGCGCATCCGCACGCGTGGGTCGGCGAGGACTGGGTCAGAGCCGCCTCGTGGCCGAGCGGTCACGCGACGGCCGCGATGGCGCTTGCGCTGTGCGCGGTGCTCGTGGCCCCTTTGCGCTTGCGCCCCACAGTCGCCGTGCTGGGCACGATGTTCGTGGCGGGCGTCGGGTTCTCGCTGCTGATCCTCGCCTGGCATCTGCCGAGCGACGTCCTGGGCGGTTATCTGGTCGGCACGCTGTGGGCGGCTCTGGCCGTCGCCGGCCTGCGCGCCGCCGACGCGCGCTCGACATCACGCACGCCGAGCAGGCGAGTCCGAGCCGTGGGCGCCGGGGTCCCATAGCGGCTCCGACCCCTCGTTCGCCGCGCGCGCGAGGATGAACAGCAGGTCCGACAGCCTGTTCAGATAGCGCACGACCTCGGGGTTGGCGCCCTCATCCTCGATGGCGATCGCCCGACGCTCGGCGCGGCGGCACACCGTGCGGCAGACGTGCAACTGCACGCTGGCCGGCGTTCCGCCGGGGATCACGAACGAGCGCAGCGGCGCCAGCGTCGCGTTGACCTCGTCGCACGCGCCCTCGAGCCACTCGGTGTACTCGGCGGTCACGCGCAATCGCGGGCGCTGATCGTCCTCGGCGGGCTGCTCGCCCGCGTCTGGCGCACCGCCCGGCACCGACAGGTCGGCGCCGAGGTCGAGCAGGTCGTTCTGCACGCGCTCCAGCCATGCGACCACCTTGTGCGGCAGCCCTGGCTGCAACAGCGCCACGCCGAGCGTCGCGTTCAGCTCATCGACGGTTCCGTACGCCTCCACGCGGGGGTGCAACTTGGAGACACGGCTCATGTCGCCGAGGTGCGTCTCGCCACCATCGCCGAGCTTCGTGTAGATGCGCGTCAGGTTGATGGTCATAGCTCGTTCCGGCCTCCGGCCGGCCCTTTGATGGTATAGGCCACACACCCGGCGGCCTTGACCGGGCCTTCGTCCCTTCCGATGCGGAGTATTCGAGATGAGCGTCCCTGGCCTGACTGCCCCCGTCGGGACGATCGGATACGTTCTCGAGCCTCACATGCGGATCGGAGTTCCGACTGAGACCGCCGCCGGCGAGCGCAGGGTCGCACTCGTGCCGGAGGTGGTCGCCAAGCTCAAGGCCCAGGGCCTCGACGTCGTCGTGCAGAACGGCGCGGGCGCCGACGCCCTGCTGCCCGACTCGGCCTTCGCCGATGCGGGCGCCGAGCTCACCGGCGACGCCGCCGCGGTGTGGGGCTGCGAGGTGGTCGTCAAGATCGCTCCGCCCGATCCCGAGGAAGTCCGCGGCCTGGGCTCGGGCTCGATCCTCGTCGGCTTCCTCGCGCCGCTGAGCAGCCCGCGGACGACACGCGCGCTGGCCGACGCCCATGCGACGGCGTTCGCGATGGAGGCGATCCCCCGGATCTCGCGCGCGCAGTCGATGGATGCGCTGTCCTCGCAGAGCAACGTCGCCGGCTATGAGGCGGCGCTGCTCGGCGCCGAGCACATGGGCCGCTTCTACCCGATGCTGATGACCGCCGCCGGCACGATCCCGCCCGCCAAGGTGCTCGTGCTCGGCGCGGGCGTCGCCGGCCTGCAGGCGCTCGCCACCGCCAAGCGACTGGGCGCCCGCGCGACCGGTTATGACGTGCGCCCGGAGGTGGCCGAGCAGGTGCAGTCGCTTGGCGCGCAGTGGCTCGACCTCGGCCTGGAGGCCAGCGGCGAGGGCGGCTACGCGCGCGAGCTCACCGCCGAGGAGCGCGCCTCCCAGCAGCAGGCGCTCACCGACGCGATCAAGGGCTTTGACGTGGTCATCACGACCGCGCTGGTCCCGGGCCGTCCGGCGCCGAAGCTCGTCACCGAGGAGGCCGTCCGCGGAATGAAGCCCGGATCGGTGATCGTCGACCTCGCGGGTGAGTCGGGCGGCAACTGCGAGCTGACCGAGCCGGGGGAGACGGTCGTCCGACACGACGTCAAGATCGTCTCGCCCCTGAACCTGCCCGCGCGCATGCCCGAGCACGCCTCGCAGCTGTTCGCGCGCAACGTGCTCGCGCTGCTGGAGCTGCTCGTCGGCGAGGACGGCGCCCTGCACCTCGACTTCGACGACGAGATCGTCGCGGGCGCCTGCATCGTGCGCGACGGCGAGATCGTCCACCCGGGGGCCAGGGCGGCGGTGGAAGCGGCGGGCGGAACCCCCGTCCCGGCCGCCGGCGAGACACCGTCGGACACCAATGCCGACGCGACGACCGGAGGTGCGGCTCCGTGATCCTCGCCAGCACGCTCACGACCAACCTCGCGATCCTCGTGCTCGCGGGCTTCATCGGATTCGTCGTGATCTCCAAGGTGCCGAACACGCTGCACACGCCGCTGATGTCGGGCACGAACGCGATCCACGGGATCGTGCTGCTCGGCGGTCTGCTGCTGCTCGGCCTCGCCGGACTGGACGCGTTCAGCAAGGCCCTGCTCGTGATCGCCGTCGCGTTCGGCACGATCAACGTCATCGGTGGGTTTCTCGTGACCGATCGCATGCTCGAGATGTTCAAGTCCAAGCCCAAGCCCCCCCGGGTGGATGACGGGGACGGCGGCTCAGACGCAGGCTCAGGCGACGGGCGTCGCGACGAGGGGAGACGCGCATGATCGCCGCCAATCCGCTCGCCACCTCGGTCCTGCAGAGCGAAGACTTCATCTACGTCCTGTACATCATCGCCTTCGCCCTGTTCATCCAGGGGCTGCGCGGGCTGGCGGGGCCGACGACCGCCGTGCGCGGCAACCGCACCGCGGCGGTCGGCATGGCGATCGCCGTGATCGCGACGTTGCTGAACCCCGGCGAGGGCAACTGGGGGTTGATCGCGCTCGGCATCGCGCTTGGCGTGGCGGTCGGCGTGCCCGCGGCGCGCCAGGTGAAGATGACCGCGATGCCGCAGATGGTCGCGCTGTTCAACGGCGTCGGCGGCGGCGCGGTCGCGCTGCTCTCCTGGGTCGAGTTCCGCCACTCCGGGTCCACCTATGGCTCGCACACGGCCCACCTGGGCGCCGAACTGCCCGGTGGCCTCACGCTGCAGACGGGCGCGAGCATCCAGATCGGCGGGGTGCCCACGTACGTGGCAATCTTCTCGGTGTTCGCGGCGATCGTCGGCTCGATCTCATTCTGGGGCTCGAACATCGCGTTCGGCAAGCTCCAGGAAATCATCCCCGGGCGCCCGATCTCCTTCGGCTCGGCCCAGCAGGCGGTCAACATGGTGCTGCTGGTGCTCGCTCTCGCGGCGGGCGTAGATCTGATCGCCGGGGCGCACTCCGAACTGCTGTTCATCGGCATGCTGATCGTCGCCGCCCTGCTCGGCAACGCCGTCGTGCTGCCGATCGGCGGGGCGGACATGCCGGTCGTGATCTCGCTGCTGAACGCCTTCACCGGACTGTCCGCGGCCGCGACCGGGATGGCGCTGAACAACCCCGCGCTGATTGTCGCCGGCATGATCGTCGGCGCCTCGGGCACGATCCTGACGAACCTGATGGCCACCGCGATGAACCGCTCGATCCCCGCCATCGTCGCGGGCGGGTTCGGTGGCGGCGGCGCCGTCGCGGGCGCGCAGGGCGCCGGCGAGCACGCCGGCACGGTGCGCTCCACCAGCGCCGCCGACGCCGCCATCCAGCTGGCCTACGCCGGCCGCGTGGTGGTCGTGCCCGGTTACGGCATGGCGGTCGCCCAGGCCCAGCACGCCGTGCGCGAGCTGACCAAGGAGCTCGAGGCACGCCAGGTGGAGGTCAGCTACGCGATCCATCCGGTCGCCGGGCGCATGCCCGGGCACATGAATGTGTTGCTCGCCGAGGCCGACGTCCCGTATGACCAGTTGCGCGAGATGGATGACGCCAACCCCGAGTTCCTGCGCACCGACGTCTCGCTCGTGATTGGGGCCAACGACGTCACCAACCCGGCCGCCAAGAACACGCCTTCATCGCCGATCTACGGTATGCCGATCCTCGAGGTCGCCGACAGTCGTTCGGTGATCGTGATCAAGCGCTCGATGAACCCCGGGTTCGCGGGCATCGAGAACGAGCTCTACTTCGACCCGAAGACGTCGATGCTGTTCGGCGACGCCAAGTCCGCGGTGAGCGAGATCACCGCGGAGCTCGCCCAGATCTGACGCCGGCGCGGTATCCCCGTCCCCGTCGGCGTCGGTGGCTCGGCGGTGGTTGGGCGATCGGACGCCGTGGCGTTTCTGCTCGGCGGCGCCGGCCTCCGCAGGGGATCGCCGCGGGTGCTCGCGGAGCGCCTACTGTCAAGCAATCCGTATGCCCGTCCTAGGCCCGCGCGGCCGACGGTTGTGCGGAAGTTTGTACCCGGCGCACAATGGATTCGGTACGCCAAGGCCTTGCATAAAAGTTAGACGTACTCTACCGTCAACTGACAGGAGAGGGACAGCGTCTAACTCGCTACTCCAGCGTGTGGGGGAGAGGGGTGTGCTGTGTCAGTGGCCGGCCGCCGGCGTCGGTGCTACTCCTATGCTTGGCTCGTCCTCTCGATCGGAGCGGCAACAGGGGTGGCGGCATCGTGGTCACAGGCCACCGTTCCGGCGCGCGCGCGCCGCGCGCCGCGCGGCGCGATGAGCGTAGTCGGCGGTGCCGCGGCGCCGATCTCGCGCTTTCCGTTTCAGGTCGCGCTGTATGACCCTGAACTGGGCCGGCTGACGACGGGGTTTTTCTGTGGCGGTGTGATCGTCGACGCAACCCACGTCATCACCGCCGCGCACTGCCTGGCCGGCACAGGTCATAGCCCGGCGAGGTTGTCCAGGGAAGTGGCGGTGCTCGCGGGCTCGACGAGCCTGGACCAGCCCGATCCCGGGAGTGTCCGCGACCCGGCTGTAGCGGTGTCGATGGATCCCCGCTACAACCCGGCGACCAACGATTATGACATCGGCGTGGTCACGCTCGCACGACCGCTGTGGACGGGCGCGACCGCGCCGAGCATCGGCGGCGCCGGCACGATCGCACCGCTGCCGATCGACCGAGCCGCCGCTGAAAGCTATGGCGAACCCAACGGGATCCCCGCGGTCATCGCCACCGTCAGCGGTTGGGGGGACACCAGCCCGGCGCCGGGCGCCGCCAGCTATCCGAGGACCCTGCGCTCGGTGCGCGTCCCGCTGGTCTCCGAAGGATCCTGCCAGGAAGCGTACGCGTCGATCGAACTGACCATCACCCCCCGCATGATCTGTGCCGGCAGCTCCAGGCCACGCGCGGACTCCTGCTTCGGCGACAGCGGCGGACCGCTCGTGGTCGACCGCGACAGCCCCGCCAACCCCCCTGGAGACTACGTGCTCGTCGGGCTCGTCGACTTCGGCGACGGCTGCGCCCTCCCTGGCTTCGCCGGGGTTTACACGCGGATCGCCGATCCCGCGATCGCGCACTACCTCACCACCACCGACATCGGCAGCCGGGCAAAGACCGCGGGACACAGGCCGGGCCGCAAGAAGAAGCGTCGCCACCATTAGACGCCGCCACCATTAGAGGCTCCAGGCCAATCGTGCTGTGCATCGTGCGAGACTGCGATGCGTGATCCAGCGCGCCCAGGCCCTCGCCGCCCTGTCCGAGAACGAGTTCGACCTTGTGGTGGTCGGCGGGGGCATCACCGGCGCGGGGGTGGCGCTCGACGCCGCCACGCGCGGGTTCAGCGTGGCGCTCATCGAGCGCGCCGACTTCGCCGCCGGGACGTCCAGCCGCTCCAGCAAGCTGGTCCACGGTGGGCTGCGCTACCTGCAGAACTTCGATCTCGCGCTCGTGCGCGAGGCGCTGCTCGAGCGCCAGCTGATGGTCGCGCTCGCGCCCCACCTCGTCCATCCGTTGCCGCTGGTCGTGCCGGCTTTCGACGGCGCCCGCCCGGACCGGCTGATGGGAGTTGGCCTGAACCTCTACGACGCGATGTCGGTCGACCGAGACCGCCTGCGTTCGCGCCGCGGCAAGCGGGCTCGTGGCGAGCGCGCCCAGAACGCGTCGGCCATGGGCGATGAGCTCCAGGAAACCGCTCGGCCCGTACAGCCCGAGGAAGGCGAGTCGTGGAGCCCGGAGCGCCACCGCATCGTCTCCGGCGAGGAAGTCCTCGAGCTGCTGCCGGCGCTGGCCGCGCGGGAGCCGACCAGCGGGTATCTGTTCTATGACTGCCAGACCGATGACGTACGCCTGGTTCTGACGATCCTCGGTGAGGCCGAGCGCTTCGGCGCGGCGTGCGCCAATCGCGTGGACGCGCTGAGCTTGCTCCAGCGCGACGGGCGCGCGTGCGGCGTTCGCGCGCTGGATCGCGAGAGCGGCGAGGAGCTCGAGATCCGCGCGGCGAACGTCGTCAACGCGACGGGCGTGTGGGCCGACCGGCTGGGTGTCGCCGCTGCTGACGAGGACGACGATGAGGCCTCTGTCGCCGGCCTCGACCACGCCGCCGGCGATCCGTCTGCCGGGCGATCGGTCGGGGAGTCTCGCGGCGCGTCCGAGCTGCCCCGGATCCGTCCCAGCCGCGGCACCCACATCCTCCTGCGCCATGAGGACCTACCGCTCGTCGGCGGGGCGATCGTCCCGGCGGACGCGGGGCGCACGATCTTCGCGCTGCCCTGGCTGGGGCGCACGCTCGTGGGCACGACCGACCTGGACTATGAGGGCGAACTCGACCATGTGCGGCCGTCCGGCGAGGATGTCGACTACCTGCTGAGCGCGATCAACACATTCTTCGAGACGACCTTTGGCGTGGGGGATCTCGCGGGCGCCTACGCCGGCGTGCGACCGCTGATCTCCAGCGGCGACCCCAAGAAGTCGGTGGACATCTCGCGCAAGGCCGAGCTGTACGAGGCGTCATCGGGGATGCTCACGATCACGGGCGGCAAGCTCACGACGTGGCGGCGCATGGCCAAGCTGACGGTCGATCGCATCGTCGAGCGCGACTCTCGCGAGGCGCCCTGCCGCACGCACGAGATTCCGCTCGGACAGGGGGTCGCGGTCGAGGATCTCCCGCGCGTGGAGGGCGTGCCGGAGAAGTCCTACGCGGCGCTGGCGGGCCGCTACGGCTATGCCGCGCGCGAGGTGCTCGCGCTCGCGGCCGAGCGCGGCGAGCTGGCGCAGCCGATCGTGCCGGGTCTGCCCGATCTGCTGGCCGAGGTCGCGCTCGCCGCCCGCCGCGAGCAGGCGCGCAGCATCGGCGACGTGCTCCTGCGTCGCACCCGCCTCGGGCTGCTGGCCGCGCGCGAGCTGCCGGTGCAGCGCGTGGCCGACGTGCTTGCGCGAGAGCTGGGCTGGAGCCCGCAGGACGCCGCGCGCGAGATCGAGCGCTTCGCCGAGGAGGCCGAGGCCGAGGGCATACGCGCCGATTCGGCGGCTCCCGCGGTTGCCGAGGGCGCTGCTGCGTCGCACGTACGGGAGGCGGGCGAGCCAGAGGTGCACTCGGCGTGAGGGGGACGTTGAGGGGGGCGTATATATGGTTTTGGGTTTTGTGCGCTTATGTATCTGCGTAAATACGAATGAAAGACGTTAGGTCTGTATAGCTCATGTATATACTGCGATACTATAGCGCACAAACTGCAAAAAGTTAATGCACAACAACCTCCCGAACCTCCCTCCTCCTCCCGCGCGGGTGCTGCGCGCGGGGGATCGCACGCTCCAGCTCGGATCGCGGCCGTGGCTGATGGGCGTCGTCAACGCCTCGCCCGACTCGTTCAGCGACGATGGCTTCGCGCATACGCTCGAGCGACGGCTGCGGCTGGCCGGCGAGTTGGTGGACGCGGGCGCGGACATGCTCGACGTGGGCGGCGAATCCGCGCGTACGGGCGTGCCCCCGGTGTCCGTCGAGGAGGAGATCGAGCGGGTCGTCCCGCTCGTGGAGCGGATCGTCGCCACCATGGAGACGATCGTCTCAGTCGACACGTACAAGCCGCCGGTCGCCGCCGCCGCGCTCGCCGCGGGCGCCACGATCGTCAACGACGTCTCGGGTCTGCGCGACCCCGAGCTCGCGCGCGTGTGCGCCGAGACGGGCGCGGCGCTTGTGCTGATGCACACCCGTGCCGCCCCCAAGCAGCGCCTGCAGGGCCCGGAGCTCTACGGCGATGACGTCACCGGTGAGGTGCTGGCGTTCCTGCGCGAGCGCATCGAGCTGGCGAGAGCCGCCGGGGTCGCTCACGAGCAGCTGATCGTCGATCCCGGGCCGGACTTCGCCAAGACTCCCGCCCAGACGATCGCGCTGCTCGCCGACGTCGAGCGCCTGCACGAGCTGGGACGACCGCTGCTGATGGCGATCTCGCGCAAGGACTTCATCGGCGCGCTCACCTCGCGCGCTCCGCGCGAGCGATTGGCGGGCACGCTCGCCGCGCTGGCCCACGGCGTGGACTCCGGCGCGCACATATTTCGTCTGCACGACATCGTCGCCGTCGCCGACTATCTCGCCGTGCGGGCGGCGCTCGCCGGAGCGGTCGAGCCCCGCAGGGATCTCGTCCTGGCCGAGGAACTCCGACACGAGCGCTAGTGCCGCCGCGGGCGCTAGTGTGCATGCTCACAACGGGTGCCGGTCGCTGCGCAACGCGACCGGGCGCCAACCGCCCCATATCGATACAAGGAGACACTCATGGCAGTATTCGACCGCTCCGAGCTCCAGGACAGCCCGTTGGCCGATCTCCACGCGATCGCCGACCAGCTCGGCCTGGAAGGGTTTCGCCGGCTGCGCAAGGCAGACCTGATCGACACGATCCTCGGCGAATCTCCTGACGGCGGCTCGTCCGGAGGATCGTCGGGCGATACGCCGGAGGAGGCTGACAGCGACTCCGTGGATGCCGGCGAGTCGGAGGGGGAGGGGCAGGGAGAGGGCGGTAAGGGCACCCCGGCCGGTGCCACCCCGCGCCGGCGCTTGAGTCCGCGCGGACGTCGCTCGCGGCGCGGGTCGGCCAAGGATGCGGACGAGCATCGGGAGGCGGTGCAGGACAGTCCCGCCGCTGAGCAGACTCCCGCCGCGCAGGACGCCTCGGCCAGAGGAGACCGTCCCGCCGGCGATGACCGCCCACCCAGGAGAGGCCGCGCGCCCCGAGGCGACAGTGCGCCTCGGGGCGAGCGCTCTGCCAGGGAGGACCGCTCGCCCCGGGAGGAAGCGCCCGCGGGCGAGGGTCGCGTGGCCGAGGGCGTCGTGGAGCTGCTCGGCAACGGCTCCGCGTTCCTGCGCGTGCATCCGCCCGCGTCCTCCGACGAGGACGTCTACATCTCCGCCGCTCAGGTGCGCCGCTGCGAGCTCGTCTCCGGCGATCGCGTCACCGGCCCGCTGCGCATGCCCCGCCGCTCCGAGCGCTACTCCTCGCTGGTTCGCGTCGAGACGATCAACGGCGTCCCCGCCGGCGAGGTGTCCGAGGGTGCCCGCTACGACGAGCGCCCCGTCGCCTACCCGAGCGAGCGGTTGGCTCTCGACGGTGGCGATGCGACGCTGCAGGCGATCGAGTGGCTCACGCCGTTCGGCCGCGGCTCGCGCGTGATCCTCGCGGGTCCCGCCCGTGCAGGCAAGACCGAGATCCTCAGGCGTCTGCTCGGCGCGCTCTCAGATCGCGAGGGGTTGGAGGTCGCTCTCGTGCTCGCGGGCGTGCGTCCGGAGGAGATCTACGAGTGGGGCGAGGGTCCCGTCGCGCCCGCGACCACGCTCAGTTTCGCCGCGTCCGCCGACGTCCAGGGTCAGGCGGTGGAACGCGCGCTCGAGACCGCCAAGCGCACCGCCGCGCGCGGCGGGGACGCGCTCGTGCTGATCGACACGCTCGACGGGCTGCACCCGCACGCGGCGCGCAAGGTGATGGCCGCCGCGCGCAACCTCGCCGACGGCGGCTCGCTGACGATCGTCGCGACAGCCACCGCCCCGTATGGCGGTGAGACGACCGTGATCGTGCTCGACCCCGCGCTCGTCAACGCCGGGGGACCGCCCCTGGACCTGGCCGCGAGCGGGACCGTCCGCGCCGAGCTGCTCGTGGGCGAGGACGGCGCGGCGGCGATCGCCAAGGCCCGTGCGAGCGCGCTGGAG
>Ga0210408_10005315_pt1 | contig 11331 bp, 6 predicted proteins | sample IncBWH4MmetaG_FD_155471 | JGI IMG/M metagenome (GOLD analysis project Ga0210408, IMG submission 155471) | Forest soil microbial communities from Barre Woods Harvard Forest LTER site, Petersham, Massachusetts, United States - Inc-BW-H-4-M | ecosystem: Environmental > Terrestrial > Soil >... | reverse complement strand
TACCAAGGCGTCGAGGTGACATAATCAACAGGAATGGCAGAACAAGCGGCACTGCACCTCAGAGTTGGCGGCGAGCGCGGGAAGGATATTTTCCTGTGCCACACCGGCGCTGACAAGCCGTGGGTAGAGCGGCTTGCAGAACGGATCGAGGCGGAGCCGTACCAGAATCGCTTTCTCGGGGTCGTGTTTGACAAATGGGATTTCGAGAAGGGCGGCAACATTGTTGTCGATATAGAAAAAGAGATTGATGCCTGCCGGTACGTGGGTGTCGTAGTAACGCGGGCGATGCTGGGCGCAGAATGGCCCACCATGGAGCGCAGCATTGCCGTCTGGTCTGATCCGGCTGGGACGAAGGGCAGGGTTATCCCGTTACTGCGGGAGAACGTAACCCTGCCGGCGTCACTTCGCATTCGGAACTGGATCGATTTCCGTGATGATGCGCGATTTGAGGAAGCGTTTGCGGAATTAGTCCGCGTGCTGCGCGGGGAGAAAATCCCGCGCGGAAGAGGCAGCCTGCTTCCGACTGTCCCGGAGACGAGACTGCCCTATGACCCTGCGCCGGTGGTGATTACGTCCTCGGTTGGCGCCGACCGCATCCAGGAGCGGCTCGTGTCCAATCTCCTGCCGGTTGTTGAACTGCCGCAGACGGTGTTTTCAGCGGAAACACCACTGCGGAGCAAGGCCGATATCCACCAGTATTCGGACAAGGTTTCGCATCCTGCCTTTGTCTTGCGCGAAGGTAGGCTCTGGACATTTGTGAATCTTCGCGAGAACGGCGACTCATTCGGAACGTCCATACAGCCCACAACAATCAGGGAGGACGGGTTCGAGTCCTGGTTCTCCGACGCCGATCATGCGCGGTGGGCGGTTGAATTATTGAACGTGTGCCTAAAAGAAAACGCCTGGAACAGATTTCTTCGTCTGGACAAGGACAGGCATCGGTATTTCTTTTCACCACACAATGATCGCCCCAAGAAGATTCAATGGAAGATCGGCGGGAAATGGTGCAAGCGCGAGGTCACGGCCAGGCACACGGTCACCCGCAAGCTGCCCAATGGCAGCAAGGAAAAGATTCAGTCAGGCTGGCGGCATCAGGCCTGCCGGGCGGGTTTTATTCTCATGCCTTTCGGGTTGTTTCTGCGTCTGGAGCCGACGTGGATGCTGACCAAGGCCGATGGCAAAACCCCGCGCGGCGGGTCGCGGGTCGGGCCGATTCTGTCGCACTGGCTTAATCAGGAACGCAACGGCCAGATTCTGAGAAGCGTCAGGTTCTGGTCGCTCGTATTCGCGCGGGGGAAAACGGAAATCTTCATACCCACAGGCCAGAAACCGATCCGGATCAACCTGACTCCTGCCAGCGGTGATCTGGAGTTCGGAATTCTCGCCGATCAGATCGACTATGAGGGGCTGATGCGCGCGGAAATGGAAGATGACATTGAATTGCCGCAACTGGGGTTCACGTTCAACGAGTTCGTGACGATTGAGGACGATGCGACCGACGCGGAACATCAATAGGCCGTACCGGAGAAGAACGCGAAAGAAGGCGGCGAAGGCCGTTCTGAATCGCTGGGAAGCGCCTCAATTCGACACGCTTCTGGCGCGTTCTGACACTCTGCTGCAGTGCCATTATCTGCCTGAACCAAGCCTGTCCTTCGCCGCAAAGCAACAATGCGAAGATCCCCGGACCGGATTGACCGCCTACGGTCCCTACAGCAAGAGCGAAGCGAGCAGACACCAGCAGATTCGGCTGGGCATCGTGGGTCCGGCGGAAGCGATAGACAAGGCTGTGGGGTTTCTCTCCGGCATGGCTCGTCGGATTGATCCGACAGGAAAGACTGACGCGGTGCTGCATCCGGCCTTTCCGGGAATCAATGCCGGAGACCCGTTTCAGATCGAGCTGGTGACGCAGCCGATCTGGCACCGGCCTTTGAAGACGAGGGACATAACGCTGGTGGAAGGCAATCCGGATTTCATGCAACGGGTCGGGCTCCTGTTGTCGGCGGTGACGACCGAGATCAAGGCCCTGAAAGCTCTCGATTCCGGCCCCAATGTTGTGATCTGCGCGATGTCAAAAAGTCTGGAGGATCTGTGCAGGGTCGGCATAGCGGCGTATGACCGGGAACAGGCTGCAAGCGATGACGGAATAGACAGCGAGGACATCGCCGAGATGATTCCGGAAATTGAAGCCAAGGACGAAGACGGCGAAGAGATCGACAGCGAAGCCGCCCGCAGTTTCCGGCGGGGATTGAAAGCGGAATGCATGAACCTGCTCCCCACGCAACTGATGTGGCACCGGACGCTGGCGGGCGGGCCGGGTGTGCAGGACCTTGCCACGCGGGCATGGAATCTCACCGTGGCGCTGTTGTACAAGGCGGAGGTTATCCCCTGGCGGCTTTCCGACGTGATCGAGGGATCGTGCTTTGTCGGTATATCGTTCTTCCATGAAGACGAAGCCCGGTCGAGCACGCTGCGGACGAGCGTCGCGCAGGCCTTCACCGAACGCGGCGAGGGTTTCGTATTACGCGGTAATTCATTCGACTGGGACCGGCGCAAGACGGGCGAGGGGGCGCCGCATCTGAATGAGGAACAGGCGAAGGCCCTGCTCGAAAATGTTCTCGGAGTCTATAAAGATCAGGTGGGTGGTCTTCCGCGCAAGGTAGTGTTGCACAAAACATCGCGTTACACCGAAGAGGAGCGCAAGGGATTTGAAGCAGCGCTGACGGGTGTTTCGCATTACGGCATGGTGACGGTGAACCGGCGAGGGGTGTTCTGCCTGCGGCCGGGCAAAAAGGCGGCACTGCGTGGAACTGTTGTGGATTTTGGCCAGAAGCGGGGACTGGTTTACACCGTGGGCTACGTGCCGTTCCTGCGATGCTATCCCGGCTTTAGAATTCCTCAGCCGGTTGAGATCACCGAGAACTGGGGTTCGGTTTCTCTGCACGAAGCGGCGGCGGACATTCTGAAACTAACGAAGCTGAACTGGAATACGGCAGCCTTTAATTGCCGTGAGCCTATCACAGTGGCTTTCGCCCGGCGCGTCGGCGACATTCTGAAGCTGGCGAGGGGCAAGGAACCGGCGCTGCATTATCGTTATTACATGTAGCGGGTGTGCGATAATTCGCCTTTCATGAGCACACAGCAAAAAGAAGAACTCGGCGGAAATACCGCCAAAGCAGCCGTGCCTCAAGCTGAGCCTGTTAGCAGTTTGCCGCGAGCTCAAAGAGAGCATGTAGCAGCTGGTTCTGGCGATATCGTTGAGGTTCAAATCAGCAAGTTGCGGCGTATCTTCCCGGAAGTATTCGTCGAAGGGAAGGTTGACCTTGATCGGCTCCGGTCGACACTGGGTGCGTCAGCGCAGTCCGGACCAGGGCGTTTTCATTTCAGTTGGGCTGGGAAGGACGATGCGGTCAGCCTGCTGCAAACTCCCAGTTGCGCGACCCTGATTCCGTGTGCTGAGGAGTCAGTACATTTCGACAAAACGGGCAACGTCTTCATCGAAGGCGAGAACCTAGAGGTTCTCAAGCTTCTGTTTAAGCCTTATTTTGGGCGGGTAAACCTGATATACATCGATCCGCCTTACAACACGGGGCAGGATTTCGTTTACCCGGACAATTACACTGATCCGCTGAAGAATTACCTGGAGATAACCGGACAGATTGATTCCGAGGGTAATTTACTTACCAGCAATCCCGAAACTAGCGGCAGGTATCATTCGGCGTGGCTCTCCATGATGTACCCGCGGCTGTTTCTCGCACGGCAATTGCTGGACGAGAAGGGGGTCGTCTGCGTCAGCATCGATGATTTTGAAGATCACCACCTGCGGCTGCTGATGAACGAGATTTTTGGCGAGGAAAATTTTGTCGCCCAGCTGGTCTGGGAAAAAGGTAGAAAGAACGATGCGAAGCTGTTTTCGGTGGGTCACGAATACCTCGTGATTTATGCCGCATCGAAAGCGGCCCTTCGCGAAAGCAAGACGGTTTGGCGGGAACCGAAGCCGGGTGCACAGGAAATCTGGGACGAATATGTCAGATTAAGAGAAAAGTACGGCGACAAGGATGCGGAAATCGAAGCCGAACTTGTGCGCTGGTATCAGAGTTTGCCAAAGGGCGATCCATCAAAGGGATTGAGCAGATACAGGCATGTTGACGAATTCGGACCTTGGCGGGATCGCGATATTTCATGGCCGGGCGGCGGCGGTCCCCGGTATGACGTGCTCCATCCGAAAACGCACAAACCCTGCAAAGTGCCTGAGGCCGGATGGCGCTTCTCTACGCCTGAGGCAATGCAGCGGAAAATTGACATGAAACTGGTCGAGTTCAGGGAAGACCATACAGAACCGCCTTTCCTGAAAGCCCGGCTCAAACCCCGTTATGAAGAGCTGGAGGATGAATCACAGGAGGAGGTTTCGGAGGAGGAAGAGGCGGACAATGAGGAGGAACAGGATGTAGGTCTTCAGGTCATGGGCAGCTACCTGTACAAGCAGTCGCAGGTGGCGGTGAAATACCTGAAGAACCTCATGGGTGCGAAGGTTTTTGACAACCCGAAGGATCATGAAGTGTTGGCACGGATTTTTTCTTACTGCAGCCCGGACGACGCGCTGATTTTGGACTTTTTTGCCGGATCGGGAAGCACAGCGGAAGCCGTTCTCAGGCTGAACCATACAAGCAATACGAGCCGTCGTCGCTTCATGATGGTTCAATTGCCCGAGCCGACGCGCAGAAAGAAAGCTAACGGCAAATATACCGAGAGTCTCGCCTACAAGAAAGGCTTCAAGAATATCGCTGACCTTGGCAAAGAGCGCATCCGGAGGGTCATCGCTAAATTGCAGGAGGAAGACGCCGCACGGTTGAACTTTGGTGATCAAGCCAGAGCAGAAGATCTTGGCTTCAAGGTTTTCAAGCTGACGGGGCCGAACATACAACACTGGAAGCCCGCCGAAGACCGCGATCCTGAGGCATACGCTCAAGAGCTGGAGCTCTTCAACGATCCTCTGACGGCCGGATGGAAACCGGAGAATGTTATCTGGGAAGTAGCGTTGCGGGAAGGCTTCGGTCTAAACACGCGCTTCGAAGGCCGTGATGTCGCGAACGGCAACAAGATCTATGACGTGCTCGATCCCGACAGCGGACAGACTTTCATTATCTGTCTCGATGATCAGATTCGGGCGGATTTCAGCAAACACTGCGAGCTGACATCCGAAACCCTGTTCATCTGCCGGGATATCGCCCTCGATGATTCTGCCGCGGCCAATCTCGCGCTGCAATGCCGTCTTAAGACGATTTGAAAGGCCTTATCAAGTGCGAATACAGTTTGACGGCAATCAGCCTCACCAACTGCGGGCAATTGAATCGGTCGCGGAACTGTTACAGGGGCAGCCACGCACGCTGGTGGATTTTACGCAGGTGGCGCTCGGTCCGATGTTCGGATCAGTGACGAACCGGCTGGATTTAAGCGAAGAGGAGCTGGTTCACAACCTTCACCTGGTTCAACAGGACAATGGAATTCCGCTTGATCCAGGGCTGCAATGGATCGAGGAGACGATCCGAACCGTCGCCGGCGATCAGCAAGTCCGCTTCGCCAATTTTTCCGTAGAAATGGAAACCGGCACAGGGAAAACATATGTCTATCTGCGGACGGCGCTGGAGCTGAACCGTCGTTACGGGTTGCGGAAATTCATCGTGGTGGTCCCGTCCGTAGCCGTGCGGGAAGGGGTCATCAAGACCCTGAAGATCACACAGGAACACTTGCGGACGCTTTACGACAATGTGCCGTATCGCTTCACGGTCTACGACTCGAAAAGCATTGCCAAGGTGCGGCAGTTCGCGCAGAGCGACTGCGTAGAGTTGCTGGTGATGACGATCGATTCCTTTAATAAGGAAGATAACGTTATTCGCCAGAGCACGGACCGTCTGCAGGGGGCAACGCCGCTGTTCCTCGTGCAGTCGTCAAGACCTGTGTTGATCCTAGACGAGCCGCAGAACATGGAAAGCGAAGGGCGCATCCGGGCCCTGGCTTCCCTCGATCCGCTTTTTGCCCTGCGCTATTCCGCCACGCATCGCAATCCCTACAATCTGGTGTACCGCCTGACGCCCTTCGAGGCTTACCGTCAGTCTTTGGTAAAAAAAATCCAGATTGCGTCGGTCGTCAAGGAAGACGATTTCAATCAAGTATTTGTGCGTATTGAGGAGATCCGGACCGCGGCCAGAACGGTGCAGGCCAAGATTGCGCTGCACAAGCGCATGGCGGGCGCCACGATAAAAGAGAAGGCGTTTCTCTTTAAGCCGGGCGGCTGCCTCGCGGACAAGGCGGAACGTCCGGAGTACGAGAGTTTTGTGATCGACGAGATCAATGCCGCCGATCAGATCGTGAAGTTCAAGAACGGCATCGAGATCGCGGTCGGCCAGACGCAGGGCGGTGACCAGGCGGCGTTGTTCCGGGAACAGATTCGTTACACCGTGGAAGAACATCTGCGCAAGCAAAGTCGTCTGAAAGCGGCGGGAATCAAGGTTTTGTCGCTGTTCTTCATTGACCGGGTTGAAAATTATGTGGGCGACCCGCCGGCGGACAGGACAGGGCTCGGCGTCGATGGTCTTTATCCGGGCATCATCCGCGCGCTGTTCGACGAGGCATTCGAAAAACAGAAAGTGAAATTTCCGGATTTCGCCGACAAAAAGGCTGCGGATGTCAGGGGAAGCTATTTTGCCAAGAAAAAACGCCGGGGAGGGGAGGAAGATGCGGTCGATTCGACAAGCGGCCAAAGCGCGGAAGACCGCGCCGCGTACAACCTGATCATGAAAGACAAGGAGCGGCTGCTGTCGCTCGATGAGCCTGTGGCCTTCATCTTCTCGCACAGCGCCCTGCGGGAAGGCTGGGACAATCCGAATGTTTGCCAGATTTGCACGCTTAATCAGACAGTGTCGGAGGTGAAGAAACGCCAGGAGGTTGGGCGGGGAATGCGGTTGGTAGTCAATCAGCAGGGTCAGCGAAACTTTGACGACAAGGTCAATATTCTGACCGTGGTCGCCAACGAAAGCTACGAAGAGTTCGTGTCCACGCTACAGGCGGAGATGGTCGAAGCCTTCGGCGAGGCCGGCGCCGCTCCCAGACCTGTCAACGCGAGAGAAAAACACATTGCGAAGCGCAAGCCGCTGGACAAACTGCCGGAAGAATTTGCAATCCTATGGGAAAAGATCAGGCCCAAAACGCGCTACCAGGTTACGGTGAACACAGAAAAACTGATTACGGAAGTGGTGGAACGGCTTGACCGCTTGAAGATTGACCCGCCGCGCATTGTCGCCTCGAAGGCGGAAGTGACCGTCGACAAGGATAAGGACGAGCTGGACTACCGGCTGTTCGGCCACGGCGTCCTTGCGACTGTGGCGGCCCGGCAGGGCGCGCCGAATATTGTGGAGATGATCGAGGACTTGATCGGCCATATTACGCCGCCGATAAAACTGACGCGCAAAACCTTGCTGGCTCTGGTTGTCCGAACCAAGAATCGTAAAGCGGCGCTGGACAACCCCCAGGAGTTTGCTTTCCAGGCAGCGAAAATCGTGCGCGAAAAGGCGATTGAGCAATTGGTCGACGGCATCCAGTATTTCAAGGACGGTACTTGGTACGACATGACTGAATGGGTCGAGGAGGAAGAAACCGTTTCCACCCGGCTCATTCCGGTCGACAACTCGATCTACGACCACATCGTCGTCCAGTCTGACACGGAAAAGCGCTTCGTCGAAAAGCTGAAAAAAAGAACTGACGTGCGCTTGTTTGTGAAGTTGCCGGCGTGGTTCAAGGTGGCGACGCCGGTGGGCCAGTACAATCCTGACTGGGGCTTGGTAATGGAGAAAGTTGATGCCTTTGGAGACAGCGGGCCGTTGCTTTATCTCGTTCGCGAGACGAAGAGCACGACCGTCGCAAGTGAGCTAAGAGGGACAGAGACACAAAAGAACCACTGCGGAGAAAGACATTTTGTCGGCGCGCTCGATGTCGACTATCGCGTAATTACATCAGCTGACGACCTTCCATAGGGGAAGGATGTCGTTCTTTCGACACGGCAAATCCAGTTATCAGGTCTCGGGTTGGTTTCCGGATTGAGGGGGGTAAAGAGCGCGCGCCGTCGGTCATGGCGCGCGCCTTTATTTTTGCGATCCCTTAGAGCAGAGGTACATCAAGACTGTCAGAATGACCGAAATTCATGATAATTGGCTTATCTGTTGTACCTAGTCTCTGGACAACTTACCAAATGTGGTATATCGTAACAGTATAAATTCGCATAATACGGGAATTTATACGTATGAGACATACCACGATCTCAGAGACGGCCCGGTTTTCCTCCCGTGGGAGGGCACGGCTTGCTGCGGTACTTCAGACCGCCAAGGATCTCGTGACCATCGAGGACGCCGCCAAGGCCCTGTCGGTTGACCGGAGTTCGGCTGCAAAAACTCTCGCACGATGGCAAGAGCAGGGCTGGCTAAAGCGCGTCGGTCCTGGTCTCTATGCCGCTGTCCCGCTCGATGCGTTGACGACGGAGCAGGTTCTCAAGGACCCGTGGGTCCTCGTTCCCGCTTTATTCGCGCCGGCCTACATCGGCGGCTGGACGGCCGCCGAGCACTGGAATTTCACGGAACAACTTTTCCGGAGCATTTTTGTATTTACTGCCCGCCCGTTCCGAATCAAGGAGCAGACCGTGCAGGGGGTATCGTTCACCCTGAAAAGAATTCCCGAGGACGCAATTTTTGGGACAAAAAATATTTGGCGCGGCCAGGCGCGGGTTCCCATTGCTGACAAACATCGAACGATCATCGACCTGCTGGCGGACCCCGCAACAGGCGGGGGCATTCGCCATGTCGAGCGTTGCCTGCAGAACTATTTGCGGGACCCGGAAGCCGACACCGATACTCTCGTCCGCTATGCCGACAAGCTGGGCAACGGCGCCGTTTTCAAACGACTCGGTTTTCTGATTTCGGAAAAGCCGGGGAATGAACGGTTAGCCGATTCCTGTCGTCAGCGTCTGACGCAGGGCAACGCGAAACTCGATCCGGCAGTGCCCTCGCGGCGTCTGGTCAAGACCTGGCGTCTGTGGATTCCCAAGACGTGGAAGGCGGAGCCGGAGCATGATTGATCGCCGGGAGCTTCTCGCCGCCGCCGCCAACCTCGGACTTCTCCCAAGCGTTGTCGAAAAAGACTACGTCCTGGGCTGGGTTCTTGCCGGCATCTTCAATCATCCGGTACTGGCGCAGCAGTGGGTGTTCAAGGGTGGGACCTGTCTCAAGAAGTGCTACTTCGAGACCTACCGGTTCTCCGAGGATCTCGATTTCACGTTGACCGATGAATCCCATCTCAACGTTGATTTCCTGCTCGGCATATTTCGTGAAGTTTCCAGTTGGGTCTACGAACAAACCGGAATCGAGCTCCCGCCAGACAAGCTGCATTTCGAAGTCTTTCAGAATCGCCGCAGCCGTCCCGCGGGCCAGGGACGAATTTCATATCGCGGTCCGATTGCTCCCACATCCGGCGACTTGCCAAGAATAAAGCTCGATCTGACGGTCGACGAAGTGCTTGTGTTGCCTCCAGTCGATCGTCCGGTTTCGCACCCATACTCTGACGCCCCCGAGGGCGGGATTATGGCGCGATGCTACAGCTATGAAGAAGTCTTCGCGGAGAAAATGCGCGCGCTTGCAGAGCGGGCGCGCCCCCGCGACCTCTACGACGTGATCAATCTCTTCAGACACGACGAGTTCCATCCCGCTGCGCCCGTCATCCATGATGTCTTGGCGAAGAAATGCACGTTCAAGGGAATTGCTTTCCCGACGGTTGCGGCACTGTCGCTGGTACGAGAAGAACTTATGGGAGACTGGTCCGTCATGCTCACCCACCAACTGCCCGCACTGCCTCCCGTGGATGCTTTCTGGAGCGAACTTCCGGCGCTGTTCGCCTGGATTGAGGGAGGTCGGCCGCCGGTGGTCCCCACGGCGTACCCGCTGGCGCCGGGCGATGTCGTCATTCGTCCTCCTGCCGGCTCGGTTTCGATTCGAGGAATGGCGAGCACAGCACCACTGGAAGTTATCCGCTTCTCGGCGTCCAATCGGCTGTGCGTCGAGCTTGACTATGTCGACGAGCAGGGGAGGCGCGGCGTTCGGATTATCGAGCCCTACTCTTTGCGGCGCACGCTGAGCGGAGATATTGTGCTTCATGCTCTTCGTGCCGACAGCCGGGCATACCGCACTTATCGTGTTGATCGCATTCGTGGGGCTCGCACGACGCAACAAACCTTCACGCCGCTCTATGCCGTTGAACTGACACCGACAGGACCGATTTCCGCGCCGATGGCGACTTATGTGCCGCGCATCACGGCATCGAGGAGTTCGCGCTCAGGGCCGGTTTACGTCTACCAATGCAGCCGGTGTAGCAAGCGGTTTGAACATTCCAAGCGCGATCCCGCACTCCGCAAACACAAAGACAGCAACGGCTGGCCTTGTTCCGGGCGTCATGGCATCTGGGTTGACACGAAATGATAGGCCCGGCAGAAGAATAGTCACCCCTATTAGTTTGCCCTGCCATTGTTTGTGATCCAAAGTGATCTGGTAATCGTAAAATAAGGCAACTCGTACCCAGTAAGAATTTTATGGCAAGTCCCTATTCAACGGGCGGTGGGGGAACGCACCTTGAGGCTCGCGTAGCGGCCTCCTGTATCGCCGCGGTGCTCTGCGAAGCACCAGTACGCGGCCTTCGGGGTGAATTCGCCACCAGTGTTCAGACGCAACGCGCGGCATTCGGCGATCCGCTCGATGACGTCATTGTTAAAGGCGTTCTCGACGGTCGTGAAACCCAGCTCGATCTCCAGATCAAGAACAAGCTCGTCTTCACAGAGAGCGATGAGGACTGGGTAGATGTTCTGCAGCGAGCGTGGGACACGTTTTCGAGTGAAAAGTTTGATCCTGCAGTCCATCGGATCGGCGTCGGTGTCGGAGCATACAACGCCCGCATTGATCAGCATTACCAGTCAGTGCTCACCTGGGCGTCTCACAGCACCGGTGGGCAGCACTTTCGCGAACGCATTGAAAAGGGGGATTATTCTCACAAAGACAAACAGGCATTTGTAGAAACGGTGCGTAGTGTCCTGACTCGGCATGCGGGACGGGATGTTGGCGACGACGAAATCTGGGGCTTTCTGGCCTCGTTCGTTATCGTCCATTTTGACTTTCAGTCCGGCGAAGCATCTCGCGACGCTGCAAACGTCGTCGATCGCCTCAAAGGAATGCTATCTCCGGCGAATCGGGCGCAGGCATCACGCATTTGGGACCATTTGATTGCAAAAGCCGGGGAGATGAC
>Ga0210408_10005313_pt1 | contig 11335 bp, 9 predicted proteins | sample IncBWH4MmetaG_FD_155471 | JGI IMG/M metagenome (GOLD analysis project Ga0210408, IMG submission 155471) | Forest soil microbial communities from Barre Woods Harvard Forest LTER site, Petersham, Massachusetts, United States - Inc-BW-H-4-M | ecosystem: Environmental > Terrestrial > Soil >... | reverse complement strand
CTCAACAGGCTTCCGCTGCGCCGGTGGCACAAAATTCACGGTAATAAAAATGGCCCGTTTCCGAACGGACGCGTCTTTTTCTTTTGCGACGAGTTTACGAACTTCAATGACGAGGATGTCGGCATCAAGGCCGTCCGGTTGCTCAACCGGCTTGGCTACGAGGTCGTCATCCCAAAGCATTTCGACAGCGGCCGCGCGCAAATTTCCAAGGGCCTGCTGCGCGAAGCGCAGAGATTGGCGATCCGCAATGTGGAACTGCTCAAGGACGTTGTTTCCTCGGAGACTCCCATGGTGGGAATCGAGCCTTCGGCGATTCTGGGTTTCCGGGACGAAGTACCGGATCTCGTCCCTGAGCGTCTGGTTGAAGCGGCAAATGCGGTGGCGAAACAAGCGCTTTTGATCGACGAGTTTATCGCGCGGGAGGCCGACAGGGGACGCATCCGGCGCGAGGCATTCACAAAAGAGAGTCGTAAGATCAAGCTCCATGGTCACTGCCACCAGAAGTCGCTGGCGTCACTGACTCCCACCGTCAAGGCGCTTGAATTGCCGGTAAATTATAAGGTCCAAGTCATTCCATCTGGCTGCTGCGGTATGGCCGGATCGTTCGGTTATGAAAAGGAGCATTTCGACATATCAATGAAAATTGGCGGACTGGTACTCTTGCCAGCGTTGCGCTCGGCTCCGGCCGATACCATCATCGCTGCGCCGGGCACGAGCTGTCGACACCAAATCAAAGACGGCGCAGGGCGCATCGCCCATCATCCTGCAGAAATTCTGCATGACGCATTGGCGTAATTTCTCGGGTTGGATGGGTGCGACGAACGTTGCGCGCGTGAGGCAAAGGTAAAAAGACTACATAACTTCGCTGAAAAGAGTTGCTTACCTCGTATTTTCGGGGACAGGACGCTAGCTAAGCCAACCAACTTAATCTTTGAGGTATACCCAGCATGAACAAAACGATAACCCTTCCAGAGAAACCCGGCATTGCCAAAGGCGGGACCGTGCGGCTGACGACTGCACAGGCCCTTGTGCGCTACCTTTCTGGTCTGCGCACACGGGTTGAAGGTCCGCAGGGCGACGAAATCGTTCCGCTTTTTGGCGGAATCTTCGCGATCTTCGGTCACGGAAACGTCGCGGGCATCGGGGAGGCCCTGTATCAGTATCGCGACCGGTTGCCTACGTATCGGGCGCATAACGAACAGGCGATGGCGCATGCAGCGATCGCGTACTCGAAGGCGCACTTCCGGCGACGGATGATGGCGTGCACGACTTCCATTGGCCCCGGGGCGACGAACCTTATCACGGCGGCTGCACTTGCTCATGTTAATCGTTTGCCTGTGCTCTTCCTTCCCGGAGACATCTTCGTTTCCAGGGATCCGGATCCTGTGCTTCAGCAACTCGAGGATTTCAGTGACGGCACAATTTCGGTCAACGATTGTTTCCGACCCGTTTCGCGCTATTTCGATCGGATCCTTCAACCCTCCCAGTTGATCACTTCGCTCCCGCGTGCAGTGCTCACCCTGACTGATTCCGTTCTGTGCGGGCCGGCCACTCTTGCCCTACCTCAGGACGTGCAGGCTGCCGCCTTTGATTATCCTGCCGAGTTTTTCGAGAGCCCGGTCCTCCAGTTTCGGGCAGCGGCGCCCAGGGAGGGGGATCTGGCAGAGGCGGTGCGTGCGGTGATGGCAGCCAAGCGCCCTGTGATCATTGCCGGTGGAGGCGTCCTTTACGGAAACGCCTCCGAGGCGCTGCGCAGGTTTGCCGAGGGCCACGGTGTTCCGGTCTGCGAGACGCAGGCCGGTAAGAGTTCCCTTCCATGGGACCATCCTCTTCAGCTTGGCTCAGTGGGCGTGACTGGCTCTCCGGCGGCCAATGCGCTTGCCAGCGAAGCCGATTTGATCCTCGCTGTGGGCACCCGATTAGCTGACTTTACTACCGGATCAAATTCGCTCTTCCCAAAGGCCCGGCTTGTCTCTCTCAATGTGAATCCCTTTGACGCGACCAAAGCGCGTGGTGTCCCATTCCAGGCCGATGCACGTCTGGGCTTGGAGGCTCTGACGAAAGCGCTGCCGCGCTGGCAGACTGAGGCTGCCTGGAGCGAACGAGCCAAAGCCGAAGGCGCAGCGTGGCGCTTGACGGTGGATCGCATCACTCAGCGTCGCGATCTGAACGCGGGAGAATTGCCCTATGATGGCGAGGTGATCGGAGCCGTGCAGCGCTCGAGTCCGAAATCCACTGCGGATGATATCATCGTATGCGCTGCTGGCACCCTTCCGGCCGAGTTGCACAAGCTTTGGCGCACTTCGACACCCGGTGGCTATCACATGGAGTACGGCTATTCGTGCATGGGTTACGAGATTGCAGGGGGCTTAGGGGTCAAGATGGCGCGGCCAGATCGCGAGGTGGTGGTGATGGTGGGCGACGGCAGCTATCTGATGCTCAACAATGAGATCGCTACTTCAGTCATGCTCGACAAGAAGCTCATTATTGTACTGCTCGACAATCGCGGCTACGGATGCATCAACCGTCTCCAAAAAGGATGCGGGGGCGTTCCCTTTAACAATATGTTAGTGGATAGCCTGCAGTTCGGTGAGGGCGCACCCAAGATCGACTTTGCCGCCAATGCGGCCTCGCTAGGCGCCATTTCCGAGAAGGTCGCCGATATCGCGGAGCTAGAGGCTGCCCTTCAGCGCGCCCGTTCGGCCAATCGCACCTACTTGATCTGCATCGAGACCGATGATACTCGGACGACCGAGGAAGGTGGGTGGTGGTGGGAAGTCGCAGTCCCTGAGGAGTCTCCCAGCGGTTCCGTCCGTGATGCTCGCGCTGCTTACATACGCGGAAAAGAGAATCAGAAGCGCTAAGTGAGATCAAATGCATGAATCTGCTTATTAAGCCTAAAAAGAACTCCCAAGAGATCGTCTCAGTGACTCCAGAGTCAGCGGGATGGCGCTATGTTAGCTTTTCAGCTCACCAGTTAGCTCCCGCCGAGACGCTGAGCTTTTCCGACAAGTCCAAGGAGCTTTGCGTGGTCGTTCTGACCGGGATAGTCTCGGCTCAGACCGAGGGTTTCGATTGGAAGGAAATCGGCGGACGCATGAGCGTTTTTGAAGACGCTTCCCCATATGCTGTTTACCTGCCTCCACGCGCGAAGCTCACCGTGACCGCCAAAACCGCTGTCGAGCTTGGGGTGGCTGGTGCACCCGCAAACGGTGAACTACCTGCGCGGCTCATCGAGCCTGGTTCCATTCGCCGCAGCGTTCGCGGCAAGGCCTCCAATATCCGCTACGTCTGCGATATCCTGCCCCAAGATGAGCCCGCCGAGTCCGTGCTGGTCGTCGAGGTCAGGACTCCAAGCGGAAACTCTTCGAGCTATCCTCCCCACAAGCACGACATCGACAATGTCCCCATGGAAAGCCTGCTCGAAGAAACCTACTATCATCGCATCAATCCGCCGCAGGGCTTTGTCTTCCATCGCGTCTACAGCGACTCGCGTGACCTTGACGAGTCCATGGCCGTCGAGGACCGCGATGTCGTCCTTGTGCCTCGGGGTTACCATCCCGTGGTTGTCCCGCACGGATACGAATCCTACTACTTCAACGTCATGGCAGGTCCTAAACGCGTTTGGCACTTCCACAACGACCCAGCCCACGAGTGGATCGTATCCGCAACCGAACAGACCATCAAAAATTCCACCTAAAAGATCGACGCGTAGAATGCAAGGACAGAACGGGGACGAATAACCTAACTAACTGCCAACCGGCTTCTGGCTTTCGCGCCCGTGTATATTGGCATGCCGATGTCATCCCATCATCTGAGGAGCGTCGTCCGAAAGCGCGCGAGTGCCTGGGTGTTTAGGTGTTTGTACTGAACCCTTCTCTCAATTGCCCACTGGCCACTTGTGTTCCATTCACCTTAGCATCTACGATACGAAGCTCGATTCTGCGTTTTTGGAACTCCTTGAAAAGTTTCGAAGAAATTCCAGAATCTGTGATTGTTAAATGGATATCTGAAAAATCGGCGAAACTTACGAGGCAGTTCCGTTCGAATTTAGATGAATCAGTCAAAATATATGTCTCTTCAGCCGCGCGGATCATTTGTTCCTTAACGTCAGCATCATTCGAATCGGCGGTGCTGTACCCATGAGATAAACTTATTCCGGATGTGCCCAAAAAAGCTCGGTCCACATGGTAGCTCTCCAGGTTGTTGACAGTTACGGGACCGGTTAAAGCCAAACTATGACTAAGCACTTCCCCCCCAACTAACAAAATCTTGTATCCTGCCTTGGACAATTCCAAGGCCGCCGGTAGCGAATTCGTGATCACCAAAAGAGACTTGAATTTTCCGGCCAGTGCTTGAGCTAGCCAAAACGTAGTGGTCCCAGCGTCCAATATGATTGAATCGCCTTCCTTAATGTAATCGACAGCAGCTTGGGCTATCAGCTTTTTTGCGGTCGCCTGAGTCTGCAACTCTTCTAGAAATGCAACGTTGAAACGGTTGCGTTGGGAGAAGATTGCGCTACCATGGATTCGCTCGACCAGTCCTTGCGTTTCCAAGATGTCCAGATCCTTCCGCATTGTGACTTGGCTAACGTTCAATCTGTCTGCCAAATCCTCGACCTTTATCTCGCCCTCAGCTTCTAACAGATCGAGAATACGCTTGTGACGCTCATCCATCGTCATCACAGATTGCCTTTTGGCTGCTTGCTTCTTGTGCCTGATCTTGCTCATTACCCTCACGGCATATGGAAGTGATCCTGATTGACGAAAATATATCCTGATTGATGACAGATGTTCTGCGCTACATTAACACGACAGGTCGAATTCGGGGCCGAAATGTACTGCTTTCTTTGGAATTAATTGGCCTCGAGGCGTTTAAATAGGAGAAACCATCGATCAATCGGAATTGAGATGGAACTGGGTCAATAGGCGGATGGGAAGATGGTTCACTTCTTGCAAATCCCGACTCTCGTCGCCGGCTTCTTGCAGCAGTCGCTTGGTGCGATGGAGGAGTTTGTCGAGATCTTGTGTGATCAGATAATCAATTCTTTCCGCTCGCAGGAGTGGCTCTGTGACTTGGTTCAACTCGTGAGTTATGTAGATGGGGTGGGAAGTCAACTTCATATCCGACAAAGCCTGGGCTAGGCCGCGATTTCCCCCTGCGACGTTGTACAGTCCGGCGAGGTTCGGTTTTGTAGCAAAAAGCTTTAGCGTCGCGTCGTATGCGATTTCACTCGAATCATTGCCCACGACCTCCAATAGCTCGATATTTGAGAACTTCTGGCGCAGGAGCGAGCGGAATCCAATCTCGCGATCTTCGTGACACCTGTACGAAACATTCCCAACAACAACAGCCACGCTGGCATCTGTTCGGTATTCCAGATGGCGCCCCAACAGATAGGCAGCCATCTGGCCAGCTGCTCGGTTATCAATGCCGAGATATGCAGAACGCGCACTACGTTCAAGATCGGAGACAACTGCCAGCACCGGTTTACCGGCATTCCGAATGCGTTGCAGTTCGATGATAAGCGGTGTGACATTCTTGCAGATGATCGCAATTCCATCGAGTTCTTCACCGAGGCGACGAATCATATCGATCATTGTCGTCTCAGATTCGCAAGAATGGCTTTCAAGCTGCGAAGAGTCCCCGTTTGGTGGCCCCTCGAGCATCGCCATGAGGGATCGCGAGAATGCCTGGCCAGCTTGAATAATCAAGCCGAACCGGCGCTTGGTACCCGTTTGTCTTGAAGCTGGCAACAGTGCTTGAGAATAGGCCTGTTCCAATTGAATGAGAGCACCATGAATGAGATCCCTCGTGCGAGGGTCAACGCCCGGACGCTGGTGAAGAACGCGATCCACGGTCGCTCGGCTAACGCCAGAAGCCTTTGCTATTTCATCGATAGTCGGTCGCGCTTTAGTCCTCATTATTGCAAAAAATCAACGACCGTCTCTCACGGTTTCATTTTCGCATCATAGTACATCAACCGAATGGATTCAAGAGCCTATTCGGTGAGTTAATTCAGCGCAAACTATGGTCTTCGGATTCTCTTTCACAATTCAAATAATGCGTCTTGACACATCTAAATGATTCTGTATGATGTAGTATGAGTTTATCTAGATGCATTTTTATCGCCTTAATACACACCACTCAAGAGCGCAATTACCTGATATCGACTCACGTCGTAATGGGTGGCTCATGGAGGTCCCGGCGCCATTTGATCCAGCACACCTCAACATCAAATGGGCTTGTGACCTCCGCGGAAAAATTTCCGATTGCTTAACCAAGCAAAAGAAGCAACAGGCTTCAGCTAATCGTACTTACACATAACATCAACAGCTGCTGGCATTTACGCACGGAATTAAGAGACTGCAGTCACAGATCACGCGAGCTCTTCCGTTACGACTGCTACCCACAGTGTCAGCGACCTCCAGAGTATACAAGCCATGACCACCCCACGAACAACGGGCATCCAATGTAGACATAGTATTGTCGGGCCTCTCGAGAATCAAAAGAACGTAAGGGCTGACAGACTGGCCAATCGTTTCGAAGTCAGCCAGACAACGATTCAAAGTAGTCTAGTACCTTTTGACAAGAAGAGATTGACGCACAGGGTTTCCAACGGTGAGACCTATTCATCTCAGAGCCGACTTGTTCAAGCACGCCGAGAGAATGCGATCGCACAGTTGGCCCTAAATTACATTGCTGAAGGTCTTACCATTTTCCTTGATGCTGGCAGCACAGCTTTGTCACTTGCGCGAGCACTCCGAGGCAATTTTCAATCGCTCTGTATTATAACAAATTCCATCCCGGCGGCATTGGAATTATCCAAAACGAACTACCAGATCCTGCTGACGGGCGGGGAGGTGAGCGACAGCAATTTGGCGCTGATCGGCTCAGCGGCGACCAAGACGCTAAAACGTTATCATGCAGACCGCGCATTTCTAGGAACCTCTGGTATTACCGTTGTACACGGATACAGCACGGCAGACCCGTTGGAGGCGCAAGTCAAACAAGCCATGATCCGGTCTGCAGATGAGACTTATGTACTGGCGGATTCGTCCAAATTCGGGCATGCCTACCTGGAGAGCTTCGCAAGCCTTTCGGCTATTTCCTTGACGCTGACGGACTCAGGAATGCCTGGAAAATTTCGCGACGCGTTTGCTGAACGTGGAATAGGATTTAAGTGTCCTTGAGGATTTTGAACCCTGGAGTCGCTTTGGCCGGCGTGGCCCTTGATTTTGGTGACCGGCGTTAACGGCGCCGTTACGAACAATATCTCCTGGTAGAATATGATCGTGCCTCATCAACGCCGAGTACGTGTCGCAGCTCGTTGTTCAGGAACTTCCGGCCGCAGTGTTTGACATTTTCAGTGAACCGGAGTCGGTCGCCGATCGAGAGCGCGATCTTGTCCCGCTCGAGCACGCTAAACTTGTTGGTCTGGTCGAGTGGTAACTGTTTCTCAATGCCATCCTTTCCGACGGTAACCGCTCTCTTGTCTCAGCCGTCGCGAGAGAGAATCCCAGGGTAATTTCTTGAGATGCGCGACTCTATGATCGACGGCGACCACCGAGCGTAGCCCTCCAGGCTGCGGCAAGGGAGCCGACTAAAAAAAGCGTTTTCTTCCAAGAGTTCGCTAATCTCTGAACCGGCCAAAAGCAGCCAGAAAAAGAGTAACAAACAGCACACCTCTACCAGAATGACATCGCTTAATTCACTGTACTCTACCGCCTGCAGAATGGCTTCCACAGCGACTTTGCCGACTTCGCGGCTAAACAAAAGCCTTTGGGTTGGCTGGGACTCGAACCCAGAACCAACGCCTTAAAAGGGCGATAGTTTAAGTTTGTAACACTCTTTCCTTGAGGAAGTTAACATTTTCTTGTTTTTTGTTGCTGAGTTTGTTGCTGTCCTCGCTGGGGTAGCGGCCAATAAGGACGCTGTGACCAAATGAGAGATAACTCGGAATGAATACCGCCCTCAGCGGTTTCCAAGCCTTCGCATATCTGGACCCGCGCCACGCAACGACGTTCTCGGCTATCAAAAGTTCCACGTTTAATGGATTTGATTACGGACGGCTCCCCGGCCACCCGAGGAACCTTTTAGCTCTTGCTACGCGATGTCGCTGCCGTCAGCATCCAAAAAACAAGGAGAAGATGTGAGAAACCCGCTGTCGGACGCGACACATCTCGCCTCGTTCGTCTTCAGAAGAGGCGAGAGGATACAAACACACTGCAGCGTTGTTCAGCCGAAAAAAAGCTTTCGCCCCCGGCTCGATGAATAACTTCGGACCAACAGGACCGCGAAGGGCAGTTTAGCATTGTCGCCGGCAAGTAGTGGTAGGGAATTTTCAAGCGGCTTCCAGCCGTCCCAAAATTTTCTGTCCCACCCCGGCACACCGGCGGACATCGGGCACGCCGCCCTCTTTCTCATGACCAACCCCTACGTCACGGGCACCGTACTGGAGGTTTCCGGTGGCGAGTTGCTCGTGGACTGGCTCTTCTGACCTGTGTCTGCGGCCGGCGTGACGGGATCGCGGTCAAGGGAAACGAGCATATCCATTTGGACGATAATAGGCTCATCGATCTCATCGAGGTCGCATGGCGGCCACTTGCAGCGGAAGTGCTCATCCAAGAAAAACTCGCTAATGTCTCAAGCCGCTTCCTTTCGGAGTCGTTGGCGGGAGGCCAATGGTGAAAGTGATGTGATCAACCGTCGTTCTCGCCTGATCCACGGATACCGAGAGATCAAATAATCCTAGCACCTGGGTGTGACCCGCGTGAGCCTATGCCGATCTTCAAGAGCGCCGCAGCCGGAAATTCGCCAAGAACCTCGAAACCAAGAACTTCCTGATAGAAGCGTTTCATTCGCTCCAGGTTGTTGACCCGCAGGGCGACTTCACCAAGTGCCTTTACTGCCGACCTTCTCCTCATTTTGCTGTTTGTAATGGAACCATTGTTCGGCAATCGCGAAGTCGATGCTGATAAAGGTTTGTTCCTGACTATCGACGCGTCGTGCCCAAGGGGAAATCGGTAAAGTACCCCGCTACGTCCATATCTTGCCTCGACAGCGTAACGCGTCAGGCGTTGGCTCGTAGCGTGCAACAAAATGCGCGAGATAGTTTGCAAAGCGACACGAATAGCGATTCCACCGAGTTTCCGCTGTCCGCTACTTTCGCACGGGGCCGAAAGGGCTTCTTGCCACGAGCTGTCAGTTTGCTTTCCCGCATCAAGCGAGCGATGCGGTTCTGCTCGCATGCTCGCCGGGTCGAGAAGGACAACGGGTTCTAGGCGCGATCCTTAAAGGGGTGTGGCCCTGGGATCGTTTCTCCTGACTAGAACATTGTACTGCCAGTAGCGAGCATTTCGACTCCGCGACGATCCTCCGCTTGACCTGTCCCCATTTATTCCTTCCTTCCCGAACGGTACCCACTGCATCCCAACTTTCTTTAGAAGTTCTTCTGGCATTAACCACAGCGATCGCCAAGAACCGTGTAGTTTTACGGATGTGGTTGAATACCCCGACTTGCCGGCAGATGGTGTTTGTCTAAAGATCTACCCGTGCTCAGAAACATCGTAGATATCATTATCGTCGTTCTCGGTGTCCATACGCTCCTCAAGTTCGCTTTTTTCTGGTGCTGCCGTATGTCCGGCGCCGCGCCGCGCTTGATCGGGCGTACGGCAACAGATCGACCGCAACGCGGCGAGCTGACATCGTACTCCTAATAGTGGCTGTCGTTCTGGCGGCGCTGCTCGCATACAGAGGAGTGGAACCCACGAGCTTTCTCGGCGGGCTCTGGATTGGTGGCACCTTAATACAGCTCTACTTTCATCGGTTTCACGAACCGCTGGACGATAAACAGGCACCGCCACCTGTGGTCTCGCCGATCAAAATGATGTCTTATGCAATTCAGGCTAAACCAAACCGGCCCTGGCGCGAGATGTTGATATTCACCATCCTGGTGGTGTGGAGCCTCGTGCTGATCATCTCGCGGTTCGTTTGACCAAAAACGCGGGACATGATCTCAGGAGAGCAACTCTGAGGTGAATGTCTTGGTTCGCGGACAATAGAACCCTAAGGAAATAATCTAATATATCGTCGTACTAGGCTAGGCGACTTATTCATTCGGTCCTCACCGCGCGATTATTCGGTTATATGAAGCAAAAGCTCTAAATGAATAGAATAGTTGCAGCGTTTCTTGGCTCGAGCAGTACAGCCGGTAAAGGCCAAGCTTATGATTGGATCAGCGAGCTCCGGCAACGAGTCCAGAACAGCCGATTTTGTTTCCGGAATTTCGGGGTTGGCGGAGATCTTGCGTTTAACGCTCTTCAGCGTCTACCACAAGTACTCGCTTGCCGCCCCGCGATTATAGTGGTGTGGGTTGGCGGCAATGACGTCCTCGCCTCCGTTTCGGCAAAGGTAGGAAAATTCTTTCGATTCTGGAAGCGATTACCGGTTGAACCATCACCCGAATGGTTCGGCGAAAACATCCGCCGCATTGCCAGTCGGCTAAAACAGGAAGCTTCAGCCAGGGTTGCGCTTTGCTCCCTTTCGCCGATAGGAGAGGATTTGTCGTCCGAGAACCCGTTTCAAGTCGAGCTGAACCGTCGGATCGAGGAATACAGCTCAATCATCCGGGACGTAGCTTTGAATGAAAGAGTCGGCTACGTCCCGGTCTACGAAGAGATAGCGGCGAGAATCCGGGCGTTGCCGGGCCGTGCATTCGCCTCTTTTCGGTTCTTGCCTTTCTATCGAGATGCCTTCCGCGTCATCATTCTGCACAAGAGTCCGGACGAAGTGTCACAGATGAATGGCTGGAACTTTCATACGGATGGCGTGCACCTCAACAGTCGTGCCGGAATCATAGTGGCAGATCTTATCCAGGCATTTCTTGATGAAGGAACGCCCCGTAACGAATGAGGGAGGCGCCCCGTTCGATTCTTTTCGCTGCAAGAAAGGTCAGAGCCCGGGGAATTTCAGCCTTACTCACGACGGACAATTTCGGCGTCGGATGTGCCGCTTTCGGCGTCGTGTCTCCATTCGCCCGATCAGGACGACGTTTCGAGTTCGGAAACGGGAATGACAAACCGGTGAAGGATGCGAGGATGCGGCTTGACCGAGAATCCATTCGAGAATTTGTGACTTTGCTCATGCCAGGGTTCGGTGCCGGATGGTGATTTTGTGGGCCTTGCCCCTCTCGCTAGCAGTAAAGGCCGCCGTGAATCCGTTTCGGATATTTCGGATATACGCCGGAATGCCTCCATCCCGTCATGGTCGGTGTGATCGCTGGCCGCGATTCCTCCAGCTGTCACGCTGCTTCGCTGACGAGCGTCAGTTCACG
>Ga0210408_10005312_pt1 | contig 11335 bp, 9 predicted proteins | sample IncBWH4MmetaG_FD_155471 | JGI IMG/M metagenome (GOLD analysis project Ga0210408, IMG submission 155471) | Forest soil microbial communities from Barre Woods Harvard Forest LTER site, Petersham, Massachusetts, United States - Inc-BW-H-4-M | ecosystem: Environmental > Terrestrial > Soil >... | reverse complement strand
GGCCTGCTGGCCGGCGCCATCTGCGCCTACGCGATCGGGCTCAAGCACCGCCTCGGCTTCGACGACGCGCTCGACGTGGTCGGCGTGCACCTGGTCGGCGGCGCGTTCGGAGCCGTCTCTCTGGGGTTCCTGGCCGCTTACCCGCTGCTGGCCGGTCAGCGCAAGGGACTGTTCTACGGCGGCGGGTTCACGCAGCTCGGGGTGCAGGCGCTCGGCCCGGTCGCGGTCGGCCTCTACTCCTTCACCATCGCCTGGATCCTCGCCAAGATCATCGACAAGACGATGGGCTTCCGAGTCTCCGCGGAGGACGAGGTGACCGGCGTGGACCTCACGCAGCACGCCGAGACCGCCTACGATTTCGGCGGCATCCACCTCGGCCACACCCCTGGCCACGCCGTCACCGGCGCAGACCAGGAAGTGGCGGACCAGAGCGCGGAATCCGTCACCGCGGCCCGCTGACACCAGGAGCGCACCGGGTTCCTCCCGGCCCGAACAGGGCGCCGGGAGGAACCCGGGAACGCGTCAGCTCCCCTGCCCTTGCGGGTGCGGGTCGCTAGCTGAAGGCAGGGATGCCGGTGATGGCCCGGCCCATGATCAGGATGTGCACCTCGTCGGTGCCCTCGTAGGTGCGTACGCCCTCGAGGTTGCTGGCGTGCCGCATCGGCGAGTAGTCCAGTGCCACGCCATTGCCGCCGAGGATGGTCCGGGCCTGCCGGGCGATCGCGATCGCGGTCCGGACGTTGTTGAGCTTGCCGAATGAGATCTGCTCCGGCAGCAGGGTCCCGGCGTCCTTCATCCGGCCGATGTGCAGCGCGACCAGCAGGCCCTTCTGGATCTCGAGCACCATGTCGACCAGTTTCTCCTGGGTGAGCTGGAACGACGCGATCGGCTTGCCGAACTGCCTGCGGTCCAGCGCATAAGCCAGCGCTGCCTCGTAGGCATCGCGGGCCGCGCCCATGGCACCCCAGGTGATCCCGTAGCGGGCCTCGTTCAGGCAGGAGAACGGGCCGCTCAGGCCCGCGGCCCCGGGCAGGATCGCGTCGGCGGGTACCCGCACGTCCGCGAGCGTGATGTCGCACTGGATCGAGGCTCGCATGGCCAGCTTGGGTTCGATAGGGACGGCGGTGAAGCCCGGGGTATCGGTGGGGACGAGGAAGCCGCGGATACCGTCGTTGGTGCGCGCCCAGATCACGGCGAGGTCGGCGATCGACGCGAGCCCTATCCACCGCTTGGAGCCGTTGATCACCCAGTCGTCGCCGGCCTGGCTCGCCGTCGTGGTCATGCTGGCCGGGTCGCTGCCGGCTTCGGGCTCGGTCAGGCCGAAGCAGCCGATCAGTTCGCCGGAGGCCATCGGCGGCAGCCAGCGCTCCTTCTGCGCGTCGGTGCCGAACTTCGCGATGGCGCTCATGGCCAGCGACCCCTGTACGCTGACGAAGGTCCGCAGCCCGGAGTCGCCCGCCTCCAGTTCCAGCGCGGCCAGACCGTAATCCACCGCACTGCGACCGGGGCAGCCGTACCCGGACAGGTGGGTGCCGAGCAGGCCGAGCCGCCCCATCTCCGGGACGATCTCGGCGGGAAACACCGCTTTCTCGTACCACTCCTTGATGTTGGGCCTGATGCGGTCGCATACGAACGCCCGGACCGTGTCCCGCCAGGCGAGTTCCTCGGCCGACAACAGGGCGTCCAGGCCGAGATAGTCCATCGCCAGGTCGGTCATGCTGATCTCCAGTCGTCAGGCAGCTTCGGGCAGGACGGCGAGCGCCATGGCCCGAGCGTATTCCTTGGTTGTTCGGGTGAGCCGGGCGCCGCCGCGATGCCGGGTGTCCCCCGGCTCAATGGCAGATCATTTCTGCCGAACGGGCAGTGGTTTTTCGCCCACGGCTCCGGGGAGTTTGCCACATCCAGGATCGCACTAGCCTCTTTATGCTCATCCGCACCCGTAATCGCTTACCAGTACGAAATTCCTAACTCTTTGGTGGTTGATCCGGGCTTCGTGGCGAATTAGGGGGACTATAGTGCACCAAGACAACCACGAAGCCCTAATCCACCACGATCTTTTTCGGAGTTCGCGCACCAGGCGCCACCTGCCGACCACGGCACCCACGAATATCACCGTCCGCGCGACCGGCCCGCGCTACCGCCTTATGGCTCGGGCAGCAAGGGCCGGGCGCCGCACCCGGTCACCTGGTGAAGGACTCAGGACCGAAGCGACCCAATGCCACGAAGACGAGCAGGGCGAGATAGGTCAGGTTCAGCAGCACGTGCTTGAACTCTCGACGGCGGAACTCCACGATCGCCGCTCCCACCATGATTGTTGCCAAACCGGTTGCGGCCAGCGGCGCCCGAACAGGCGCGATGTCGAGCAGGGCGGGCAGGATGAGGCCGACGGCGCCCAGGATCTCGACTGCTCCGAGGGCCTTGACGAAGCCGGCGCTGAAGTCCATGACCCATCCCCCGCCGGGAGCCTTGGCCAGTTTCTCCCGCGGGATAACCAACTTGTTGGCGCCGGCCAAGAGGAAGACAGCGGCCAGGAGTCCGGCAATGACGCGGCCGCGATCGACAACCTCTGCGGATGGCTGACTACCGTGGTGGCGTGCACCGTGATCGATGATCGGATCGTCGAGATCCTGTCAATTCAGGACCCGGAACGACTCGCGGCGATGGACCTCCCGGCACGCCCGGACTAACGGTCCAGCGTGGGCTGGCACGTCCTCGGCCGACTCCCGTGCCGCCCGGTTGATACGCTCCTGCCGACGTTCCACAGCGGGAGTCAACGAATGTCGCTCGTCGCGGCCATGGAGGGTACATGGACCGGTCTCCGGAAGTTGAGCAACTGGCCGTAGCGTGGCTGGCCGGCATGAAGGCCGGTAACGCCGGCGCCGTGGCGAGCCTTTTCGTTGAAAGCGAGGCGACCACCGTCATCGGCAATGGCGCGGACCAGTGGTTCACGGGTGACGCGTACACCAAGAAGCGGCTGGACAACAGCCTTGGCAAGCATGGTGGAATCCCCTTCGAGCCTGGCTCGCCTACGGGCTGGGCCGCGGGCGACACGGGCTGGTTCGCCGATCAGGTGACCCTTGTCTTCCCGGCCAAGACCATCCCGCTGCGGATGACTGGTGTAGCTATCCGGCAGGACGGCACGTGGCGACTCGTTCAGCTCCACGTGTCCGCCGCCGTCTCCGACGAGGCCCTGCTCGCCGACTGACGGCCAGCCGACAGTTCAAGAGCCGGTCGGAGATCACCCTTCCTCGGGAGCACGCTCGCGTCGTGTCAACGACGTTGACACAAATCAGCGCGCTAGGTAGTGTCAACATCGTTGACATGGATGGATGGAGAGAAGATGCGTAAGGTCATGCTGGCCATGATCGGCTTGACAGCGGTGATCGCGGCGGTCTTCTGCAGCTATTCGAGCGCGTTCGGCAAGCCAGCGGCCCATCACATCCCGGTCGCGGTCGCGGCACCGCCCGCGGTGCTCGCCAAGCTCGAGACCTCCCCCGCGCTCCGGGTGTACCAGGTTCGCGACCTCGCGGTCGCGCGGAGCATGGTCGAGGACCGCACGGTCTACGGCGCCCTGGTGCTCGCCCGCACCGGACAGGCGACCCTCGTGGTGGCCAACGGCGGCGGCCACGCGGTGGAGGCCGTCCTGGTGCAACTGGGACAGCAAGCCGCGGGCACCGCGCTGAGCACCGTGGACGTCGCGCCGACAAGCCCCGGTGACCCCAACGGGCTGGTCGAATTCTATTGCGTGGTGTTTCTCGGGATGGGCGCCGCGATCGGGGCGACGATGCTGGCCAGGACCCTTGGCCCGGTGCCCCATCTGCGCGGTGCGCTGAAGCGGCTGGGGCTGATGATGATGCACACCGCACTGCTCAGCGCCGCTATCACGCTCTTCACCGACGTCGTGTACGGCGCCCTGGCGGGGCACTTCTGGTTCCTCTTCCTGACCCTCTGGCTGTACGTCGTAGCCGTGTGCCTGGCCATCTCGGGGATCGCCGAGCTCGCCGGACCGCTAGCATCGATCGTGCTCATCGGCTTGTTCATCGCCTTCGGCAATACCAGCTCAGGCGGAGCGGTCCCCCGCCCGCTGCTCGACGGCTTCTTCTCCGCACTGAACCCGGTGCTGCCGCAGGGAGCCGCGCTGTCCGCGCTGCGCGGCGTCCAGTACTTCGGCGACCGCGGAATAGGTACCGGGCTGCTGTGCCTGACGATCTGGGCCGCGGCGGGCCTGGTCTTGCTGGGCGTTGCGGGCCTGAGAGCGTCACATCACCGTCCCGCCGTGATCGGCGCCCCGGCGATGGCCACGACATGAAGGAGACAAAGGACCGCAGCCGGGCCAGCGGCCAGGACACTAGGCGGCGCATCTTGGCGGCCGCCGGGGAACTGTTCTCGGCCCGCGGATACGAAGGCGTCACAATCCGGGACATCGCCGCCGCCGCCGACGCCGATCCGGCGCTGGTCATCAGGTACTTCACGTCGAAGAACAACCTGTTCGTCCTGGTCCGCCAGCCCGATCTCCAGCTCACTCCCGCGCCAGGTCAGCCGCTGACCGCCCAGAACGTGACACGTGCGCTGGTCGAGCTGAGTCTGGCCCAGGTCACCCGCCTGTTCGACGTCACCACCGTCGGTCGGCCGGAGGCCACCGAACTCCTTCGGGACCAGATGGAGACGATGCTGGTCCAGCCCCTTATGGACGCGTTCGGGTTGGCGCCAGCGGGCCGCGTACACATCGAGGCGATCGCCGCGCTCGTCGTGGGAGCCGGTTTCATGCGGCACCGGATGGAGGCGCCCGGCCTGCGCGCGCTGGACGCCGGCCAGCTCACCGAACTGCTCACCCCAGCCGTCCAGGCGCTCCTGGATACCGCTCCGCGACAGGCCCAGCGGCTACGTCGCCTGGCTGAGGGTGCGGACGCGGAGGGCTGCAAGTGTTCCGCAAGCTCAACGTGACGCGGCCGCTATTGGGAGAATCGTCGTCGTGCCTCCCAGCCGTGACGGTCTCGGCCCGTTCTACCAGGGCGTCATCGCCGTCAATCCGCTCGAGCCGTGGGCTGCAGCATCCGCCGCCTACCGCCTGGAGAAGCTGGCGCGCACGCTCCCGTTCTCCGTCAGTGGTGCCCGGCTTGTTCCTAGCAACAACAACGACGTGTGGCGGCTGGAAACCGGCGGCGGCTCAGGGCTGCGAGTCATCGTCGGGCCATCCGGGCCACAAGTAGATTACCGCTTGCCAAGCTCACGGAGCCGGGAAGAAATCCCTGAGCGCCTCTCCGATCTCGGCGCGTACCGGCGCCCCGGAGATGACCACGCCGACCATGGTCACCGACGTGTGAGTGTGTCCGCGGGCCCGGGCGAGGCGGACCGGTACCCCGGCGGCCTCTAGGGCGCGCGCGTAGGCGACGCCCTCGTCACGCAGCGGGTCGAAGTCCGCCGTGACAATGCACGCTGAGGGCAGACCCTTCAGGTCGCCGCGCAGTGGGGTGGCGCGGGGGTCGCCGCGGTCGGCCGGATCGGCGTAGTGATCCCAGAACCACCGCATCAGCGCGGTGGTGAGGATGTACCCGTCGCCGTTTTCGATGTAGGACGGCCGGGCCATGTCCGAGTCCACGACAGGGCATATCAGTAGCTGCCCCGAGATGTGCGGGCCTTCGGCGTCGCGGGCCAGCTGGCACGCGACCGCGGCGACGTTGGCCCCCGCGCTCCAGCCGGCCACGGCGAGCTGACCGGGGATGCCGCCTAGCTCGATGGCGTTGGCGTCCGCCCACTGCACGGCCGCGAAGGCGTCCTGCGCGGCGGCGGGAAAACGAACTTCGGGGGCGTGGCGGTAGTTCACCGACACGACCACCGCGCCCGAGCGTGCGCACAGGTCCCGGCACAGCGGATCGTCCGAATCCAGGTTGCCGAGCACCCAGCCGCCGCCGTGGAAGTACACCACCAGGGGGCGCGGGCCCTCGGGTGGCCCCGCCGGGCGGTACAGCCGGTACGGCAGGTCCCCGGCCGGAATCGGGATCACTCCGTCGGTGACCTCGCCCACCTCGGGACCCGGCGGGCGGGTCTGCGCGGCGGCCGCCATCAGGGCCCGCGCGTCGGCGGCCGACAGGGTCTCCATGGGCGGCATGCCCATCCCGGCCATGATCTCCAGGACCATGGCGACATCGGGCTGCATACGGCGGATCACCCCGTCCCAGCACCGGTCCTCGCCGGGGCCGGTCAGCCGGAATCCGAGATAGCCCTGTGAGGCCACCTCGTCGCACGCCTGCCGGTACGCGTTCACCCCGCCGATGTAGGGCAGGAACACGCGCGGCTTGCCGGGGACGTTAGCGCCCATGTACCAGGAGTTGGCGGTGGGATGCAGGGTGATGGCCGCGCAGTCCTGGACGTGCTGGTTCCAGCCGGCTTCGGCCAGCGTGGTCGGCTCGATCGTCTCCAAGCCCGCTTCGCGCATGCCCTCGAGGCATTCGGCCACCCAGTCGACGTGCTGCTCGATCGACACGGTCATGTTCGACAGGACTGAAGGGCTGCCGGGCCCGGTGAGCATGAAGAAGTTCGGGAACCCGGCGGTCATGAGACCCAGGTACGTGGACGGCCCAGCCGCCCACTTCTCCTGGAGGGACACACCATCCCGGCCGGCGACGTCCGCAGCCACCAGGGCGCCGGTCATGGCGTCAAAGCCGGTGGCGTACACGATGGCGTCGAAGCCGAACGACTCGTCCGCCGTCTCGATGCCTTCCTCGGTGATGCTGGCGATCGGCTGCTTGCGCAGGTCGACGAGCCGGACGTGCGGCAGGTTGTAGGTCTCGAAGTAGCCTGTATCCAGGCACGGCCGCTTGGTGCCGAAGTAGTGGTCCTTCGGGCACAGCACCTCGGAGGTCTCCGGATCTTTCACGATCGAGCGGATCTTCTCGCGGATCATCTCGGCCACGATGTCGTTGGCCGCCGGGTTCACGCCCTGGTCGGCGAAGACGTTGAGAATGCCGAACAGCTCGCCCTGCTCCCAGGCCGCCTCGAAGCGCTCCCGGCGGACTGCTTCGCTGGCGGTGCCGCCGAGGACGTCGGTCGGCTCGATGGGAACCCCTCCCCGGGACCACCGGGCGGCATGCCGGTAGCCGGCGCGGTCCTCGCCCAGCTGCTTCAGCCGGTCGGCCGGGGCGGGGCCGTTGTGCGCCGGGATGGAGAAGTTGGCGGTGCGCTGGAAGACCGTGAGCTCGCGGGCCTGGCGGGCGATGAGCGGGATGGACTGGATGCCCGACGAGCCGGTGCCGATGACCGCGACCCGCTGGCCCGTGAAGTCGACACCCTCGTGCGGCCAGCGGCTGGTGAAGTAGACCTGGCCGGCGAAACGGCCGGCGCCTTCGATGTCGGCCGCCTTGGGCATCGAGAGGCAGCCGGTGGCCATGATGTAGAACCGGCACCGGATCTCAGACCCGCAGCTGGTGGTGAGCCTCCACCGGTTCTCCTGCTCGTCCCAGCGGGCGGAGGTGACGGTGGTGGAAAACTCGATGTCAGAACGCAGCCCGTGGCGGTCGGCCACGAACTGGAGGTAGTCCAGGATCTCCGGCTGCGTCGCGTACTTCTCCGACCAGGTCCATTCCTTCTCCAGTTCCGGGTCGAAGCTGTAGGTGTAGTCCGTAGTGGGGATGTCGCAGCGAGCCCCGGGATAGCGGTTCCAGTACCACGTCCCGCCGACATCGCCCGCCGACTCGAGGACCTTCACCGACAGCCCGAGCTGGCGCAGCCGGTAGAGCATGTACAGGCCGGAGAAACCGGCGCCCGCTACCACCACGTCGAATTGCTCGGGGACCGAAGCAGGCTTGTTCACGAGATGCTCCCTGGAAGTACCGGAACTGGGGAAAGGCGGGTTCGATGGCCCCGGAGGGTTTTGCTCATCCGCGCAGCGTGACAGATCTCCGCCCGCCACGCACGGGCGTGGTGCCTAGCCGTCTCGCGTGCGGTCATCAACCACTCCCGCGCAGATCACATGCCACCCTGGGAGCCTGCTGGGCCCTGCAGCTAACGCTAACTCAGTTACATAAGTGTGCAAATGCATGTGGGTGGGATTCTCTCGGGGGCAATTCGGGCCGATTGCCGTAGACGACGGGCACGGAGCTGGGCCCTTGGCTCACCCCTCCAGGAGCGCCAGTTCCCAGCACCTGGCGACTGCCTGGCTGCGGGTGGCGACTCCGAGTTTCCGGTAGAGCGAGATGGCCTGCGATTTGACGGTGTTCGGGGAGAGGAACAGCTCGGCAGCGGGCCCGCTACGATCGGAGACGCAGTCGGCCTGCCATTTCGAGTCGGCCGGCGATGGCTGGGAGCACGCGAATGGGGAAACCTGCGACCGCCGGGAATACAGCGGACTGGGCGCGGATCGACATGATCGGGGTGCCGTTCGACGGCATGGGCCGTGCCCGCGGCCAGGCCGGAGCGCCAGCGGCGTTGCGCGCAGCGGGATTGCAGGCAGTGTTCGGCCCGGACGTGGTCATGGAGCCTGATCTGGTGCTTCCCGGTCCGGTTGCGCAGCGCGCGGCCGGCTCGGGGCTGCTCAACGAGCGGGCCCTGCTGCAGATGGTCGACGCGCTGTACCGCCGGGTGCGCTCTTCACTAGCGGCTGGCCGTTTCCCGTTCGTGTACGGTGCCGACTGTTCGGTGCTGCTCGCTGCCGTTCCTGCGCTGCGTGACGTCGCTGGCCGGGCCGGCCTGGTGTTCGTGGACGGGCATGAGGACGCCACGCCGATGGACCTGTCAACCAGCGGCGAGGCGGCAAACATGGAAATCGCCTTGCTGCTGGGCCTGACCGGTGAGCGGGCGCCGCAGCCGCTTCGCGATCGGCTGCCGGCCCTGACCCCGGACGCGATCGCGATGCTGGGGCCGCGGGATCATCTCTTCCGCCAGGCCGCGAACGTGCCGACGGTCGCTGGCCAGGTCTGGCTACGTCCGGCCGGGGAAGTATCCGCGGACCCCGCTGGCTACGCCCGCCTAGCTGTCGGGCACGCCGCGGCGCACGGGTCTCGCTGGTGGCTGCATATCGACCTCGATGTCCTTGCGCGCAGCGAGTTCGCAGCGTGCGGCGCTGCCGGCGAGATCATGCTGGCCGGCGGCCTGACCTGGCAGCAGCTCGCCGAGCTCGGGGTGGCGGCTCTGCACAGCGGCGGCTGCGCCGGCTCGAGCCTGTCGATTTATAACCCGGATCTAGATCCTGACCATGGCGCCGCCCGGAGCATTGTCGAGTTCGCCGCCCGGATCGCGCCGTCCGCTGGCCGATAGCATCACCGCTCCGCCAGGAAGCCGATGCCGCCGCTCCTGGCGGCTACGCGCAGGCGTCTTCATCAGGTCCTCACCCAGTCGTCAGACTCCCTCGCGCGCTTCCAGCCGTCCGGATCGGATCGCCTTGACGAACTCCCGGTAGTCGCGCTCGTTCTGGTCGGCGTAGCGCTGCGAGAAGTCGGTGACCGACCGGTCGAACGCGTCGCTGTCGCCGAGGCATGTGGCTATGGCAACCGGATCCCCGGAGCGGGCGTGAGCCCGAGCCAGGGTCCACCCGCAGGTCTGCGCGTAGAACTTGAGCGCGACCGGCGCCATCGACTCCACGTCGGCCGAGCCTTTCATGTCACGCAACTGGCGCCAGTAGAAGTGGCGGCTCCCGTCTGGCGCCTTGGTCCAGCCGAGGTAGATGTCGCTGGCGGCCTGCATCATCCGCTGTCCCTGCACCACCCGCTTGCCGTGCAACTGGTAGCGGCTCCTGGGCAGGAACGCCTCAAGGACCGAGGGCATCGCCTCCTTGATCTGCAGGAACAGGGGGTCGTGCGCGTCGCGTCCCTGGAGCAAGACGATGAACGCCAGCGTGCCGACGCTGCCGACGCCGACGACCTTGCGGGCCATGTCCACGATCTGGAAGCGCTCCAGCAGGTGGCGCTGGTCGTCTCGCAACGTGGCCCGGTAGGCGCGGAACTGGTCACGGACCAGCTGGTCGACCTCGCTGGAAGAGACGCCGACCGCGGCGGCCAGGTCGCGTGCCGGGATGACGATCGGCGGCTGGCTGACGATCCGGTACCGCCCATCCACCAGCTCACCCAGCTTCGACAGCGCCTGCAGGCTGTCGCGCGTGCGAGCCTTCGCTCTGGCCTTCAGCGCGTTCTTCTCGGCCTTCTTCGCCGCCTTGGTCTGCTGCTTCGCCTGCTTCCTGGCCTTTTTCGGGCCCTTCTTCGTCTCCTCCGCCGTCTCGGCCAGGGCACCGTGGACCGCCCTCATCAGCTCGTCCTCGTCCAGGCGGGCGTACCAGATGTCCATCGTCCGCATCCGCGCGAACGAGGCCATGGCCTCCCGGTATGCCGTCACCGAAGCCATCGTCACGTCGCGCGTGTCGGCGCTAGAGAAGCCATTGTTGCGGGCTGCGATGGTAACGCTCGCCGCCATCCGTTTCACGTCGTACTCGAACGGCCCGGGCAGGGTCTCGTCGAAGTCGTTCAGGTCGAACAGGAGCCTGCGCTCGGGCGAGGCGAATGCGCCGAAGTTCGACAGGTGGGCGTCGCCGCACAGCTGGGCGACCAGGCCGGTCGTGGGCGTGTCCTTCAGGTCGGCGGCCATGATCTTGGCCGCGCCCCGGTAGAAGGTGAACGGCGATATCATCATCCGGCCATGGCGGACCGGCACCAGGTCCGGTTCACGGGTGAGGTTCTGCTCCTTCAGAAGGGCGACCGGATCGGGGCGGTCCGCGGCCGGTTCCCATCCCGCATGACTCGACGGGGGCGTGCGCGTGCGGGCATCATCGCCCCTGGCTGCACGCTCGCCGACACTCGGATAAACGATCGTGTTCACAGCCATCAGGCCCACCTTCCTGTTGATCGTGACGCAGCCTGGCCTGGCTTCCGGTAGCCGGCCTGATGCTGGCCGTCTTCCTGGGCGGGCCCCGTTCGGCGAGCCGGGACGCTGTCAGCCCGGTTCCGGCCGGCCGACGAATCGCTGCTCGATCTTGTCGGTATAGCCGGCGAGGGGATCATCGGTCTCGAGCACCGCGAACCGACACTGGTCATCCCCGCAGCTAGCTCCTGTTGCCCTAACGAGCCAGCATCGGCATGAAGGCGGCGGGCAGAACCCGTGAAGACGGCATGGAGACTCTCCACGGAGATGCCCCGGGTATGGCGAGAAAGGCTGTCTGCCGCGGCGCGTTAGGAGGTTGCGAACGCGGGAAGAGCGGTCCGCATGACTGACAAGGCCACGAGTGACCTCTGGTGGAAGAACGCCGTCATCTACTGCGCCGACGTGGCGACCTGGCTGGATTCCGACGGTGACGGGACGGGCGACCTCGCGGGCCTGACCCGGCGGCTGGACTACCTGTGGGGGCTCGGCG
>Ga0210408_10005311_pt1 | contig 11336 bp, 17 predicted proteins | sample IncBWH4MmetaG_FD_155471 | JGI IMG/M metagenome (GOLD analysis project Ga0210408, IMG submission 155471) | Forest soil microbial communities from Barre Woods Harvard Forest LTER site, Petersham, Massachusetts, United States - Inc-BW-H-4-M | ecosystem: Environmental > Terrestrial > Soil >... | reverse complement strand
CCCCTGCAGGGCGGGGTGGAGGTCCCCGATCTCATCCAGGAATATGGATCCACGATCGGCAGACTCGAATTTGCCAAGCTTGAGCTGGTGGGCGCCCGTGAAGGCGCCCCGCTCATGTCCGAAGAGCTCGCTTTCCAATAGTTCGCGGGGCAGGGCGGCACAGTTCACCTTGACGAACGGGCCCTGGTAACGGGCCGACGCCGCATGGATCGCCCGGGCCACCAGATCCTTGCCGGTCCCGGTTTCGCCTGTGATCAGAACGGTGACATTTGCCCCCGCGGCTTGCTCGATGATGTCGCGCACTTCGCACATCTTAGGGCTGCGCCAGAGCGCGAGCTCCTGATGGAGCCTCGCGTCAGGAGTGTCCACCGACCGCCGGGACGACAACCCGAGTGCGTTGTTGAGCGCCGCCTCGAGGTCTTGGACGGTAAAGGGCTTCCGAACGACACAGTCCGCGGTGAGCGAGAGCGTCCCCAGAATGTCCGCGATCCGGCTCCCCCTTGCGAGGACAATGATCGAGCCCGCGGGCCCGCCCTCGGCCTTCAGATGCTGTAAGAACGCGAGCCCGTCGGTACCGTCGAGATCGACCACACTGAACAGAAAGTGATTGTGGATGACCGCGACCGCGGCTTCCTCGAACGTGCTCGCAAGGACGAGGGTATATCCACGGGCTCTGAGGAAGTCGCCCAAGCAACGATCGATCCTCGGGTCTGTCCGGACAACGAGGGCAAGCGCATTCTTCGAGACGTCAGCTTTCATCGGGTGTCGGGTTCAGATCCTCCGCAAGGGCGCGAAGGACCTCCGCAACGCCCACCCGCTCGGTACGAAGCTCCTCGACCTCCCGGCGGAGCTGCTCGTTGTCCCGCTCCAGCGCGGCCACCAGGGCCTTGAGCTGGTCCTGTTGTTGGGCCGCCTCCGCGAACCGTTCTACTAACCGCTGAGTATTCTCGAACCAGCGAGCGATTTCTTCGCTGAGGTTTGAGGCCAAGGGCAGAATGCTCGCTCGTCGGGCTCACGGCCCGGGTCGGGCCACGGAAGTGTCGTCTCCCTTCGGCGACCGGGTAGTTCCAGTGTTGAACCACCCGGGCCAAGGGGCAATCAAGACAGTGAAGGTGACACCTGCGCAAACGAACCCGCCCTCTTCATCTCCCTCACTCTTCCATCTCTCAGGCCCCTGATAGCATGCGTCCTGCCGATACCCGCCAAGAAAAAGTGAACCCGACCGTATGAATCTCGCCCGGGTTTCTCTGAAGCGTTTGCGCGGGGGTACCGATGATTGACGCGCCGCGATGAACCGAACGCTCCGCCTCGTGTCGGGAGCGGGTTACGCGAGGATGGCGGAAAGTGGGGATGCGCTCAAGGGCCTGCCACCCCGAGGGAGTCTTGTACGGGGATTGCCGGCCCACACGACCCAGCGGACACCGCGCCGATCATCTCGTGTGACATGGGTCGGAAAGCCCACACGCTGCTTCTCCTCAGAGGGTGTGGTGCGGCGCAGAGTGTAGTCGATCCGGCACTGGTGAGGCAAGAGAGCCGTGAGCCCGAAAGGTTTTGTGCGATCTGCTATAGTTCCTGCAGCACGCCCTCTGAGGAGAAGCAGACGGGCCTCTTTGGAGACGCCTTGTGCGCGCTCTGTTCTTTGCTCCCTCTCAATGGACTCACTGATTCTCTTTGTCCTGGCCGCGCTCGCGGCGTTCGTTGCCAGCATCCTCATCGGCAATGTGCTTCGGCAGGTTTGGGCGTGGTATGAGCAGCAAACAATTGACGAGAAGTGGCAACAGCGAGAGCGCCTGCTGGACACCCCGAGACCGGTTGGCCTAGTACCCGGGATCCACGTGTGGCGCGCGCGGCCCGCGAGCACGCGAAATGTCCCGCGCCCGGAGCGGGGCGCCCGTGTGCTCTATATCGTGGCCCGCGATCAACCCGAGTTGTTTGCGTTCCTGCGCCGAGACTTTGCGGCCGAGCAAGCCGAGGGGGAAATCGAGATCCTCATGAACCGAAGGCAGCGTGCGCAGCCACGCGTTGCCGACGGACGTGACCCGCGCCGAAACTTGGGCGTCGATACAGGTCTCCGCCAGGTAGGATTTGCCTTTGTCAGTCAGCACACAGGCCAGCTCGTACGAGCTCACAACGACTCGGGGGGCGGGCAGGGACATGAGTGAGCCTATCGACATCGAATATCGCGGCCACTTCATCGTGGTTCAGTCGTACGAATCCGATAGCAAGCGGTGGCGACCGAAGGCGCTCGTGTCCATCTACCATGCGGCGGCCCTGCAACAGACAGTCGTCTCCGCACCCGTCGACGTGTGGTTCGATTCGGAGGAAGACGCGGTTACCTACTCGCTTGCAGCGGCGAAGAAGTGGATCGACGACCAGGAAGAACGGTAGCACGCAGGACGAGTTGCCGAGGCGGCGAAGCTCGTCTATAGTCTCGCTCGATGCTTGCCCACTGAGGAGAGGCAGATGGGCTCCTGCAACGGGGGCTCCCATGGCCAGAGCACCGGAGGTCTTCTCCCTTCTGGGCAAACATCAACTCGTCGTCCATCTCGACTACGATCCGGCGACGGTAGAACTCGAGATCCGCTACCGCTATCCACTCAGTTCTCTCCATGTGTCGCCGGAGCGAGTCATTCGAATTCCGAAGGATCAAATTCTGCGGGACGTGTTTCGACACCTGACCCACTTGGTCAGAGGGTTGGCCGACAGAATCCCGCGTCCCGCCGGTCCTTCGTGCGGGGACCGTGTCTGCCGACCCACCGTCGCGACGATCGTAATCCAAGACGAATTGCAGGATCTCCCCGTCGCATGGCTCGACTATGAGGAGGAAGGTCCGGAGATCGGGTCACGCGTCGAGAGGGAGATCCGGATGAACGCGCCCGACTTTACCGCCGATGAAGTCAGTTCCTGGGACCGCCTCCGCCAGCGAATCCGGGGTATGGCCTGGGCGCACTACCAGAGGACGGTCACCGGCCTGTTGCAGTGACGTGGGCGTCGGCGCTCGATCAGCGACAGCGTCAAGAAAGAAGGGGTTCCCTTCCGCTCTGTCAGGGCCAACAGCTTATCGGTTACGCGGGTGACCGTGCAGGTGAAGCGCCCGCCGCCGAGCGGAGTGATGTGCAGGCGGCCACGTGGGTCGGGGGCATCCTTCTGCTTGTGGTAATGAGGGTACAGATCCCGCGAGCATGATTGCCGAATCGAGAGGCCGGCGCGGCACAGGTGGTAGCTTGCTGTACCGTCCACTGAAGCTTCTGGTCGTCGGTGTCGTTGGCGGCTCAACGACCGAAGCGCCGGTGCCGACGCTGATAGCTCCGGATTGCTCGCAGGAAATCGATCTTGCGGAACGCCGGCCACTGGACATCGCAGAAATAGAACTCACTATAGGCGCTCTGCCACAGCATGAAGCCGGAGAGTCGCACCTCCCCGGAGGTCCGGATAATCAGGTCAGGGTCGGGGCAGTCATACGTGTAGAGGTACTTGTCCACCATCTCAGGGGTGAGGGACTCGAGAATCTCGTCGGGGCGATCGCCCCGACTCCAGCAGTCGCGGAGATGCCCTTTCACCGCGTCCACGATCTCCTGCCGTCCTCCGTAGCCTACCGCGATATTCAGGAGTAGCCTATCGTGATGGCGCGTCGCGGCCTCTGCGGTTCGGAGCGCCTCGAGGGCTGAGCGTGGGAGCAGCTCTAAGAGACCTATCGGGCGGATCCGCATGCGCAGCCGTTGGGCCAGGCCCCTCTCGATCCACTCGGTCGTCTTCGCTTCGATTACTTCCAGGATGTCGGCGACCTCGGCCACGGGCCGGGCGAGATTGTCGGTCGAGAGCGCCCACAGGGTCACAGTAGAAATGTCCAGATCCGCACACCACGTGAGGACCTCTTCGGTCTTCTCTGCCCCGATCCGATAGCCGTCGGACAATGTTGCGAGCCCCACATCCCGGGAGTACCGTCGATGACCGTCCTGGATCAGTCCGATGTGCCGGGGCAGCGGCTCGCCGCGGATCTCGTCCAGGAGCTGGCGTTCGTACAGCCGGTACAGGAGCCGTTTCAGCACGTGTCGGGCCACTGCCGAGCAGGCTTCGGAATGGTCCCCATGAGGCGATCTTAGCGTGGCGGAAATTCTTTCGGGATCCCGATTTCCCGCGGAAGGTGTCGCTCGAATGTCATTTCGCGGGACTCCGCCCGTCTCATCCCCTTAGAACGAGCTGGTGGCTAAGCGCGGATCTTCTACTGTCGGCGTTTTGACCAGCCCGCCGCGCCCGTAGGGGGCATCCGTTAGGGCATGGCACGGCGGACAGAACGCCACCAGGCGGTCGAGATCGAAGGCCGAGCGCCCCTGGGCGCGCTTGACGACGTGGTGGAGTTCGAGGGCGCCCCGGCGGCCACAGGCTTGGCGCTGCCAGCGGGGCGCACCAAAACGCAACGTGGCCCTTCCCGGTCCGACGAACTCTTGTTAAACGCGATCCGGGTACTTCGTCCGTATCTCTACGTAAGCAGCGGAAACAGAATCCGGGCGTCGGAAGAATATAGATCGTATTCCTTCAATCGGCTGAGCGGGACCAGCGAAATCTGTCTTACTTCCGGCGAACGCGGTTTGATGATCCCCCTGCCGAGCCCCTCACGCAACGAGCTGAATCCCTGCTTGGGAAGACACCGGTAGTAGAAGTCGAGACGATAGGGCCCCGGCTCCTCCGGCACGTAGGGAACCGCATCGATCTTCGTTAGTCGGACGATTTCGATTTCAAGACCGAGTTCCTCGAAAACCTCGCGCCGGAGGCTCGCCTCGATGATGTCATCGCGCGACTCCTCCTTTGAGGGCTCCCACGGGTTTCGGAGACCCGATTCGAGCGAACCACCGGGAAGCCCCCACGCTCCCTTCGTTCGATAACTGTGCTGAACTAGCAGCACTTCCGGCGGATGGGCCTCCTCGTCAATCATCACCGCGACGGCCCCAACGGCCCAGCGCGTGGTGAGGAGCTTGCGCAGAAAGCCTGCCAGGCGCGGGGGAAAATGTTTCCACACGGCCAGCGAGGTCCGGTGAAGAAAGGGGTGTCTTTCGATGAAGTGCGCAAGCCACGAAAGCAACTCTGCTCTCCTCCGTTCAACCTGGACCGTGTACCTAATTCAAAAGCGAGCTATCTGCGAGTCCCATCAGGCAAACACGACTAGGCAGCCGGGACCCGAGCCCCGAGGGATTCGACGCTCGGGTGGCGGCCGCGGTGCCTCTGATCAGGACTTCCGGGATGTCTGAGAAAAGAATGTACTCACCAAAGGGTGGAGATCTTTGCCGCTGCACTGCGGGCAGGCAGGCACCCCTTTATCATGCTGGCCGATCGATAGGGTGACTGCCACCTCACGGCGGCAGTTGTCGCAGTAGTACTCATACCGTGGCATACGTGGTCCTCCTATGATTCCGATATCCGGGGCGCCACCTTAGGCGCTCACCGCTAGCGACACAGCCGAGGCGCTGGCGAGCAGGCTTTTGGCACCCTGCGCGGTGTAGGAGACCTCGAAGAGATACTAGGCCATGTCCGCCTCCATTGCGTCGGGACGATTAGGGAAGGGGAGAGCGGATTGATGCTATGGGTGACCCGTTATGCTGTCAACGTCGATCTTTCGATCGCCGCAGCCCTCGCGAAATCGACGCTGATCGGTCTGAGCATTGTGTCCAATACCGTGCGATTCAGCCGGATGCGGCGCGACCTGACTTCGCCAGGGTGGCGGCGTACGAGGATGACTACTTCCCGTGAAGAGGGGCGCGCTGGGGCCTAGTCGGAAGAAATTCGGGGTCGTGACGCCGACCTATTACGGGACCCCCCAGGCCGACCCGTAGATCGTAGCCGAGGCGGACCACACTCTGCGCGGCCCGCGCACAGCGGGAGGTAGTCGCGGCGAGCGGTACGCTTCTAACCGTAGCGGGGGACCGGGTGGAACGGCAGGTCGGAAGCGCGGGCGACGCCCCGAGCCATGTAAGGGGCCATATTGGGACTCCCGGCTCGGACGAGGAGGTGCGCGATGTGGCTGGAGATGAGCGTGAAGGGCCTAGCGCTGGAACCCCTCTCCAGCATGCCTATGATCATCCTGCATGACGAGAAGGACAAGCGCTCGCTGCCCATCTGTGTTGGCCTCTTCGAGGCCGACGCAATCGCGCTCGAGCTGGGGAAGATCTCCCCGCCGCGGCCCATGACGCATGACCTCATCAAGAAGATTCTGGAATCGCTGGATGCGCAGGTGCAGAGGATCGTCGTCAACGACGTGCGCGACAGTACCTTCTACGCGGTCATCCATCTGCGCCTCGGGCACGTCGACATCACGGTGGATTCTCGGCCGTCGGACGCCATTGCCCTCGCGCTGCGGGTGGGCGCCCCGATCTTCGTGGACGAGAAGGTCGTTGACAAGGCCCGGACCGTCGAGATGGCGAAGGAGACCGAGGTCGGCACCGGGAAGGGCGACGCCCCCCGCCGAGATCAAGGAGTGGCTCGAGTCCCTGAAGCCCGGCGATTTCGATCCGATCGAGCGCGGCAAGCACCCGAACCGCCCGGACGAGTAGTGGGTACGGATCAGGCGGCTCACCAACAACTAGCGAGAAGAACGTCCCCTGCTGGGAGGATGCTTCATGAACGTTGAAGAGCTGAGGCGAATGCTAACGGATGATTTCCAGGCCTTGCGAGATGGCAAGAGCGTACTGGGAGTCGGTGAGATGGCCGATGAGGTCGAGAAGCTCGGCTCCGCGTTCACGGCCAATGCCCAGCGGATACGGTCGTATGAGAACGCCCCGAAATTGCTCAGGGCCCAGTACGCCGTTGTGCTCGGGAAGCTCGAGAAGCCTTCATAAACGCTAGACTCCCCCGGTGTTCTCCTGAACGCCGGAGGCTGGACCCCATCCCCACCAGCACCTCGTCGGCATCGGGACAGATCCCTGCGACGATCGGCGGGGGCGCCTTGAAGGCCACTTATCGGCCCCGCGGATGACCTCGATCATGAACCGCCGGTACCGAGCGGGGTGGTGACCAGCCGACCGCGCGCGAAGGCGGCATCCGTTTGGGCATGGCCCCCGACCCGCGTCCTTTCGGACGCTATGATCCGGTGGTGCACACAGGGCTCCTCTGCTCGGAACCGAAACAACATCTGAAGACTTGAGCAGGGCCAACGTCCAAGCGGCGAATCGTATGCGGTGAATCATTTGATGAGCGACCGGCAGCCCTCGTAGTCCTTCGCCGAGGTTCCCGCCCTACAACCGTTCCGGTCAGAGGAGGCCCTGAACATACTCGCCGCAGGCGAGAGGGTCCTTGTCTGTCCGTGGGCTCCACAATAGGGAGGGATGGGATGGCTGATGCAATCGATATCGTCCGCAAGAGCATTGATGCCTGGAATGCCCACGATGCAAACGGCGTCGCCGCGCTGGTGTCGAATGACTACATGTTTGAGTCCGACACGGTACCTGCGCCGCTGCGGGGACCAGATGGTGTCCGGCAGCTGGTTGAGACGTACGTGAAGGCGTTTCCGGACATTCGGGTTGAGAGATCGTGGAGACGTTGGTCAGTGGGGACCACGTCACGACCCGGTGGCGCGCAACGGCGTCCATGGTGGGGATCTGATGGGCGTCCCGGCAACGCACCGACAGGTGGTGACAAACGGATGCAACGTCTCGGAGGTGCGGAACGGCAAAGTCGTTCGGGAGTCGTCCTATTGGGATACTCGGGGGAAACGCCGGCGCTCGTCCTGTCATCTCACGACATGACCCCCTGTCTAATGGTGCTCGCCCCATGAGCGGCTGAACATGTACCTGGGATAGGGGCTCGGACTGCGGTTCAAGAAGTCTCCATGAGGGCCCGGGCGCGGGGCGCCTCTATGATTGGGTGCCATGAAGGGCCCGGCCCTGGGGTTTCTGCACATCGCCCGAGGCCCTGGTCCCATCGACCCCGTCAACGCTGAGTATCGGATCGTCTTCGCCCCGCTGGGCGGGCGGCTTCGTGCCCGGCACGCCCAGCGCCAACGCTCGGCCGCCGACGGTCGACGGCTATCGCCTGATCGTCGTCTGTGGACGCGGAGCCGAGTCCAAGCGATGGGTCACCCTGGATGATGCGGACGAGGACTTGCTCCGGTCAGCGCTGCTGGCGTTCGAGAACTAAGCGGGCTGCGCCTACCACCGACGCCCCACCCGTTCGAGAATATCGGTGGTCTCGTCCCGAGTCGCTCCCATGCGGGTCAAGATCACGAGCCATGGGCCCCTGGTCACCTCATCGGGCTGAATCTGGCTGGGCTCGCACAGGAGGCGTCCGGGAAAGGCGACGGCCCACGCAGCCTGGAACTTCGTGATATCCCTTTCGATGAGCTTGTCCAGGACAAACAGGGCTCGGAGGTGCGCGGTCTCAAGCTGCTTGTACTCAGCTTCTTCCCACCACGTGCAGCTCCCCAATCCCTGTTGCATCGCGGTCTCCCTTCGCCGCGGATGCCTTCTTCAGAGGAACATGAATCCTCACTTACCATCCGGGCGGGAATCCACTAGCGTCCGCGGGCGCGTCGAGAGAGTCCATTGACCAGGCGCCACAATAAGGACACTTGACGGCGTCAGCTAGAAAGTCTTGCTTGCAGAAAGTGCACTCCCGGAATCGTTGGGAGCAAGCTCGGTTGATAAAGAGCAGGCCGAACCCGATTGCGGCAATGGCGGCGCCTACCCCGGTCTGCGGCCACGGCTCGACCTGGCGAGAAGCGAACACCATGAACATAAGGCCGATGCCGACCAGGAGCCAGCCGCAGCCTCTTATGAACGCGAGCCCGATTGGGAGCACCCGCATGGGCCTCCTTCGTAGCCGCGCTGCCTTCTCCTCAGTCGGCGTGGCGAGCTTACCACAGGCTGATTGCCGAGAGGGTGACCTAGGAGCTAACGCGGCAGGGCTCGGACTGGCCTGCTCGAGATAGCGAAGGCTGAACTAAGCTAGGAGGGCAGCGCGCGCCGTAGACGCCCCATTTCCCCCAGCGTAGGCTCAGGGTCATGTCTCGTCGAGACGACCTACACGACTTCGTCCGCGCGCATCGGGCCTGTGCCCACATGCAGGCCGACCTTGGGCCGTAGACCGATTCCGGCTACCGGCTCTTGCTTACGTGCGATTGCGGGGCGGAGTTCAAGCGATGGGTAAGACCCGACGGCGATGGACCGCGGTTTGTGCTATTGGCGATGTGATCGCTGCCGCCGGGCACTGCCTGTGTAGAATTTCTACGATTCGGTAAACTCTTCCCGGCGGTCTCGCTGGCGCGGGTCCGTATCGTCCTGTCTTCTCTGGCCCAATTGGTGTGCCCCTTGTTGGCCATTGTCTTGCTATATCGCGCGCAAGGAGGACCACTCCATGCGTCAACTGCTTGACCTCGCACGAGAGAACGCCGTGTTGAAAGAGGAGCTCACGCGAATCCGCCAAGAGGCGCAGATGCTTCAGCGTGTCCTTTCTAGCGGCGCAAGCGGCGTCAACTCTGCACAAGACATGACCGGTCTGCACAAGACATGACCGGCGCGAGTGAGCCCTTGGGTACCGACTGAGGATCCGCCGGCACTGGGAGTGAGCTTCCCTTACCGGGGCACGTCGGATGACCGCCGACGAACTGCTTGTTCAGTTGCGAGGGTCCAAGACGGATCTGGGACGATTCGTCGAGACCCTGGTGCGGAACGAGCTACCTTCTCTTGTGGTGCCCGCCACTGCCGTGCGTGCGTGGCAGGAGCGCGAACCACAGACCTGGGCGATAGTCCTCGATTGGCTAGCCGAACAAGGCAAGAGCGTCGTGCAAGTCTGAACGCGCGGCAATACAAGCAAGGCTAGTCTGTCACCCATGGTCCCGTCGCGCTGGCCCGGGCACCGCTAGCGGACGCGCCGGAACAGCGCCACAGAGCTGACCTCACCGAGCGGACCTGACGTACTGAATAGAAGTTGCAGCAGACCGGTGTCACCTGGACAATTCAGGCGGATCGTCCGGAGCGCTGGAGAAGAGGCGGGGGTTGATCTCAGCGAGGTCACAGGGAATGGCTTTGCCCCGTATCGCGAGCGAGGCCCTCAACGCCATCGCGCCTCTCACCCGAGCATAGGTCCGGGCGGTATTCACTCCATGGGGCGAGTTCTCTACGTTGTGGCCAGGGAGCAGCCCTTGCTGTGCGGGTATCTGATGGCCACGGTGGGCGCCCGATCCACGGACGGACAGAACGTGGAGATCAAGCTAGACGAACGGCGGGGCGAGCGTCGGCTGCAACCTGAGGCACGAGACCCGGAACGACGCCGGGGCGAGCGGCGACGCCAACCGAACTATGACAGCGATCTCCGGTCCCGGGGCTACGCCACCGTGGTCCGGTCCGGGGCCACACTGTCGTCGAGTGACCAGCCCTCGCCGGAGCCGGTCATGGTCTGGCGGCCTCGATCGACCTGGTGGCAACGCGCGGCTCGAGCGCGCGGGCGAAGCCGCGTGCGGTGGGGGTGGATTGTGTTACTGCTCGCGGTGGCGGGCGTGTCGATCGTTGTTGGCCGCTCCCTTTACCAACCCGCCGATCTACCCCGTCGCGCAGTCAGTTCCCATACGCCGGAGCCCGCTCGGCAGCCTGAGGCCGCTCGGCCGCTTGCGCCCGCCTCGAAGGCCGACACACGCTTGCCGGTCGGACCCCCGGTGCCGCCATCGAGCCCGTCCCCGGGTGCGGGTTGTCACCACGCGCTCCTCCGGCCTCGTGCTGTCCGTCAACCCACGAGCCAGGACGCTCCTCCTTGAGGACAGGGGCGCCGCCGCGGCGGCGTCCGGGCTTCGTGTCGAGCTGGCCCCCGACGCCCGTGTCGTGCTGTCCGAGCGGGACGACCGAGGCGAAGATCTCAGCCACCCGTTCAAGGATACGCTGATCAGCCTGTCCGATGTGCGGAGGGGCGATTTCGTGGTGGTGGAGATGAGGGGGCCGGAGGGTAACGCGCTGGCGCGGTCGGTCGTGGTGACCTTCCGAGGCCATGAAGGGGTTGGCGGACCGGCGCCGCGCGTGAAGTAGAGAAGTGGGCGGCAACTCACTCCGGCTGACGATCCCGTAGACGCGCCTGCTGTGGGCGGATTAGGTCATCACCGCGCGCAGCATGGCTGGAGCGATCCAGGGCCTCGATCGCGTTGCCCCGAGCGGCCGTCTCGCACACCCAACCCAGTTCGACCAACTCCGCACTGCCGCAGCTGGCGCAAAAAGCCGTCCTTCTCAAAGCCGCATGGCCCCACGAACGAGCAGATATGGTGCCAGTCAGGACAGCGCAGCGTCACCATCGCCCAACGTCGTCCTGTCACGCGCGGCGGATGCTCTGGGCCATCATCCGTAGGCGGTCAGCGCGCTGCTGCG
>Ga0210408_10005308_pt1 | contig 11344 bp, 1 predicted proteins | sample IncBWH4MmetaG_FD_155471 | JGI IMG/M metagenome (GOLD analysis project Ga0210408, IMG submission 155471) | Forest soil microbial communities from Barre Woods Harvard Forest LTER site, Petersham, Massachusetts, United States - Inc-BW-H-4-M | ecosystem: Environmental > Terrestrial > Soil >... | reverse complement strand
GAACAGAGCGCGGTTCTGCCAGATGATGTTGTTGGTGAGCAGCGGCGCCGAGTACTTGGTGCACACCCCGTTTGTTCCGTGGTTGGTGGGGCAAGTCACCGATTTGATACCACCGTTCGGCAACAGGTCCATATTAGCTGTGAGAATATCGGTATCCGTCACGCTCACGAGGCCGGCTACCTGCGGGCACGACTGCGCGCCATTGTTGTTTGTGCAGTTGTTCCCCGTTGTGCTCGCCAGAGGAGCAAACAAAGATTGCAGCAGCACTCCCGACGAGGCGGTGGAGTTGTTGGAGACGATCGTGTTGTTTACGATGTCGACCGCCAGCGCATCGAGCAGCGATACGCCGCCACCGTCAATACCAGCCACGTTGTTGGCAATGATATTGTTGGTTACCTGGACAGCATTCCACGGAGTGGCTGTCTGGAAGCTCGGCTGAGGATCGTGTCCCGCAAGGTTGGGCCAGTTCGTTTGTTGGTTGCCCTTGGGGAAGTTCAATACCTCGGTTCCGTTGATGTGCTGCAACCGCAAGCCGCCACCGCTACCGCTGTCAGCGGCGTTGCCGAGAATCAGGTTCGCGTTAATTACCATGCCGGGACCTGTGCCGTCGCTGGGCAGGACAGTGTTGGGAGCCGAGACGCAATCCTGGTCGGTGGCTTGACCGCAGGCAGGATCGACGTCCGGAGCGCCCATAACCAGCAAGCCACCACCGTTGGTAACGATCGTCGGGTTGGTGCTCTGGTTAAACAGAATGGTGTTGTGCTCGACGTCACCATCGTAGCTGAAGCCGAGGTGCGCAACACCAGCACCGTCACCGGTGCTCATGTTTCCGCAAACCCAGTTGAAGTTGAACTTGTAGTAGTCGCTTCCGTTGCAGAAGGTGACGCCGCCCGCTCCCGCAGGAGTCGACGAGAAGAGCTCGTCTCCCAGCGAGGAGTTCTGCACAACGGAGTTGTTATGAACGTTGACGTCCATGTTGTTGCAGTACGGCAGGGCAAGGTTCGCCGGAAGCCGTCCGTCAGGAATGCAGGAGCCCGGGATGGTGTTCGCCACATTGCCGACGGTGAACGCGTCGGGGTGTTCGCCCTGGCCGATGGTGATGCCGCCGGACAGAGTTCCCTGGTTGTTAAGGACACGGTTGTTGGCAATTTGGAGGTTGTGGCCCCAGCCGTGAACCATGATGCCGCCGCCGCCCTGCGAACTGTTCTTCACCGTGAGTCCGTCAATGCTGGACGGATTGCACAGGAAATTGCTCGGGTAGGGGTTCTTGCCGGTTCCGTCGATGCAATCGCCGGAGGTCAGCAATTGGGTTCCGGTCGGGAAGGCGTCGGAGCCCCAGATAACCGCTGGGTCATTGGTGTTGAACTTCACACCCTTGGCGAGCACCGTGATGCCCGCACCCTCATAGGCTCCCATTATGGTGGGTTCGATCAACTGCTCCGCGAGGTTGCCGTTGAGCGTTGCATCCCAACCCACAGTGGCCTCGAGCGGGAGGCGATCGACTGCGAACTGCATGTCAGAAGTGCAATTAAAGGTACCGTTGGGGTCGTAGGCATTGTTGCTGGAGATCGGCGTGCCGGTCAGCGAGAGGCCGAAGAGGCAAACGACCTGCCGGCGCCAGGGATCCAGCTTGCCCGCGGGGTGCGGATTGGCATCGATGGCGCTCGAAGCGGCACCTACGCCCTGCAGACGGACTGGCTTCCACATCAGCACCATCTCGGCATGCGACGCATTCGATTTGGTGATCGTGTTGCCGGCTGTTGCAGCGGTGTCGCAACCTACGGCAGCAGAAACGCCCGTGGCAGTAGTTGTTTGGGTGCAAGTGGGATCGATCATGAGAAGGTCGCCCGGCTGAGCCGCATCGATCTTGCTCTGGATGGAATCCGACGCAAGCACGTGAATGGGAGCCTTGCCGCCGAGCGTTACGTTGACAGTATCGATCGACTGCTTCCCGTTGCCGCCGGTGATTACGAGTTCGCCGCAGTATGCCTTTGAGCCGAGGTAGAGCGACTGCTGCTGCACCGCGCACTCCGGCACTCCCGCGGGTACTGCGACCGTAATCTGCGTATCCGACCAGGACGAGACCGTCGCCGCGACGCCTCCAATCGTAACCGCAGAGACCGTATTGCAGGTTTTGCTGTTCGCGATGGGTGAGGTGCAGCGCGTTCCGAAGCCGTAATGGCGGGTAATCTTCTGCTGGTTGAACGGAGCCGCGGTTGCCGACGGTCCCGAGTAGGTGTAGTTCTCAACGCTCTGGTCACCCAGGGCATTGATGCTCAACGTGCCGGTGGTCTCGATTGCCGCTGTAGCCTTAGCCTGTGTGCCAGTCGTGGGAGGGTCGATGGTTACGGTCGGGGCGGTGTTGTAACCCGTTCCGCCGTTGGTGACGAGAAGTGCCACCACCGACGCGGACTCGGACGCGGTTCCGCGGGCATTGACACCGCCGTTCGGCGCCGTATCGATGGACACGCTCGGAGCAGTTGTGTAGCCCGAACCCGAGTTGGTGATCGTAACAGACGCCACGGACTCAGCCATGGTCACCGTGATCGTGGCAATCTGCGCGTTGTTGTTGAAGAGGAGTGTCGCAGTGGCGGTGCCGGTATAGCCGGAGCCAGGATTGCTGATGTTGATACCCGAAATACTCCGTCTTCCAGTGCCCGCAGGAACGGTCCGTACCGTACCGGTGGCACGAGTTCCGCCGCCACCTGGAGCGGAGAACGTAACCGTGAGCGATCCGGTGTTGGTGTACGTACCCGTGCCGCTGACGGATGCTGCGGAAACGGAATTGGTCATGACCGCGATGCCAGCGGCGTTACTGCCGCCGCCCCCGATAAAGGTGACGTTCGGAGTGCTGGTGTAGCCACGACCGCCATTGGTGATGCTCACTCCGACCACCGAACCGGAGATCACGGCCGTTGCCGCTGCGCCGCTTCCGCCGGTTCCCGTGTTGTTGAACGTGACAGCGGGCACACTGGTGTAGCCGGTGCCACCTGGGTTCAGGTTGACCTTGACCACGGAGCCTTTAACGCCGGCAACCCACGGTCCTACGCCATCGCCATCAACTTCGCTGACAGCGGGCGTTGCATCAGGATAGGAACAGTCCGGCGTGTTGTAGCCACCGGCAAACGCCGAGGTAGGCACGACGGGCGTGTCAAAGTACCCGGTCTGTGCAGGCATGAAGGGCAGTTCGTAGCAGAACTGGCTGTAGCCGCTTTGGAACAGCGGATCGGAAATCATCTGGCCCGGATTGTTCGGGTCTGCGATGGGGCCGGCATCGTTCATGCAGGTCACCATCATGGTCGGGCCGTAACCCGTCGGGTTCGGCGGATTTACTTCCCAGGTAGAGTAGTTGAGGCCGTTGTAGGAACCCCACGCGTCGGAGTACACACGGTTGATTTCGTTTCCTGCCCAATCCTTGATAGAAACCGGCAGGTAGGCTGGTGCGAACTTCTCACCGAACTGCGGAGAGTAGGGGTCGAACTCAGCGCTGAAATCGTCCGTAATCACACCAGTGAAGTGCGACGCCGTGTGAGTTGGGGTGAAGATGTAGAACTTCGCCAGCGCTGCGGTCTGGTCAGTGAGTGCAACTTCCTTGCGATCGCAAAGAGGACGCTTCGCACCAGCGAAGGGAGCAACTTCCGCAGATCCGGGGAAGAGGCTGATGTAGTCAGGCACGGTGCGAATCTGACCTACGCAGGGCCAGAATGTCTCATCCGAGCCGGTGTCCGCCTCGTGGCTGGGCAAACTCGGGTTGCGGCCCAGGCCGTTGGTGGGATTTTGGGCGTTGTTAGCGTTATACGCGCTCGTAATCTCAGCCTGGTCAGGCAGGATAAAGATGGAGCCAAGTCCGCCGAACTGCTGGACCGCAGGTGCAATGAAGTTGTCGCCGATGAGGATGTTCTTGTCCTCTTCCTTGACGAGTTCATAGCCCGGAGGCACAACAACTTCGACCACGTACTTGCCGTCAGGCAGCATGGGCGTGCCGAAGCGGTACTTATCGGCTGAGTCCGGGTTGGTGGTGCAGCCCGTGCAGTTTGTGCCCGTGGGCTTGCCCGTGGCCGGGTCCATTGCTGTCACGCTCGGGAAGCTGTACATGCCGTCGTACGGCGCCGGCTGCAGTTGGTTCCAGTTGTGCATCCCGTCGTAGCACTTGAACTGCGAGTCGTGCGGAATGGTATGCGAGGGCGTGCCATTGTTGTTGTAGAGATCCAGCCACTGTGGCTGATCCTTGAGGCCGAACCAGAAGTAGGGATCGGCCATCGTGGTTTTGTCAGTGCCCTGGCCAGGGCAGTTCATGTTCGGGGTGCCATCGGGACGGAATCCCTGCGCCCAGTCATCGAAGCTGGTGGTGTCAGTGTAGTCAACCAGCTTTAGGGTCTTGGTCACCCCGTCGTCACCGACACCCTCCTGGTAGAGGTTGACTCGAACGTGCGGGACCAGCGGCTCCCAGCTGAGCTGCAGGAGGAGTTGCGGGTTGTCGAACGGACGGGTTGAGGCGTAGACAACGTGGCCGTGAATGCCACCGTTTTCGCCAGCCGCGAAGGGCTTCTTGCCGAACTCCAGGAAGGAGTTTTGGCCTGAGAATCCCTGCCAGCCATAGGAGTTGACCCAGGGTGCGTCAATCCGGCCCGTGGAGTGATTGGTGACGTCACTCGTCTTGGGACCGCCTGAAACGCCCAACTGTGGCGACTTAACTTCATTGGTGCAGTCGGCATCGGCGCAGTACACCGAGCCGGGCAGAGAGAGATCGGAAGGAAGCGGGTTGGGCTCGTATGTGTTAGCGAGGTTCGCCGCGGTCTGCGAATTGCCGCACGCCTTGGTCGTGCTGCTACTCGGATAGCAAGCAGATCCGCCCGGCTGGGTGTTGTCGGCAGGACCACCGGCATCATAGATCACGTGGGTACCCGTGTTCTTGTAACGCGTTGAATCCGTCTCGATCACATACCAGTTGAAGAGCGGAAATACCTCGTTGAATCCGGCGTAGCCATCCAGATCCGTGTTGTTGAAGTTAGAGTAACTGCCGTCGCGGAAGCGAATATTCGTGGCAACCAGGGCCAAACCCTGCTTCTGATCGGTGGAAACCCCGGTGTTATCGGTGTCGAAGAATGTCCGGGTGTAGATGTTGGCCTGCCACTGGTGAACCGCGACTTCGCCGAGGTCCACTGTCGGCTTGCAAGTGGACGTGTTAACCGGGTTCGGCTGGTTGGAGTTCCAGTTCGGATCGCACATCCCCACCGGAGTGGTGATGCCGTCAACGACCTGATCATTCCACTGGTCAAACGTCGTGATCTTCCAGTTGCCGGCGGGAATTCCGGTGAAGTCGAAGTTGCCCTGGTCGTCGCACTTGGTGAAGGCGAAATCCGCGCCGTCGGGATCTCCCAGGCTGATGTAGCACTGGGTGAACGAGTAGGCGTCGTGCGTGCCGCTTCCGTAGAGACGCTCGTCCGGAGTACGGCTCATTCGCGCAGTGGTGACATGTCCCTTAACTTCGTGCGAACAATCGCTGCCCGTCGCGCTGCACAGCCCCGGAAGACGATCATTGATGATCTTGGGGTTGGCAAAGCCGATGGTCACGTGGTACCCGGCAGGCCCAAATTCCTGGAAGTAGCCGGGCTCACCGATGCGCATAAACGAGTCGTGCGCCTTCTGGCCGTCAAGGGTATTTGTCTGCACCCACTCTTCGCCCCGCGCAATCCGGTCAGCGCCGGGGTTAGCGGTGACGCCGTATCTGCCAGCCCACAGGTTCTTCACCACGGCCTGGCCGGCAAGGGGTGACATGGTCGAGCCATCCGACTCGTACTTAGGACAGGTGACGATCATGCCCACGATGCCGTTCTGGCTGCTATCCCCACCTTCGGAAGACGCGGTGGCCTGACCGGAAATTGGACAGGCATCGTGACCCGTCACAGGATCAAGAGTCCCGGCGAGACTGTTGCTCAACGGCATGTTGAACATGTCGTAGGTAGGCGTACCAGTTGAATCGCCGGTGCCGCCCGCGTTGTCCGAGATGGTGATCTGGAACCCGCCGAGACCAGGCTCGTTGGGTGAAATCACGTCTACACCGCCGCCGGCATCATGCTCACCGTTCAGGGGATAGTCATCCTCGAAGACGAAGACAGAAAGCGTGGCGGGCGGATAGGGGCTGGGCTCCGTCAGAATGGTAACGGCCTGATTCGTGTGTGGGCCCTGCGGGACGGGGGCGCCACCCATGCCGTGTCCGCAGCTGCCGGCCGCAACCCCAGCCGGTGAGCAGTCGGGCGCGCCGCCATAACCATTGATGAAAGGTTGAGCTGCATCTCCGGGAAGAACCGAGATGTAGTAGCGCTTGGCCGGGTCGAGGCAGTTCTTGACCAACGGCGTGGCCGGACTGCAAAGGCCGATGTCCCCTGGGAACGTAACGGTCTCTTGAGGAGCCGGCTGGCCTCCAACAGTCTGATTGTTTCCACAGGCTACGTCGGAGGTGCACCCGGACGCGATCAGTGGCATGTAGCTGGTATGGAAGTTGGTGCCGAAATTAGCCACAACTCCGTTGGCGCTGTTAGGGCATCCCGCGGGCGGCGGATTCACCGTGCACTTGGGGTCGACAAAGAACGTGCGGTCTTCTTCGATGATCCAGCGATACTCCGAGATCGTTGTTGTCTTGTCTGCACCGTCGAGCACCGTGATCTTCAGGTTGCTCGGCTGCGGGAAAGTCAGCGTGACGGTCGTCGCACTAGTCGCAACCGTGCCCTGCACGTTCTGCGCCTTGAACGAGAACGTATAGGTGCCCGGCGAAGTGACGCTGGCCTTGAATGCACCGCTCGCATCCACCGCTACGGTCAAACCAGACACCGGAGTAACGCTCGCAGCGTTTACTGAGAGTGGATAACCCTTGGCATCGACGCAACCAGACAAGACGCCAGGTGCGCTGATCTTGAGGTTCTTGGCCATGCTCGAGTTAAAGGTCTGCCCCGAGCACGAGATGCCGGAAGCACTCTCGATCGTCGCCGGCATGAGAGAAACGGTAGTGCAGGCGGCTCCGCTGGTTGCGCCGTTGCCGCAATATCCAAAGCTGTCGGAACCGCTCCAGCCGGCGTTGGCAACATAGGTAAACGTTCCGTCCGGATTGAGGGTCAGGATGCCTTTCGTGGGAGGCGTTTTGACTTTCACGCCAAAGATGTTCAGGTCGTTTCCGAGGACGCCCTTGACGGGATCCGCGATAGTCAGGGTCTGCCCGGTAATGATGGCGTTGTAGGTATCAGGGTTCGCCTGCGCGCTCACCGGCTGCTTGGGGAGAGCACCGCCATTCACACTGATGTAGCCCACCATGCCGGAATCACGCCCGATGGCGTTGCTCGACAAGCTCAGCTGGCGGTCGAACACGGGCAGAGCCGTTCCGCCGGTAGGAGCCTTGATCATCACGTCGTAGGTCTTGCCGGCTGCCATGAATACTTCGCTCTGGATACGCGGCACCCCCGGCAGAACGTTGCCGTCCTCCGCGATGAGCGAGAAGCCTCCAGCGCCGACTGCCGCTGGCGAGAGGGACGAGGGTTGCGCACCGACGATACTGGGAACGTGCATGCGCAATCCTGCGTTTACCATGCGCACCAGCACGTCGCCAGTAACACCGGTAGACGGAACCGACGCGAACAGCGACGTAGCTGAGCTGGTCTTGTCAAAGGAAACGCCGTTGATGAGGTAGTAAAGCGGCGTGTAGTTGACCACAGGCGGGTAGCAGGCCACCGCGCCGCCGCTGCAGTGGGATCCGTTCGCCAGTTGGAGAGCCGCGATCGCGGTGCCGCCACTGCCTCCTCCCCCGGTAATGGTGACCGTAGGAGCGGAGGAGTAATTGCCAGTATTCAGGATATTAATTGCCGTGATCTCGCTGTAGGTCGGGCTCGTGGGGTCAGTATCAATCACCGCCTGGGCACTTGCCGCCCCCCCCGGAGCTGGATTACCCCCGGTGAATAAGACCGTCGGAACGGAGGTGTAGTTGAATCCCGGATTCAGGAGGCCGAGAGTCGCGATTGGCTCGTTGCCATGGGCGCCGAGGGTCGCGGTCTCGCTGAACCCCGGTGTCGCCACCGCGGCGCTGACTGCCCTGTTCTGAACTGGATCGATTTCACTGAACAACAGTGGCAGTTCGGCCTTATAGCTGACACCGGTGTACGCCGTGCCGGCGGTCGAGCCCGAGGGCGCGGCGGTCACTACGACAATGCCGTACAGACCCATCGTTGCCTGGATGGATGGATGCGTGCCGGACTCAAGCAGGTAAGTACCCGGCCGAAGTCCGTTCCAGGCAAGGGGTTGTGTAGTACTGGCGCCGGCTGCCACTTCCGTGGCAAACGACTGAACACGATCCGGCTGCGAGGGCGGAGTAAAGACCGGCCCAGCGTTCGCGATCGGCCAGGTTGTGCCCTGGTTATCGTGAAGGGGACTGGGCTTCTTGGTGATGTTGCTGCCCAGTCCGCCGCCGAGCTGACCCACAACCGTGATCGACGTGGGTACCGGCGCTGGAAGGTTGTTCGTGAGATTGATCGAGAGGCTGGTAGATGGACCCGTATACGGAACCGTGATGACAACTGGAGACCAGACACCGATGGCGGCCGGGTGCAATGCGGCGCAGGTACCGCCGGTTGTCGCTCCGCAGGTATAACCCCACATCGGAACGGTCGAACCATCAGGCAGGTTTGCGACCGCAGGGGCCGCGGTCAGACTCACCGACGTCTGCGCTCCGGCGATTCCCGCGCCGAAAAGGAGAACAGCCGCTCCTTGCGCTGCTACTTTGAGAATAGTTTTCAGAGTATTAAATCGCATTTCCCGTTCTCCTAGTTGGTCTCGTCAATTACGAATTCCCGGGAATCCACCAGCATCATCATCATCATTCCGCCCGGAAAAGCGTTGTTGGTTGTAATCTCGCGCTCGTTATGGGAGTGCCACATAAACGCAAATCCTGCCTCGCCGGTCGGGGAGTTCGCGATTGTTCCCGACGGCGGTGTAGTGCCTGTCGATCCGACGGCGCGTGCTGTGGCATTTGGTCCGAGATAGGGACTGCCACCGTACCATGCGCCGTTGGTCAGAATGTTGGGATCGGGTAACGTCACAGGACCACCGCTGGCGATATCGCCGAAGGGCGCAGCCTGCACCGGCTTTTCGTGATCCTGGCACCACTCGAAGTAATTCACCGCCGTCGGATCGCCTGTGTTGTATCCGTTCGCATCAGGAACGCACGGTGGATCTACCAGAGAATCAGTCTTGGTATTTGGCGACTTCGGATTATGCCCGTACATGTCCCAGTTAAGGCCCCGGCCTGTGTAGTAGAAGATCCCGTCCATCGCCAGTCCAGGCGTCGTTGTGGTGGTAAACAGAGCAGGGCCTGCCAGCGCGTTGCCGTCCTTGGTCAGGATCAGATTCCCGTCGCGGGCGAGGATGCGCACATGGTTGGCGTGCTCGTGGAACGGATGCTGCCAGCGGCCTTGACCGATGATGCGGAGCAGCACTAGCTCACCTGGATGCATGTGCGGATTGCCGTTGTAGGGCTGATGCGGATACTCCAGCGCATAGTTCGGATCCATGTCGTCAGGCATGGAGCGCCCGTTGATCATGAAGTACGCCGGGTGATAGGGCTCGGTGGGAACCTGGAGTGTGCACGGTACCGGCGCATTTGTTGCGGAGCACGCCGCTACCTGGCTCTCTGCCTGCAGGTGGACGTTGGGATCAATCTCGGAGAACTGGAACAGATATTCCCGGTCGTAGCAGGTCTTGGCGTTGTCGTAGGCCGCATCGGCAAGGCGGAAGTTCTTTTCCCCCCAGTGCGAGCGCGCCGAGGCGTTCGAGGCGTATATCCCAGTCGAACAAGCCGCGGGTGCGCTCTTGGGCAGCACGATCATCGCGCCGTACATGCCCATTTCGATCTGCAGATCGCTCTGCGTTCCGCTGTAATAGGAGCGCGTCCCAGGCGAGGGGGCAACAAACGAGTAAGTTACGGTCGCGCCGGGTGCGGCCTCCTGAGTCAGCAGGCCGGGAGTTCCATCGGTAAACGCGGACATGGTGAATCCCGGAAACAAGATGGAGGTGTTGCCCGCCGACGCGGGCAGATTGTTGGTCAGCTTAACGGTGACCGTGTCGCCCTCGGTCACGATCAGTGTCGGACCAGGAACCTGCATGCTCGGACAGCCCGTGCTGGGGGCCGTAATGGCAGTTGGCGCCCAGCCCGTGGGCTGAACGCTGCAACCGTACCCCCACGAATAGATAGACTGGCCATCTGGCTGAGTAAGATATGCGGGTTGCGCGGTCAAGTTAAAGGTTGGACCAGTAATGCCGGGAGCAGCAGCGTGAGCCGTCGCGGTCTGTAGGGCGATTGCGACTATTGCCGCCAGGAGCGTTCTTGTCGTCGACAAGGCATGGTTCATGATCTTAGGCCTCATTGCTGCTCTCCTAATTGATATGCACTTCTGTCATCAGCCCGCCGAAGTTCTCGGCGTCGTTCGACAGGTGATCTAGATTTGGTGTGTAGAGGTAATACGTTCCAGCCGGGACGCCCGCGCTGTCCAGGATCACATCAAGTGATTCACCGCCAGCCAGGGTGATGGAGTTCGTGTTGTAGAACATGTTGTTGCCTTCCTGGTCGCGGAGCAGCTTGGCGTTATATCCGATCACCTTCATCGGGATTCCGAGCGAAGCCAGGGTCTGATATTCCGAGACATCCAGGTCGGAGATGCGAAGCAGGGCCTTCTGCCCGGCCTTCAAGGTGATGATCGAAGGAAGCGGCTGGGAGAAGTGGCTCGCGCCGTCCGCCGATTGCGTCTGCATCGGGCCGGATGTAGTCGTGTCTGGATAACTACGGCCATTCAACAGGAAGTACTTATCCTTCATGTCCGCGAAACCTTCAGGGTTAAACGTCATACCGACAAAGTGGAAGTTAGGATCGAAACCGTGAATCTGGAGGGGATACTCAACGTCGTAATAGGTCGAGCCGTCGCCGTCGTTATACGCATATTTCTTCACTTCGGGATCGACCGCATTCGCGTTGTAGCCCCCGGCCGGCGAAGTGTCATGCAGGTTGTAACCGGCGGGCAGCGGATTCGTGCAGAGAAGGTCGGCATCGGAATTGCACGCAGTGCGCAGGTCGCTCTGCTGCTTCACCAGAGCCTGATAGAGCGTCATCGACGACGGCACGCGGTTCTGGCGGGGGCGAACGTAGATCTGTCCGACCATGCCCATCTGCAGGTGCTCGGGGGGCGTGATGTGGCAGTGCCAGAAGTAAGTGCCGGCATCGGGCGCGAGGTAGTAGTAAGTGAAGCTGCCGCCGATGTTGATGGCCACCGAAGCGTCGGGCACTCCGTCATAGAACGACGAGGCATTC
>Ga0210408_10005306_pt1 | contig 11346 bp, 14 predicted proteins | sample IncBWH4MmetaG_FD_155471 | JGI IMG/M metagenome (GOLD analysis project Ga0210408, IMG submission 155471) | Forest soil microbial communities from Barre Woods Harvard Forest LTER site, Petersham, Massachusetts, United States - Inc-BW-H-4-M | ecosystem: Environmental > Terrestrial > Soil >... | reverse complement strand
GCAATGTTCGGCCTGACGACGAACCTGCAGGCACGTCCTCGCCCGACACCGTCTCCGACCCTGACCGGGAAAGTCGGACGGGTTATTGTCCAGCGGGCGCCGAATTTCGGCAGCGATCTTTTCATTCGATTGTCGATCGACGGGAAACGCGTTGCAGACATTCCGCGGAATCAGCATTACGGCGGGGTCGTGGCCGCGGGGCGTCATACGTTGACCGCGCTTGCTTTGCCGAATACGGAATCACGCCGGCCGACTTCGATGCGGCTCATCGTGAAAGCCGGTCAGGTTTATATTTTCACCGCGACGTGGGATTCGGATCGTCTCGTTCTTGCACCAAGCAATTACTACATGCCGACCACACGCGTCGGCGACGTGCGGCGATAGCTGTTGGTCAGCTCGCCAATTGTTCGACGGCAGAGCGCAGTTGCTGGATATCGAACGGCTTTGGCAGGATCAGGCTAACTTCCATTCGCCGATAGTCTTCGCAAACGTCGGCCGAAAGATTTGCCGAGACGACAATGATCTTGCCACCCACGTTCCGGTTCCGGATTTCCCGAACTAGTTCCGTTCCAGTCAGGTTCGGCATCTTTTGATCGACAATGATGACGTCGAACCGCTCCGAGTTGGCGCCGAGACGCTCCAGCGCGTCCGCGCCGCTGCCGACACAAGTGATCTCGTAGCGCGGTCCGTCAAACACAAATCGAAGTGAGGTGGTAACCGACGGCTCGTTGTCCACGGCCAGAATCTTGTAAACGCGCTCCATCGCTTCGATGATACGGCAGCACTGTTCGGGCCAGACAAACTGGAAAGGCTAAGCTTGCGCGAGAATGGGGATGGGGCGATGAAATCAATATGAAGATGCGTCGCTATTTTGTAATGGCGGCCATTACTGCGCTGGCATCAATGAGTTGCAGCAGTTGCGCCAACAATCAATCGAGTGCTGCTTCGGCGAACGCGAATCCAGCTGCAAAAACCTACACTGGCGAGGATCTCTCCAGAACCGGTAAACGCGACGCCGGCGAAGCGTTGCGCTCGGCGGATTCTTCAGTGACGACGACAACCGGCAGGTAACAATTGCGCAAACTGAAAGGAACAGGCAATGAACAATCTAATTACTCGACGAAAATTTGTTGAAATGAGTATGGCGACCGGCGCGACAATTCTTGTTGGCCGCACGGTTCTGGGATCGACATCGACACCCGGCTCGGCGACAAACGCGACATTTAAGATCGGCGGCGATCTCGAAGTGAATCGACTCGGCTTCGGAGCGATGCGGATCACTGGCGAAGGCATTTGGGGATGGCCATCGGACCGCGCTAACGCGGTCAACGTTTTGAAACGTGCGGTCGACCTCGGCGTCAACTTGATCGACACCGCCGACGCCTACGGTCCCGAAACGAGCGAGCTACTCATCGCCGAGGCGTTGCATCCCTATCCGAAAGGGCTGGTGATTGCGACCAAGGGCGGTCTGACGCGGCCAGGACCCGGCGCGTGGGAACCGAACGGTCGTCCCGATTATTTGAAAGCGTGCGTCGACAAGAGCCTGAAGCGGTTGAAGCTCGACCGAATCGATTTGTATCAACTGCATCGAATCGATCCGAAAGTGCCGGCGGAAGATTCGTTAGGCGCTCTGAAGGGGGCGCAACAAGCCGGGAAGATCCGGCATATTGGTTTGTCGGAAGTTTCATCGGAAGAAATCGAACGCTCTAAGAAGGTGGTTTCGATCGTCAGCATTCAGAACCGCTACAACTTTGACGATCGGAAATGGGAAAGCGCGCTCGATTATTGTGAAAAAAATAATCTTGGATTTCTGCCGTGGGCGCCGGTTGGCGGAAATCGCGGGTTGAGCGGCAGCGCGGCGGAATCGGTTGCGAAAGCTCACAACGCGGATGTTTACCGCGTGGCGCTAGCATGGCTGCTACAACGCTCGCCAGTGATGCTGCCGATCCCCGGTACGCAAAATCTTCAACATTTGGAAGACAACTGCGCTGCGGCGAAACTGAAACTCACGGCCGACGAGTGGAAGTCTTTGGCCGCCTAGGTTGAGAACCGAGCGCGCACGTCTGCGGAGACGCGCGTTGGTTTTCCGGTCCGAACATCGATCGGCACCCACAAAGTGCGCGCTTGAGAGAGAACTTCGTTGTCGATCTCGCGACGGATTTCGGTGAAGCGTTCAAATTTGAGGCGAGATGCCCCGCCGACCCAGGTTCGCAAAATCAGTTCATCGTCAAGGCATGCCGGAGTTCTGTAATCGATTTCGTGCCGAAGCACGACCCAGCCGATCGCGCTCTGTGCTTCCGCGCTGGCCAGTGACTTCCAATGCGCGGTCGCTACGTCCTGCACCCAGCGCAGGTAAACAGTGTTGTTGACATGATTTTGCTCGTCGATGTCGGCCGGTTGAACTTTCACCGGCATTTCAAAAACGGGTGAGTGCAACGTTACAGATCGGTTTTCGTCCGGAACCGCTTCATCAGCTCCTCGCGGATCTCTATTTGTAGTTTCGGCTGCAATCGGCCCAGAAGCTTTTCGCGCTGCTCCGGATCCATGGCCGCTAAATCACGTACCATTTTCTCGCGGCTTTTGTATTTGGAGTACTTACTGCAGCCAATCCCGACGGCGATGAGCGCCGAGATTACCCAAACGGTAATGTGGGTTCCTGTGACCACCGCGGTAAACATGAACTAAGAAGTAAAAAGCAATGAGTTCTTAAATCCATCCTTTTTACTCGTGCCTTAAACAGCCGTGGCGTGGGTCAGGCCGCGGCGCTTGCAGAACAAATTGCGCGGGCCAATCCACGCGCTTCTTCTTCAAGCGGCCCAATGGTGAAATTCGGACAGTGGGTCCGATCGGTCAGATAATGACGCACCCATTGTTCCAGTCCGCCGGCGCGCTCGCACTGCGCGATGTGAATCAGATTATGCAAAATCAATTCGCGGTCGTTCCAAGCGTCGGCCCGAATAATTAAGGCGTAGCCGAACCCGATGCACCGTGTGTCTTCGCTGATGATCCCCATGCGCCGCGCGGCCAGAGCCAGTTCTTCATTCTCCGGCAACGGAATGCGGTCGACCACCAACACGCGAATGCGTGAAATTTCCTCAACTCCGGCCTGCCGGGCATCGGCAGTGTGTCGCGGCCCAAGCGGCACGCCCCGGGCGAGGGCAAACTCCTCCTGCATCCTCGCCCATTGATAGGCAAGGGGAAGTAGTTGTTCGAATATTTCCTGATCGACCACGGCCAGTGGGAACTTTCTAACGGGAGTAAAAGCACAAGCTGTGCGCAGCAGCGCGACATTGGTGAAGAATTTCGTCCCAGACCTGACGTAAGGCGTCACGTTACAGCGGTCAACGCGTCGGGATGGAATTTTTTCCAGTAACGAATCGCCGCGCCTACCGCCATATAACTGGGGTCCGCCGCTTCGTAGCCGGCGACATCCTGTTCGCTGGCACCCCAGGCACGTAAGTCAGCGTGTTCGTATTCCGTGAATTCAGACCGCAATTCTTCTTCGCTCAAACGTTCGCGCATTTTATCGCGAAGCCATTCGGCCCAACAGCTCACTCGTTCTTCGAGCGCGTCGAGATGATCGGGAACGTGTGTGTTCACTTTTCCAAAATGAGGGAGATAAAGGTTCCTTGGATTCAACGCCCGAATCTTGCGGATCGATTCCAACCATGATTCGACGTGCAGCTCCGGCGGCACGAACGGCGGAATCGGCGGCCCGTTGCCGATGCGCACCCCGGCGATGTCACCGCCGAAAATGTTATCGTCCCAATGATAAACATGATGATGGCTGGCGTGACCCGGAGTGGCGATTGCGCGAATTTCAAATGGCGGCACGCGGACAACATCGTTATCTTTCAGAATCTTCACGCGCGCCGCCGGCACCGGCGCAATTTTTCCCCAGAGTCGGTCCATGTCGTCGCCAAAAATTCGGGTGGCCGATTCAATCAACTTCGATGGATCGATCAGGTGTGGCGCGCCGCGCGGATGCACATAAACCGTCGACCCTGAACCGCCAGTCCGGCTCGGACCCGCGAATCGCCAGGCCGCTCCAGCGTGGTCAAAATGAATGTGACTCAAAAAAACGTGGCGGATGTCGTTCGCCTCAAAGCCAGCTTTCCGAAGATCGGCAACCACGTTCTCGAAAGTCGATTCCGGTCCCGTATCGAACAAGGCGATGCCGTCATCGGTTTCGAGCGCGGTTGCGGCCACGATGCCGGCGTGCCCGAGCTGGCGTGTGTCCAATACGTGAATCTTCACAGCGCGCTCATTTCTTCGACGCCGCCACAATGTAAGCGCCTTTTGGAATCGCGAATCCATCGCCTTTGGCGTAGCGCTGCACGGATTTCTCGATCGCCGACCGGATTGTGCGAAGCGCCTCGGGTGTCTGCCGGGCCAGCAATCCTGCGGTGCGCACGCCAGCGTTGCGTTCCGCATCGAACACAAATTGTGCGGTTGGCACGTGCCATTCAATCCGGTGAACTTTGAAACTCATCGTTGATCCATCAAATCCCGCGCGTTCGACCGCGTTTCGGAATCCTGCTTCGTTTCCAAAGAGGTAGAACGGGGGACCCGACGGAAGATCGACATCGAGATTGCCGTGGGCCTGGATCGCGTCGTCCACCAGTTTCACAAACGGATTCTCCGAAACTTTTGCCCACGTTGTGAACGCGAATCGCCCGCCAGGCTTGAGGACGCGCGCGCCTTCGGCCATGGCCCGTTCGGGCTCGGAGAGGTGAAGTAACGAAAAGTTTGCAACCACTCGGCCGAAGCTCGCATCGGCGAACGGAAGATTTTGCGCGTCGCCTTCACGGAAATCAATCCGCGGAAACATTCGCTTCGCGATCGCGATCATCTCTTTTGAAAAATCCAGACCAATCGGAGTTGCGCCCCGCTCAGCAACAGCGCCCGAAACGTAACCGGGGCCGCACCCGACATCGAGGATCGACATCTTCGCCGACACATTGGCCGCATCGAGCAATGGCTCAATAAATTGGCGCGTGGAGCTCGACCACGTCGAATCGTATTTGTCCGCGACGCGCTCCCAGCCTTCGTGTTCGAATTGCGTAAAGGCGTCTTTCATTTTCCCGAGTTAGGAACGATAGGCAGAAATCACTATGACAAAAGAGGAGCGATCAATTCTAGAGACCCTGGATGAAATTGTGCGCTCGGAAAAAGTCCGCGCGCAGATCGAGCCGATCCTGGAACGCGTTCGCGCCGAACTTGCGCGAAAACCGGACGCTTTAATGACGTGGGAGCCCATTCCTCTGGCCACGTTCGGCTCCGAGTTGCCATGGAAGATCCAATCGGGCTGGCTCTTCGTCCTGCGGGCCGGCACTGACACCGGAGCAGAACGCCATCCGAATAGTCATCAGCGGATGATGACCTTCGCCGGAACAGGCGACATGAAGATCGACGCCCGGGGAACGACAAACGACGTCGAACCCGAATCTGAGGTTGCGTGGCACTCGCACGTCTTGGTAAGCGACCCAAAGGCACCGTTGGAACGCCGTTGGATCTCAATTCCAAGAAATGTCTGGCATCGCCCGGTAATTCCCGCAGGCGCGGAGTGGGTCGTGGTTTCGTTTCACACCGTTCCGGCAACCGAGCTCATTGAAGAGCGGCCCGGAGCGAAACAAATGCTGTACGAGAGCGAGCGAAAACGGAACGATCAGGTTGTCTGAGCAGTTCGTTTTCCAAGCGCGATGGCGGCAACGATTCCCACCAGCAGAAAGCCGAGGATCTGAGTAATCATTTGGCCCATCGTGAAATCCTTGGGAAAACCGTACCAGTTGGCGTAAGGAACGTTGGTGGTGATGGCTGCGAGGATCCCAGCCGTCAAAACAAAGCCGACTTTGCCGCCAAAGCCGCTAATACGCGTTTGGGCGAGAAGGAAAACAGCCAGGAGCGCTTCGGCAAGGTCAGTCGCAAACTGCTCGATCAGCCGTTTGGGAAAGTTGAAGATGCGCTTCGGACGGTAAATCAGGACGCCAGCAGCGCCCGCGGCCATTTGTTCTTCCATCTTTTTCATGGCCTCCTTTTTTTGCTCTGCGGTCGCGTCCGGGGTCAAACCGCCGCTTGGGAAGAAATAGAAACCGGGGGTGTCGCCGAGGCTGGTTTGGAGTGCGCTTGTTACCGTGTCCTCGTTGGGCATTACCTTGACGCCCATTTCACCGAGTGGCAGAAGCTCGTGCGCGACGAAGTTCCAGAAGAACATGACAATACCGCCGACAATTCCAGCTATAAGAATGCGAGTGCTCATGCCGAAAGGATGACGGATTAGAGGAGAAGGATGAAGCACAAAAATGTGACGGAATCGGCCCTATTTAATGCTTGCTCTGCACCTTCAGGATCGACATTCTCGGCGCTCATTCAGCTTAACCAACTCCTATGAAAACATCCGTTTTGGCTTTGATCACCGCGGTGACGATTGCCGCGTTCGTCGGCTGCCAAGCCCAGAAGAAGGAGGAGGCACCGCCTACTTCGACTTCAACGACCACCCACGGCGCGTCGACCACGAAGAAGAGTTCGACCACCAAGAAAACGTCGACCTCAGCTTCGGCCGAAGCTTCACCGGCCACGAAGAAGACGACCAAGAAGAAGGCGGAAGCGTCTCCTTCTCCGAGCGAATCGGTTTCGCCGTCTCCGACTCCTTAAATCGGAGTAGCAATTAGAAACCAGAAAAGGCGGACCAGAAGTCACACCGCAAAGCTTTCGCCGCACGAACAGTGCGCGACCGCATTAGGGTTCGTGACTTTGAATCCGCCTTTTTGCAGGTCCTCGCTGTAATCGAGGACTGAGCCGCTTACGAAGAGCGCGCTTTTCGGATCGACCACGATGCGAACGCTCGAGGTCGGAACGAGAATGTCGCGCTCTTTTGGTCCATCGACCAAGTCCATCGCGTATTGCAATCCCGAGCAACCGCCACCGATTACCGCCAGACGCAACGCGCCATTCGGATTCCCTTTTTGTTGCAGCAACGACGCCAATCTGTTCGCGGCGCTCTCCGTGACGCGAATCAACTTTTCGTTGCCGACCTTGTAATTCGCAATTGGAGTTTCGCTGCTCATTCTATAATCAGGAAGTTACGAGAACAGGAGCTGACGTTTCAATGTTTGCTACGTTCTTGCTTTCCTGAGAGATATTTTCTTCGGAGATCGCTTCAACATCCGCCAGTGTCGAAACCTGGGAAAACCTTTCGCGCAATCGTTTTGCTGCCGGCATCGATTTCGAATAAGCCATCAAGCGTGCGCGCATCGAACGGATCGCCGGTTCTTCAGCGCCCCATTCGCGCACGATGAGATCGCAGTGGCGCAAGATTAATCTCCAGCGTTCTTCAAGCGTAGGTGGATCGAAAACCTTTGCGCTCGCCAAGTACGCTTTTGTGTCGCGAAATACCCAAGGCGCGCTCATCGCCGCCCGCCCAATCATCGCGCCCGCAATTCCGATTTCGCTTCGGCGCTTCGCTACGTCGGCCGCGCCCGCGAGATCGCCGTTGCCGACTACCGGAATCGAAACTGTGGCCGCGACTTCGCCGATCACGTTCCAATCCGCGGCGCCGGAATAACCTTGAGCTCGTGTGCGTCCGTGAACCGTCAGCGCCAAGATCCCGCAATCGCCCAAAATTTTTGCCACGCGAACTGCATTCACCGAATCGGCGTCCCAACCGATCCGGATCTTGGCCGTCGTTGGGACAGGCGAAATCGCTTTTACCACGGCGCCCGCGACATTCGCGAGCGTCGGACAATCTTTGAGCAATGCTGATCCACCGTTTTTGCAGACGACCTTGTTGACCGGACAACCGAAGTTTAGATCGACAAAGTCCGGTCGCACCCAGTCCACAACTTGTTTCGCCGCTTCCGCCATGTGCGCCGCGTCGCCGCCGAAAAGTTGAACTCCAATCGGCCGCTCGATTTCATCGAAGTCGAGATATTCGCGGGTGCGTTCGTTACGTCGGAAAATTCCTTCCGCCGAGACGAACTCCGTGGTCAGCACGTCGGCGCCATATTCTTTGCAAAGCTGCCGGAAAATTTTGTCCGACACGCCGGCCATCGGGGCGAGAAAAAGCGGAAACTGATTTTGGAACCAGGGAAGCGGCATATTCGGGGGACTATCTTCTCACAAAATCGCTTCTGTTAAAGGCCGGTCAGTGCTGGCGCACGCCAGTCCGACTCGGACCTCGTACCTGCACCTTACGCGGCGCTTTTCAGCAGTTGCGCGACTTCGTTCTGCACATGCTCCAGTTCGTCGAGGCGCAGACCGGGGTCCGGCACGATGAACACGTCGCCGATCGCGGCATGCTCATATATTAAGAGCCGACCCTTCTCCGCGTTATCGGTCTTGATTTGCTTGAGGACGCGTTTCCGCTCGAGCATCGCTGCCAAAACGTAACAGGCGTTGGCCGGCGGTTTTTCCGAAGCGATCAGCCGCCGGAAAAGTTGCTCGGCGTTTTCTTTGGCCAGCGGCTCCGGGTTTTCCGGCAGCGGTTCATAGCGCGTTTTCCAAAACGAGAACGGCTGGATGTTTTCGTTCCGGTTTTTCCACGCTTCCTCGCTTAGGTCTTCACGACGAAACCCATCCGTCTCACGAAAGAGTAGGGTGTAGAAATATTCGCCGGCTTCGAATGGCCGCTGGGTCGTGGCGCACGCGTCGGCGCGCTCTTTGATCGCCCAATCGTTAGGCAGCGGATTCATCTCGCGAATATACGCCGCACTCCGGCGAGTTGAAAGCGCGGCGCTTCACGATTGGTCGCGCGCAGATAAAGCAGATAAAGCCCGATGATCGTGAAGATCAGGTTCGGTGTCCACGCCGCCAATATTGGCGAGATTCGGTCGCCTTCCCCAAGCGCGAGAAAAAGGTGTGTGAGAAAATTCATCGAAAATACGAGCATGACCGCGCTGGCGACGCTGGCCAACACGCCGCGGCGCGAATAACCGATCCCGAGCGGCGCGGCAATGCAAACCACCACCAGACAGGTCCACGGCAACGCGATCCGATATTGCAAGTGCGTGCGGAACGGTGCGAGGAGTGCAATCGGGAAATCGGAGTTGAAGTGAAGATACTCGCGCAGCTCTGGAAAGCTCAGGTACTCGGCGCGCTCGTTTGCGCTGCCGAGCCGAAACGGCGTTTCGGTCCAATGCTCGATTTTCAGCGAGGGATAAACTTTCTCTTCGGCAATATTTCCCGCGGCGTCGTATTTTACGACCTTTGCGTTCTCCAGTTCCCACGTCTTGTCTGCGGGATGATAAGTCGCTCGCGCAGCGAGATAGTTTTCGACAATGTTGTCGTGCGCGTCCTGTTGCAGCACTTGCACATTATTGAAGACGTCGTGGCCCGGCCGGAAACTCTGGATGAACCACGTCCTCAAATCCGTGCGGTTCCGGAAAATCTGGCCCTGGACGGTGAGCTGACGCGAACGCGCCGTCGCGATGAAGTTTTTCTTGGCCAGCTCAGCATGCGGCGCGAGCGAATAATTGAGCGCCAAACTTGCGCCGACGGTGACCAATCCCATTCCGATCAGCGGCGCTAGCACCCGCGGGATACTCACTCCGGCCGTGAGCATCGAGACAATCTCGTTCGCGCGCGACATTCGCCCGAGCGCGAAAAGCAGCGCCAGCAAGAGCGCCACTGGCAGTAAAATGATGAAAACTTCGGGGACCTGCGTCAGGTAATAACGCACCGTCAGCATGAACCCGAAATGTTCGTCGATGAAGGTCGAGATATTGTCGCTGATGTCGAAGATGAGCCAGATGGAGAGAAACCCGGCGATGCAGTAGATGTAGGCCTGCAAAAAATTGCGAATGACGTAGCGGTCGAGCAGTCTCACGGAGTAGATTAAACGGACTTAATGATAGCGTTGAAAGATTCCCTCGGAACTGAATTTGTCGAACGAGTTTGGACTATCTTTTCCGAGAACGGACTGCTTTCCAAGGCGCAGAACTTCGAGTTTCGGCCACAGCAACAGGAAATGGCCGTCGCGGTAGCGCGGGCTCTGGAGGAAGATCGACATCTGGTGGTCGAGGCCGGCACTGGCGTTGGCAAATCGCTCGCGTATTTGGTGCCGGCGGTCTTGTTCGCACTCGAACAGCACAAGAAAGCGATCATTTCCACCCACACCATCAATCTCCAGGAGCAACTCCTTCACAAAGACATTCCGATCCTAAAAAAAGTTCTGCCGGTGGAGTTTGAGGCTGCACTGATGAAAGGCCGGCAGAATTATATCTGTCCGCGACGACTTGAGCGTGCTCTCCAAAGCTCGAAGGAATTGTTTACCGGTCCGGAAACGAACGAGCTGCAGCGGATTGCCGAGTGGGCGAGCAAGACTCGCGACGGCACGTTAAGCGACCTGTCGATCGAACCCGATCCGAAAGTTTGGGCGCAGGTTTGCAGCGAAGCGCACATCTGCACCCAGAAAACCTGCGGCCAAAACCCGCGCTGCTTTTATCAACAGGCCCGGAAACGATTGCTCGCCGCGGATGTGATCGTGCTCAATCACACGCTGCTATTCATGTTGCTCGGCAGTCCGGACGAACAAGCAGAACGCGAAAGCGGTTATCTGTTTCCGGACGACTTCATAATTTTCGATGAGGGGCACACCGTCGAGCAAGTCGCATCCAAGCAGATCGGCATCCGTGTTTCCCAATACGGACTAAGATCGACGATCCAGCGCCTTTACAACGTGCGCACGCGCAAAGGTCTTTTCACGGTAATGCGTGACGCCGAAGGTGTTCGACTTGCCGCGGAATTGATCGACGACGTTGAGAAATTTTTTGATGCCATCGAATCAAAGTCGGATTTTCGCAAGGGCCGCGAGTTCCGGGTGCGCGATGTCGATCTTGTTCCGGATACGATCACCGGTCGGCTGGTCGCGCTCCAGGCGCGCATTACGGAAGTCGTGAAACGCACCGACGACGAGATCATTAAAGCTGAGCTGCAGGAGTTTGCCCGCCGGATTCGCGATGCGCGGGAGGGCATCGCGATTTTCCTAGAGCAAGCCGCGCCTCAACACGTTTACTGGGTCGAGCGCACCGGCAAGACGGCGCAATTTCTCTCTCTCAATGCCGCGCCGATCGATCTCGCGCCAGTTCTGCGGCGAATGATTTTCCGGGACAACTGCTGTTGCGTGATGACCAGCGCCACGCTCGCGGTCGGTCGTGCTGACCTTGCGTATTTTCGCGAGCGGATCGGCGCCACTGAAGCCCAGCCGTTGCAGCTCGGCAGCCCGTTCGATTTTCAAAAGCAGATGAAAATATTCGTCGTGCAAAAAATGCCCGACCCGCGCGACGCCGGTTATCACAAGGAACTCGAGCGCTGGATCGCGCATTTTGTGGAAAAGACCGACGGCTCCGC
>Ga0210408_10005305_pt1 | contig 11347 bp, 11 predicted proteins | sample IncBWH4MmetaG_FD_155471 | JGI IMG/M metagenome (GOLD analysis project Ga0210408, IMG submission 155471) | Forest soil microbial communities from Barre Woods Harvard Forest LTER site, Petersham, Massachusetts, United States - Inc-BW-H-4-M | ecosystem: Environmental > Terrestrial > Soil >... | reverse complement strand
GATGAGCTTTCCCATGGTGGGACATTCGACCCTCTGGTTCCAGCAACTGCTGTCCGCGACCGGCCGCGTCGGCGACATTCCCAGCGCCTTCCTTCGCTCGCTCGAACTCGCCATCGTGGCCTCGGCGATGACGGTTGTGATTTGCGTGTCGGCCGGCATGGCCTTCCGCCGGCGCTTTCCGGGAGCCGGCCTGCTATTCTACACGGCGGTCGCGAGCCTCGTCATGCCGAGCCTGTTCGTCGGATTCGGTATCGCGCTCGGCTTCAAGGAGCTCGGTTGGAAGACCAGCCTGTTCACGTCGGGTCTCGGCGCCCAGCTGACCTGGACCTTGCCGTTCGGCCTGATGATTACTTTCGCGACCATCGGTCGTTTCGACCGCCGCTATGAGGAAGCCGCGACCGACCTCGGCGCAAGCCCCTGGCACAGGTTTCGCGACATCATCCTGCCGATCATCATGCCGGGCGTCGTCGGCGTCGCGCTGCTCGGCTTCACGCTGTCCTACGACGAGTTCCCCCGATCGGAGCTGACGGTCGGTACGGTCAATACGTTGCCTTTGGAAATCTGGGCGATGACCACCGCCGCCATCTCGCCGGTGTTGTTTGCGCTGGGCACGGTCACGACGGTGGTTTCGTTCTTCGTCCTGACCACGGCGTTGGCGGCGATCGGGATCATCGTGCGGCGTCGCTCCGGCGGCCGCTCCGCCGCGCGCGCTTGAGAGAGGCGACGATGAACGCTCGATCCCCCTTCGACGGCCCCACGACACCGCTGGCTCAACCTCTTGGCGGCGTGGTGCGCTACGACGTCGAACTCGTCGCCGTGGGCAAGAGCTATGACGGCGCCCTGGCCGTCGATCAGATCTCGCTACGCATTCCCAGGGCGAGCTATTGTTGTCTGCTGGGGCCCAGCGGCTGCGGCAAGTCGACGACGCTGCGCATGATCGCGGGCCACGAACCGGTAAGCTCCGGCGACATCCTGATCGGCGATCGCAACGTCACCGATGCGCCGCCGTCCGCCCGGGGCACATCGATGATGTTTCAGAACTATGCCCTGTTTCCGCACATGACGGCGGTCGACAACGTGGCCTACAGCCTCAAGGTTCGCGGGGCGGGCAAGGTCGAGCGGCGGGGCCGCGCGCGCGAGTTCCTGGATCTCGTCAAGATGAGCGACTTTGCCGATCGGCTACCGGCGCAACTGTCCGGGGGTCAACAGCAGCGCGTCGCGCTGGCGCGCGCCCTCATCACCCGGCCGAAGGTTCTCCTGCTCGACGAGCCGCTTTCGGCGCTCGATCCTTTCCTGCGCGACCACATGCGCGGTGAATTGAAGCGCCTGCAGCGCGATCTCGGCATCAGCTTCGTGCATGTGACCCATAGCCAGGACGAGGCCATGGCGCTCGCCGACCTGGTGGTCGTCATGGAAGCCGGCCACATCAGGCAGGCGGGTCCGGCGCGGGACATTTTCGAAAGACCGAGGACCGCCTTCGTCGCTCGTTTCATCGGCGGACACAACATCGTCGGGACGCCGGGCGGTCGGGTCGCGGTGCGGGTCGACCGGTGCCGTCTGGGTTCAGCGGGCGATCAGCCGAGCCTCAGCGGCCGTGTCTGCAATGTCGAGTATCTCGGTCCGGCGGTGCGCGTTTCCGTGGCGGCGGGGGACGGTGTGGATGCCGCGGCGCTTATCTCCGACGAGGTCTTCTTCGCCGCGCCAGTCGACATCGGTCAAACCGTCGCCGTCGTCTGGTCCGAGAACGACGCCCGTGCGCTGTCGGACTGAACCCGGCTCAAGCGAGCGCTGCGGGCTTTCGACGCACCAGAAATCGTTTTCGGCTTCGACCTCGGCGCTGAGCCAATCGAGGAAGGTGCGCACGGCGCGCCGTTCCTCGCCGCGTTGCCGGACGACATAATAGCGCAATGGAGCCGGATAGGGCCGATCGGAAAGGATCGTCAACCGGCGATCCGCCAGCGCGGCGGCAATCAGGCGGTAGCGCCCGAGCAACAGCCCGTGCCCCTGGATCGCCGCTTCGATCGCCAGACTCGATTGGTTGAAGCGGAGGCCGCAGGTCACGTCGCGCGTGGCGGACTGCGTCGCTTCGAAGAAGCGCCGCCAGGTCGGAAACTGATCGTTGACTTTGTCGTCATGGATGAGAGGGAGTTCGCAGAGCGCGGCCTCCGAGGTCAGACCAAAATCCTCGAGCAAGGCCGGCGAGCAAACAGCATAGATCCGATCCTCCATCAGATAGTCCACCTTGCGACCCGGATGGTCGTCGGTGGAGCAGATCGCAACGTCGAATGGGCCGGCGCTGAAGTCGCTCTCACCGGTTACCGTGCAGAGGCTCAGCTCGACGTCGGGGGGGCTCGCGAAAAATCGGTTGAGCTTTGGCATCAGCCAGAGCGAGGCGACCGAGGGCGACGCCGCGACGGACAGTTTACGCTGCCGGCCTCGTCTGTTGAGCGCCTGGAGCGCCGATTCCAGTTTATTGAAGCCCTCAGAAAGTTCCTGAAGCGTGTTCGAGGCGGCCGGCGTCAGGATCAGTTTGCCGCCCTTGCGCTGGAATAAGGGCGTATGCAGGAACTCCTCAAGCGTACGGACTTGATGGCTAATGGCCGTTGGCGTCACGCAAAGTTCGGCCGCGGCGCGCGTGAAGCTCAGATGTCTGGCGGCGGCCTCGAATGCGCGCAAAGCATTCAACGGTATATACGTTCGCATGCCAGGGCTCCGATCGATGCCAACCCTCCTCGATCCACGGCGTTCCCTGTTTTCGCTCTAAGCTTGCACGAAACGCGCCATCGAACGAGGTCAAATTTTTCGCAAATCCGCGCCGAAACGTTAGGCGCCATGGTGCGGCGCGTATGTTACCGACGCCCTCGACGATGCGCGGCCGTTCGATCTTGCCGTTGAAGTGAAGATGGGTGCCGTCGCCTGAACGTTCTGCCGCGACGGCGGCCGCACCGGCACCCGATAGCCGGGTGCTTTTGGCCGAGATGCTCTTCTCGGCGCGCTTGTCGCGGTCGAGCCTCGCCTTGCGGGGCGACTGAGCCAATTGCTGCGTCCCATTGGCTGGATTGAACAGACAGGCGCTATCGTGCCAGGCGCGCTCGGTGAGGGGGACGTCGATGTCGACATCGACGAGGCCCTCGGGCGTGGCTAGCCTGCAGAAGACTCCCTAGGCTCCGATGCCGAGTGTCAATGCCGCATCGCCGCCCCTCCAGCTCAGGACAGCCAGCCTGCCTGCCGCGATCAGCGTCGGCCAAGTCGTCGCCGCGAAGGCTATCGGCCGTTCGCCGGTGCCCGGATCGAGCAAGGGAATATCGATCCAGGAGCCCTTGGCGACGAGCTGCTCCTCCCCATCATGCTCGCCCTCCAGCGGCCAGGAGACGGGAATCTCACGATAGCCCGGGCCTTGCGGGTTGGGATCGCCGCAGATCACGCGGGCGATGCGGGCGCGGTAGCGTCCGCCGCCGCGCACACCGATCGTGAAGTTGATCTCCTCGCCGGGGCGCACGCTCCAGCGGTCGACATAGCCCGTGATCGGCAGCATGAGGGCCTCTTTCGTCAGGCTCGGCGATCAGGCGCGCCGCACGTTCCAGAACAGGGGCAGGCCTCTGAGCACGCCGGTCAGATCCTTCTTGTAGGCGGTCGGTTGGTAGAAGACGCCGAGCGGCACACAGGGCACGTCGATGAGCGCCTGGCGCTGCATCTCGATGCCGATCTCTTTCTGCGTCGCGGCGTCCGGAGCGACCAGCCAGGCATCGCGCAGCTCCTCCAGCTTGGGACTCCTCGCCCAGCCGAAGGACCTTCCACTTTCTGGGATCTCGCGCCGGCATGTACAAGGCTTCGCCCGTGAAGTTGACCGTCGACCCTTCGAATTCGGAGATGGTCGTGGGATCCACCGTGCGGGTCGTCGAGCGCTTCCCGTTTTCAGGGGCCGTCGCAAAACAGCAGGAGTTCCGGCTGACACGCACGGGCGCCAGCTACGAAGTCGAGTTCAAGTGGGACTCGACCGTCAACAATCCAGAGCAAGAGATTACGGTCCAACTCGATGCGGCGACGCCCGACACGCCGTCGATCCTGTTGACGGACCCGATATCGCGCCGCCGAGATTTCCTCATTTCGTATGCGGGTCGGTCCTAGATCGATCGCGGCAGACCCTCACGCTGACGCGTGCGTCCGATCGCCCCGATCGCGCGCGAAGACCAGGGCGCAGTTGGCCGGTATGTCGAGGGTCGCGGAATACGGCTGATCCACCAAAGGACCACCATCGGAGCTGATACCGAATGGATTGCCGGCGACGTTCGCGTTGTAACCGCCTCCGACCGGCATGCTGTCGTAGGCTTCGCTGTTGAACACCTCGAACCAGCGTCCACCGACCGCAAACGGAATCCTATAGCCGTAGTGCGTCGTTTCGCTGAAGGACGCCACCACCACCACGTCCCGTCCCATACCCTCAATCCAGCGCTGAACCGCGATGACCCGATCCTGGTTGTGGACGTAGAACGGATTGCATCCCTCGGCCCGCAGCGCGGGGTGAGCTCTTCGAAGCCAACAGAGCTCCCCCATGAAGCGCAGAAAGTCCCGCATGTTGGAGTCCGTCCGCAGACCGTCCCAATAAATGAAGAGGTCGCTTCTGGCCGGATTGTTGTGCCAAGGCTTGTCCTCCATGAACTCCTGGCCCATGAACAACATCGGGATGCCGGGCGCCGTCAGCAAAAGAACGGAAGCGACGCGCGACCGGCTTCTGGCGTACCAGCTCCGCCGGTCGGTCTCGCACGCCAACGCCGCGATCCGCGGCTGGATCTGGCTAGGATCCTGCCGATCGGCGTCCACGATGTCGTGATTTTCCAGCTGCACGACGGTCTTCCACATCGCCGGAAAGCTGGGAGGAAGCCGGAGCGCGTCGCGGACAACATCTAAGTTCAGGCTGGCGGAGCTACCTTGCGCCGCACCGGCTAGTACGGAACGGACGGCGAGGCGCAGACCATCGCCCCAGGCAGCATCGAAGCCGAGACCGTTCTCCTGGACGGGGAGCGCTCTATCCCAGTTCCAATATTCGGCTATTTGAACAGCGGCCGGCTGGCGGTATCGCAGCGTCGACGTGATATCGCGGCAGAACGGCTGGCCTCCGTTCTGCGCGATGACCGTGACCTCGTCATAGCGCAAGCCGTCGAAATGGAATTCATCCAGATACATGATCGCGTTGTCGATCAGGAAGGCGCGAACTTCGTCCTGCGCATAGTCGAAGATTCGTCCTCCGGCCCATCCGCCACCCGAAACAAAATAGCTGTCTGGATCCCACCATTGGGAATTCCACGGACGCTCGAAAAATCGCATGCTCTGGTCGTCGAAAGGCCCGCCAGCGTGGTTGTAGACGACGTCACCGATCACAGCGAGGCCATAAAGGTGGCAGAGATCGACCAACGCCTTTAACTGGTCGCGCTGATCCCGCAGGTGATCGACACTCAATGGCCCCTTGCCTTTGGACCGCAGCATCGCATTGATCCGCGGCAGATAGGAGCCTAGGTCTTGGGGTGAAACGCAGTAGTCCATCTCCGGCGAGAAGAAGTCCGTATTGTTGTACCCGCGGCTTGTCTCGCCCTGCCATTCGGCGACCGGCAGGGGTTGGATCGCGTTGACCCCCAGCGTCGCGAGATATTCGATACGGTCCACGACGTCCAGAAACTTGCTGACGCGATTGGCACGGATGTCGACGCCGTCGCGCTCCGCGTAGAATACCCCGATGTGGAATTGATAGATGATCAGGTCATTGAAGCGCGGCGAAACGAAATCCTGGTCGTGCCAGGGATAGTCGCGCCGTTCGATGATCCTACAGTTGCAGTCGGGATAGTGCTCGAGCTCCAGCTCGATTGCCCGAGGATCTCGCTTGTATCCCTCGCCCGAAGGACCCTTCGTCCAGTAGCGGTACTCCCAGCCGTAACCGACGCCGGCAAAGAAGCCGGACCAGAACCCGGCGGCATCCCGCGCAAGCAGGTTGGTCGGGTCCGCCTGCCAGGCGGCAAGCGAGGAAACTGCGGGATCTACCAAGGCCACGTGGACCGCGTTAGCCGCAGGTGCCCACACGTGAAAATACGTTCCACTGTCCCTCACGGTGGCTCCCATCGGCATATCCGCAGAACGTAACGGCACGCTTCACTGCTCCATCAGCGTGATCAAATCTGTTGCACTGTGCCTACACTTGCAAGTTGAAAATTTAAACGCATGAGCGATAGTCGTGCCGATCACCGTCGGGGGGAGGGGACGATGCTGAACGCGAGCTGGCGCCTGGTGCACAACCTGGTTCTTCTCGGCACGACGCTCGCCGTCTTCTCCAAGGGCCACACCCAGACCGAAGTCCTGACGCGCTCCTACGACAACAGTAGGACCGGAGCGAACCTCACCGAGAAGGTCCTAAGTCCGCAGAATGTCCGCAAGCTGGGCCTCAAACGACGTTTCAAGATCGAGTTGAGCCAGGACGACCATCCCAGTATTCGGCCGGGAGGGGCACATCCGGAGCCGCAGCGGCGGGAGCCGGCCTACGGGCGGCTTCAGCAGCCAGCTTTTCCATCTGCTTTGGGGTCGGCATGCGCCAGCTCGCAACCATTAGTTGAATCAGGCGTTTTCCTGTAAACTCGAAGACGAGCGGGCCAAAATCGCAGCATGGGTCGACTAAAACGCCGAGCGCCTGCATTCGTCGGCTTGCAGCAGGCCAAGCGTGAGGTGCGGTCGCCACGACCGATGGTAGAAGCGAGAGGGGAGAGGGACGGGGACGGGTTTGGGGCCCGTCGGGCTAACAGAGAGCGCGGGCGGCCCAACGCGCTTTCGCTCTCTCTTTTCGGCTCTCGACGATGCAGGCAGCAATCGACCTTGGCGCATTCATTGCCCGGCGTCCGGCTGATTGCTCGCCCTTCAGCCTCGACCCAAATGGCCGGACGGTCGCGATCTGTTCACCCAGAGCCTGAACCAGCTCGAGCGCGCCTATGGGCCGAACCACGCAATCCTCGAAAATTGCCATATCCGTGTCGCCTTCTCGACCAATGACGAGCGCACCGCCAAACGCGTATCTGACGCACTCGGGACCGCAACCGAGACGCGCGCGATGAAGAACTATGCCGGGCACCGCTTGAGCCCCTGGCTTGGACACCTGATGGTCAGTCGTCAGGAAACATCGCGTCCGCTGCTCACGTCAGGGGAAGTCATGCAGCAAGGGATTGAACCCTGTGTGTACCAATAACCCTATCCGAGTTGATGAAATGACGGAATCGCCTAAGCTGGCGTAATGATCGAGCTGCTCTGTTTCGTCCTGGCCGTCCTGGCCTCGCCATTCAAGTCGAAGTTGCGGCTTGAAGCCGAGAACGCGGTGCTTCGACATCAGTTGATTGTCCTGAGGCGTAGGGTGCATGGTCGCGTCCGGCTGACCAACAATGATCGATTGTTCTTTCTCCGGCTGTATCGCTGGTTTCCATCAATCCTGAAGGTGCTCACGATCGTTCGGCCCGAGTCGCTCTTGCGTTGGCACAGGGCCGGCTTTCGCTGCTACTGGCGTTGGAAATCGCGTCGACGGGGAGGTCGGCCACAAATCGAGACGGAGCTGCGCGCGCTGATTCGGCGGATGAGCATCGAGAACTCGCTTTGGGGCGCGCCACGCATTCACGGCGAACTACTCAAGCTCGGGTTTGAGGTCGCGCAGTCGAGTGTCGCCAAATACATGATCAAGCGACGCGGGCCGCCAAGCCAGGGATGGCACACCTTTCTGCGTAACCATGCTCAAGATATCGCCGCTATGGACCTGTTCGTTGTCCCGACCATTGGCTTCGACCTGCTCTACGCCTACATCATAGTGCGACTGGATCGCAGAGAACTAGTCTGGATCAGTGTCACGACGCATCCGACCGCAGAATGGGTTGCGCGGCAGATCACAGAAGCATTCCCGTGGAATGAAGCTCCGCGCTACATGATCCGCGACCGGGATCGCATCTATGGTGCGGTCGTCACACGCCGATTACGCGCCATGGGCATCAGGGACAAGCCGATTGCGCCCGCCTCGCCCTGGCAGAATGTTTTCGCCGAGCGGCTGATCGGATCGACCCGACGTGAGTGTGTGGACCACATCATCGTCTTGGGCGAGGCGCATCTACGTCGCATTCTGAAATCTTACGCCGATTACTACAATGGAGCCAGAACGCATCGGTCTTTGAACAAGGATGCGCCAGTCTCTCGCGCGGTACAGCGCGCCGGCGTCATTCGGTCACGCGCCATCCTCGGTGGACTTCATCACCACTATTGCCGGACTTAACGTTTTCGGTACACACAAGGACAAGATTGCTCAGGAGATCGCGCGTCACCAGGCGGCCGACCGTTCGTATCTCGAAGAGGGTGCGAAACTAATTGAGCTCGCGCATGGCGCGCAAAGGCTCTTTGCGAAACAGGAAGCCCAGGAACAGCGACGGCTCCTGAATTTCGTACTATCGAACTCGATTTGGAAAGAAGGCGAGCTTACCGCGACCTTCCGGCAACCCTTTAATCTAATTGAAGAAGCTACCGCAGCGGCATCGGGGGAAGAGGGCGGCGGAGGCCGAAATTCGCCGGGGCATCCGGCTTGGCTGGGGAACCTGGATTCGAACCAAGACAAACAGAGTCAGAGTCTGTTGTGCTACCGTTACACCATTCCCCAATGAAGAGCTTGATTTTTCTGAGTTTTTTTCAGAAGTCTTGCAAACTTCCAAAACAGTCTTGCAAATCGGCCCCTCGGACGACGCCCATATAGCTGGGTCGGCGTTCGCGGTCTAGTCCTCTTTGGTGACCAGGCGCAGCCGCTTCTTGCCGTCGGCAGCGACCTTCATCTGGTCGCGGAATCGCATGTATTGCTCGACGTTCTGGCGGGTCATGCCGATGTCGTTGGCGATCTGGTCGACCCCATAGCCCTTGCTCGGCGCGCTCCAAGATGCCAGTGCCTCGCAGGCCGTGGATGGTCGGATGATCGGCGTCCTCGGGGTCGATGTCCCAGAAGTATTTTTTGACCTGACCGGCGACCCACTCCTTCCAACGCTTGCAGAGCTGCTTGCCTTCGGGCGTATCGGCGAGCCATCGCCCATAGCGCGCGCGCAAGCCGTCGGGGTGTATTGCGCTCCCTTCGGTGAATAGAGGTACAGATCCTCGCGGAAGCGTTGGATGGGCTGCTTCCAGCGCGAGTTGGTGAAGGTGACCGGCGTCTCTGCCCAGCGATCGAGCTCGAGCGCGTCGGCCGTGGTGAGCGGGATCATGAAGGCTCGGCGCCGCTTCTTGGTCTTCTTCGGCCGGCTCAAGAGGCCGTGACCGTTGCGATGCTCCGGGCCCATCTCGACCATGTCGCTGCCGCGCTGGCAGGTCATGATACCAAGCCGCATCATGCGGAGGAGATCTGGCCACGCACGCTGGCGGACATGCTCGATGGCCCACGCAGGCCACGGAACGTGACCGCGATCCGGGACCTCGAAATCCCTGACCTTCTCGAACGGATTAAGCTTGGCCAGGTTGAGCGGGATTGCCCAATCCCAGATGGTGCCGCCAACCGAGAGCATCTGGTTGGCCATCACTGGTGTTTCCTTCGTCGAATCGCGCAGCATCTGGACGACGATAGGCTCAAGGCCGCGAACGGCGAGCGTGCCCCAACCGTCACAATCCTCGAAGCGGCGCATATGCACTTCGTAATTCGATTTCGTGCCTTCCGAGAGGCGCTTGAACTCGTCGCTGTCGCGGTAGCGCGCGATAAGATCGCCGATCGAACCTGCAGGATACGCCGTCGGTGTCGACGTCTGGCGGCGCTCAACCTCAGCCCAGAACAGCCGCGGCTGCTTCTCCGGGTTGGGCAGCTTGATTCGCTCGGCCTGCCGCTTGGTGCCGCGGCCGGGGTTCCAGTAATAATAGGTATAGGTCTTTCCGTTCGGTTTCGTTTTGACGGACTTCTCGACGCCCTCAGGCAGCTTCACGCCGTCTTCCCTTCTTCTTGGCAAGGTTTGCTGCTCCCCTGAGATACGCGTCGCCATCGGCGGCCGAAGCCGCCTTTTGGCCGGAGAGCTTACGGTCTACGTCTTCCCAGCGCCAGCGGGGTGTGCTGGAGGGGAACGTGTCACGGGGCGGGGGCAGGCGGCCTTCCTTCACTCATTGGTCCCATGTATCTGGCGAGATCAGCAATTCGGCCGCGCCGGTCTCCCGGTCGACATAGGCGGGGGTTCGATCGCCGCGGTCTTACGCACCGTCATCGCGGCACCACCGTGCCCTTCATCTCGCGCTTCCAGCCGCTTACTCCATACCATGCGGCTGTCTCAACGACTGTCTCGCAACCGACCCCGCCGAGGGTGGTGATCCAGCAGTTCCTGTTCAAGCGCCGCGACCATGATGGCTTCGCACAATCACAATCGCCGCGGCATCCGGCTCGAGAGCTGCTTGGGAAACAGCTGATTGTCACTCTGGGCCGGCCCTGCTGGAGTGAAATCATTCGTATGGAAGACCAAAAAAGATGAAGGTAAGAGAGTAAGGAGGTGTCCGTCGCGCATTCGGCAGGGCTGGAGTGCAAATCGGACAGGTGATCTCAGACTGATAAGGGCTGTCGAGGCAGCTCCACAACGTCGAACGAGCCGGTTGCCGTTCGCCCGTTTCTGTTTACGGGTCCAAGCCTTTGTGCGAACGTTCAGGACATCTCCGTCCGCCTTCCCGAAAATGGGCGCTTGTGATGCGGTAATCCAAAGCGAACTTCAACAAGCGCTGCCTTCTTAGCTGGCCCGGCAGGACTCGAGCCTGCAACCAGACCGTTATGAGCGGCGGGATATCGATCGGCTTCGTTGATTTTCCTGCGCTCTTGTTTGATTTCGTTCGCGTTCGTTGCGTTTCGATCAGCTTGTTTCTGGTGCGAAACTGGTGCGGTCCGCGGCCAACCGTCGAGATTTCAGCCGGCCTTGGGTTTGGCCGAAGGGCGCTTCCGCGGTCGGACGAGATGCGGAAATCATTTGCTCATGCTGGGACTTTCCGCCCCTGACCCGCAAGAGACATTGGCCAGAGTTCTGGTCGAGTGGCCGTAAACTTTGCCCAAATCGATCGGATTGCGGTAGCCTGAGTTCGATCGCGCCGGTCCGTGTCATGCAACGGCGTTTCTACACGACCAAGGTCACGAGCTGCCCTCCCAAACCATCGGCGCCGCGCCCGGTATACCCTAGATTGCTGCCGACTTTCCGCAGCACCACATTTCGGTAGTCTTGGACCAAAAGCGGAAAGTAGAAGCGGCCTAGTGGCTCTGCACAGTGATTCTGACGGGTTGGGTCCGGCGGTCAGGCTAGCTCGGGCAGGAGTTTCGGATCAACGAGGACCTCGATGCTGCGAGGCG
>Ga0210408_10005304_pt1 | contig 11348 bp, 11 predicted proteins | sample IncBWH4MmetaG_FD_155471 | JGI IMG/M metagenome (GOLD analysis project Ga0210408, IMG submission 155471) | Forest soil microbial communities from Barre Woods Harvard Forest LTER site, Petersham, Massachusetts, United States - Inc-BW-H-4-M | ecosystem: Environmental > Terrestrial > Soil >... | reverse complement strand
AGCACGCTGCTCTATGACGAGTTGTCCGCCGCCGAAAATCTTCATCTCTTCGCCCATCTCTATGGCCTCGACGACGTGTCCGCCCGCGTCCAATCGGCGCTCACTTCCTGCGGCCTGGCCTCCCGCGCCGGCAGCCTGGTGCGCACCTATTCGCGCGGCATGCGCCAGCGCCTGGCCATTGCCCGCGCGCTGCTCCACGGGCCGCGGCTGCTGCTTCTCGATGAGCCCGCCGCAGGCCTGGACCGCCAGGGCCTGGCGTGGTTCGGCGCAACACTTGCGCGCCTGCGCGACGACGGCTGCACCGTGCTGATGAGTACGCACGCCCGCAATGAATCGCTCGACTTGGCCACCCGCGCCGTCTCCATCACCTCCGGCCGCGTTGAGCACGACTCCGGCGCCACCGGCGATCCGCGGCCTCTTCTGGACGCGTTGCGAGCCGAGGCCTGACGTGACTACCGCGCGCGCCGCATCCATCCTGCTGGCCAAGGAACTGCGCCTGGAATTCCGCACGCGCGAACTTCTGAACTCGACCATCATTTTCGCGCTCGTGGTCATCGTGCTGTTCAGCTTCGCCTTCAACCCCACCGCCGAAGATTCCCGCCGGTACGGCCCGGGCCTGCTGTGGATCGCTTTTCTCTTCGCTGGCTCGCTGATGCTCAACCCCTCGTTTGCGCGCGAGCAGGCCAACGAGACGCTCGACGCGCTGCGCATGGCGCCGATTTCGTCGTTTGCCATCCTTCTTGGAAAAATGCTGGCCAACTTCGTTTTCCTTTCCCTTGCCGAGTTGATTCTGGTTCCCGCCTTCAGCGTTTTTTACAACGTGTCCTTTTCCGGCATCACCGGGCGCCTCATTCTTGTGCTGGTCCTGGGGACGTCGGGCCTGGTCATCACCGGCACGGTTTTTTCCGCCGTCTCCGCCCATGCGCGCATGCGCGAGCTGCTGCTGCCGCTGCTGCTGCTGCCCATTCTCGCGCCACTGCTGATCGCCGCCGTCGAAGCGACCGCGTCGCTGCTGACCGAGCAGCCGGCGCTCGACCGCACCTGGGTCGCGTTTCTTGCCGGGTTTGATATCGTGTTCCTGACGGCTGCCTGGCTTCTGTGCGATTATTTGGTGGAGGAATGAGGGACTGCGATCCATGAAGGGCCGCCACACTTTCGTTCTGGCCGTCACCACGCTGGTGATTTTCTCCGGCTACGCCGCTCTGTTTATCGCGCCGGACGAAAAGACCATGCACGAAATCCAGCGCATCTTTTATTACCACGTGCCCAGCGCTATCTCCGCTTTCATCGCCTTCTTCATCGTTTTTCTTGGTAGCGTCGCTTTTCTGGTCACGCGCGACGACAAATGGGACATTCTCGCCGCTTCCGCCGCGGAAGTGGGCGTGGCTTGCTCCTCGATCGTGCTGATCACCGGCCCCATCTGGGCTCGGCCGGTGTGGGGCATCTGGTGGACCTGGGACGCACGCCTCACATCCACATTCGTGCTCTGGCTGCTGTATATCTCCTATCTGATTCTGCGCGGGCTGCTGGAAGATCCGCAGCGGCGTGCCACGCTTTCCGCCATCTTCGGAATTTTCGCCTTTCTCGATGTCCCGCTGGTGTACCTCTCGAACCGCCTGTGGCGCACGCAGCACCCGCAGCCGGTCTTGCTGGGCGGGCAGAATTCCGGCCTGGCTCCGGGCATGGGCCAGGTGCTGCTGATTTGCTTCATTTCCATCGCTTGCGTCATGATTGTCGTGCTCATGGATCGCTACCAGCTCGGCCGGCTGGCGCGCGAATGTGAGCAGCTCCGTTATGAAGTTGAATCCCGGACCATGGATCCGCAATCTGCTTCCAGGGGAGCTCGATGAAGAACTTTGAAAGCCTGTTCGCCGCCTGGATGGTGGTGTGGGCGGTTTTCTTTGCCTACGAAGTCTCTGTGGCGCGACGCATCGCCAGGCTTCGTGATGAGATTGAACGCTTGAGGCAACAGCTCCGCGAAGGTTAAAATCAAATCTCGATGGCGCGGGCGCTGCGCTGGCCGTTTCCGCCGCCGCACGCCAGGATGATTAGATTTTGAATTGAGGTTCATATGTCGGGCCAAAAAAGGATTGCCATCGCCCTCTTCCAACTCGGCGGCCCCGATTCGCTCGCCGCGGTCGAGCCCTTTCTCTACAATCTTTTCTGCGATCCGGACATCATCAACTTTCCCGGCGCCTTCCTGGCCCGCAAAGCCCTGGCCAAGCTGATTTCCACGCGCCGCTCGAAAATCGTCGCCAACCACTACGCCGAAATCGGCGGAGGCTCGCCGATCCGCCGCCTGACAGAGCAGCAGGCCCGCGCACTGGAAGCCGCGCTGCGCCCGCAAATCAATGCGCGCGCCATTGTGGCCATGCGCTACTGGCACCCCGACACGCGCGAAGCGATTACCGCACTCGAGAGCGCTCCCTTCGACGATCTCGTGCTCCTCCCTCTCTACCCGCACTATTCCTTTGCCACCACGGGCAGCAGCCTGAAGGAATGGAACCGTCTCTACGCCGCCAAATGTCCGGTCCATCTGATTGATCATTTCTACGATCATCCGGATTACATTGCCGGCATCGTGGATCGCATCAACAGCGTCCTGCTGCAGTTGCCGCGCCCCCAGGAAGTTCATCTGGTGTTCAGCGCCCATGCTCTGCCCATGACTCTCGTCGAGAAGGGCGACCCCTATCCGCAGCACATCGAGCAGACCGTGCAGCTGGTCCGCCAGCTCGGGTCGTGGCCCAATCAGCACGTGCTGTGCTTCCAGAGCAAGGTGGGCCCGCAGAAATGGCTGCAGCCCTCGCTGACCGGCACCATCGAGGTGCTGGCGCATGCCGGCATCAAGCGCGTCCTGGTGATCCCCATGTCGTTCCTCACTGAGCACATTGAAACCCTGCACGAAATCAATATCGAAGCCCGCGAGGAAGCCCAGACTCTGGGCATCACCGATTTCCACATGATGCCGGCGCTGAACGATTCTCCGTTCCTGATTCGCGCCCTGGCCGACCTGGTGCTGCGCTCGGTCGGCGTGCGCTCCGGCGTGGCCTCCTTCGCCTGACCGTTGCTCGACCTCCAGCAGACATCGAAAAACCACGAAAGTGTGACGATTAGAAATTGCTAACTGTCCTTCCTTTGAGTGAGTTACGGCGAATTCTAATTCCAGGATGTGACGATTAGAATTCTGGATGCTGGAGGCTTGAGGCTGGACGCTGGAACCCCCAAGGCCCGAGCGCGACATGTTCGATGTGTTGCGATTAGAAAACGAGATTATATACTTCACGCAAGTTAAGTGCTATGCTCCACAGGTCAATGAGCGGTGGCAGCAGTCACGACAGGAGACAATTCAAACGAATGTTGTCCCGTCTTGGGGAGATCCCACTGCCTCCCGTTGCCGACCCAATGAAAGAAGCCTCCAAGAAATCGGTTCCTCGCGCCATCATAGAACTAGTTGTCGGCATTGCATTTGGCATGGCAGCGGTCTTTGAAATGTATCCCCTAGAGATAAATGGGATTCTTTGTGCTTTGGGTCTGATTGGGATTTCCCTGGGGGTACGAGAATTTACCAAGGAATCGAAGCCTGTGATCATTAAAGCATCATGGAGGGTAGGTGCATTTCTTTTGTATGGGATGTTGATATTTTTCCCCTTAAGGCGACAGTACCTCCGTGAAATAAATTTGCATTTAGAGTTCAAGGATTCGCCTTATTTTTGCTGGTGGAGAAGGCAGCTAATCACGCATGATGTTGCAAAATGCAGAGACTTTCTGGGCGAATTGGGAATTGAAACCCCCGGTAGGTTGCCACCTTTCAGCATTCAAAGTGGGGCGGGCGGCGGTGGGATTGCAACACCACCAAAGCTTCCTATTGATCGCTCCACGCTCACCATTGGCGAATCGGACATCCGCGAGAGGGCGGTTGCAACAAGCACATATATTAACTATGTTGTGGAACTTCTCGTGTCTAAAAGTCTCTCCGATTCAGATAGCGTTCAAGATATAGCGAATTTGGGGATGGTCAGAGAAGGCTTCGCGAGCTATTTCAATTCTAGCTTTTGGAGTACAGCTTCTTTAATTAATGGGTTCCCACCGTCAAATTTCTTATGGGAGATACGCAAAGCAACGGATAGCCAATTCTCCGACAAAATCGCAGCAGCAACGCTTAAGACGATGGTAGATGACCCTGCTGTACGCGACCGCGACTTAAACATTTACATACTTCGTGCATTTATGATTGGCGATTCGGTAGTTGATAACGAATGCGGCAGATGGCCTCAACTGAAGAAGGTTCTTACGAGTAATGGAATTTCCCAAGATCAGATTAGGAAGCAAGATTTCAAGCAATCTGGCGTGTCAACTGCTTGTATTCAAGCGTGGAAGATGTAATTAGCTTTAGAATCGTATCGCGGAAAAGATACGGATTCTTGCGGTTATTGAATCGAAAGCACATTTCTTCGAGGTAGGCTTGAAGATGCTTGGAACTGAGCTTGTGCCAGCTACCGCGCAGCCCGCGCTTGAACAGGGAGAACGCGGATTCAATGCTGTTGGTGTGCGCTTCGCCGCGCACGTATTCCTTGATGCCGTGCTGGACCATTTGGTGCTTTTTGGTGAGACCCATTCTCTTAGCCACCCCGCGATAGGCTCCCAGCTCATCGGTGAAGAACACGTCAACGTCTTCCCCGACGTTCTCGCGGAGAAACTTCTCAAGGACTCGTCCAGTGACTTCTTTGGCGTGGAACAGGCGGAGTTCGCCGTTGCGCTGGCGGATGCCAATGACGGGACGCTTTTTGGTTCCGCGCCCGCGATGCTGAATACCGAATCCCTTGCCGCCGACATAGGTTTCATCCATCTCAATCTGGCCGCTGAGTTTGGGCTTGTTGACTTCCGTCATCGCGGCGCGAATTCTGTGGCACAGGTACCACGCGGTCTTGTAAGTCTTGATTCCGAGCGACCGCTGAATCTGGCAAGCGGACATGCCTTTCTTCGCTTCGCAGATCAAAACCGTAGCGAGAAACCACGTCACAAGCGGAAGGTGCGTATCGTGGAAGATGGTGTCCACGGTCACGCTGAATTGATACTCACATGCTGAACACAAGAACTGGTCGCGCTTTACAATCCGATAGACCTTTTCGGCCTTGCATCGTGGGCAGGTCACACCCTTGGGCCAGCGCAATGATTCAAGGTAGGCGCGGCACTTTGATTCATCGCCGAATTTGTCCATCATTCCAACGAGGTTCACATTCATGTCTGCCATAAGTCACCCCAAAAAGAAGAAGAAACACCCGAAGGACATGACCACCGATGAGGCGATGCGGCACCTGTTCACCCACAAGGGCCATCGGCTCATTAAGAAGCATGTTCGGGAAGTGGAGCGTTCAAGCACAAAGAAAGGGTAACAGAATGGCGAGGTGGTGTCAAGTATATAATCTCGTTAGAAAAAGTTAAGTTCCTTCCCTTCATGGGGATGGCGCGAATTCTAATTTCGGGATGTTGCGAATAGAAATTTGTAAAGGCTACGGGCCTGACGGGAAGCCATTCTGGGATCGCCCTGCCGTTGACGGATTTGATCTCGAGTGCCATCCGAAATTTCTCCACTTGTAGCGTGGCACGAGGAAACGACGGCGGCAATAGTACTCGGCGGGAAATTCGCGACAGCTGCGGTGATAAAAGGCCGTGGTTGAGTACGTCCGAGGTATCACCACAGGAACCAGCAACGTCAAAGGCCTCCCGCCCTTCGCAAGAGGCAGGCGAAGGGCAGGGCACCCGCAAATTCAAATGCAAACCCAACAACAAATTCAAGGTCAAAGCCACGAACAGGACAAATCAACCACAAGATGAGTTGCCCAAGTGGTATCATTGGCGGCGCAGCGAGTTCAATTGTCGGTAGTACGGGCGCGAAAGGCCGGGCCACGGCCCCACGGGTGGAACAAAATGAAGAGCGTGCTAACGGCGATCACATTAATTGCTGTGACTGCCTCAGTCCTCTATTCCATTCAGGGGGGCTTTGGAGCAGGCCATGGTGACTTCGACAAAGCGCTATTGATACTAGGGCTTCCCTGGACATTTGTTCCCTGGCCGGCCTTCATTATCAAGCATGATGTCGTTTGGCTCGTTGGGCTGCCCTTCATCATGAATATTGCTGTGGCATTGGTGGTAGTTGCAGTTGTGAGAATGGCTGGGCGGGCTTCGAAGCCGTCGTTCTAACCTGGCGGGTGGCTGGGCTATACTTCTCGACATGAGAACGAATACAACAGACCAACTAAGAGACGGCGCTCGATGCAAGGTCATCGGCGGCACACATGCAGGAAAGACCGGCACGGTCCACGATATCAAAACCGGAAAAACCGGCCATGTTTCCATTACTGTAAGACAGACTGATGGGGTGAGATTCAAGACCCTCGCCAAAAACGTTGTCATAGTTACGGGCACCGCCTGAGCGGTAAACCTATTGAACTTCCTGTTATGCCATCGTCAAAGGGCGAGTGGCCAGGCTGTCCAGCCAAAAGCACGACAAAAAACCACAAGATGAATTGGCCAGATGGCGATATCGGCGGCACAAAGAAATTAATCGTGGGAAGTACGGCCCCGAGAGGCCGGGCCACCCGCCGACTGTGCCAGGGACCCGAAAAAGTGTGGCTACCGATTCTGAGCCAAGGAAAAGTCTGATGTGGTTATATTCAATGGAGCGCTGAGATGCTGACCTCTATCCTGAAGTCCTCGAGTGCGGTGGCGTTTTTGACATGCGTGTTATTTTATGCACCACAGCCCAGGCGGCAAAATCCGATGAGGACCGTTCTGCTTGAAGTCGTCCGCAACTCTTGGGACGTCCAACGCGACGAGTCGCTGGTCTATCTCCGGGTATATTCGGATGGCTTCGCGGAAGCTCACCCGATGAGGAAGGTGGACTTTCGGAATGTTGAGTTCAAGCAGAAACACCTTTCACTTGATGAGCTTGCCGCATTAAATAATTTGCTGAGCGAACCAGCTACCCGACAGCTTCTGCCAGAGTACTCAAGATACTGGGGGAACAAGGATTTTGGTTACAAGTATGAGGTCACGATTGATGGCTCATCTCAGAGGCATCTTGAACTCGTGAATTTTCAGCCGTTCCTTGCCAGGAAGGAGGGCAAGCCATATCCAAAGCAGCTCGAAAAGCTTGGGTGTTCGATCTGGAAGCTAAGGGCCGAAGTCACAGGCGAGTCGCTTGAGAAAGACTGGGTCAAGGGATGCACCGAGCTTGGCTATTAAAATGATCAGAAAATTCCACCCATTCAGGCGGGTTGTCCCTACGAAGAACTCGATTCACGAGAATCCAGTTGAACTTGAACTGCTGGGCTAATTGGATGATGTTGTCGGTTCCTTTTCCCGAGTAGACTTGTTTGCGATGACATGACCAAGGCTCGGAAGAGTGGATCTCCCTCATGCGCCGAGAAACTTGCGTTTCTATATTATTCACTTCCACTTGACACTCGCGCGCCCTCGTCATATAAACCTTTGTTCGCTTTTGGAATTTATTGTGCGTTGAAAATTCTTACTTGAAGTCGATAGGAACATAGCTCTCAACCCGGTCTATGCCCGAAACTCCTGAAGGGAAGGTTGCAAATTCGCCCTCTGCGGCAGCCGCGACGCAGGGGGGCGGAGCATCCACTGCGGCGGACGCCAAGACGGCGGGCAAGGAAATCAACACCAGCCGCCGCCGCATCGTTTGGGCTTTCATCTGGGGCTATCTGGGCGTCAATTTCCTGATGTTCCTGCGGTTTTTCTTCCCGCGCGCGCTGTATGAGCCCAACACTGTCTTCAATGTCGGCTTTCCGGCCGATTTCAATCTGGGCATTGACCAGCGCTACCTGATGACCAACCGCGCCTGGGTGGTTCGCGAGCCGGACCGCATTTTCGTCATCTACGCCAAGTGCACGCACCTGGGCTGCACTCCGGAATGGAAGTCCGCGGAGAACAAATTCAAATGCCCGTGTCACGGAAGCGGCTACGACAGCGAGGGAGTGAATTTCGAAGGGCCGGCGCCGCGGCCCATGGATCGCGCGTTCATTCAGCTCGATCCCACCGGCAAGATCGTGGTGGATACCAGCCGGTTGTACGTCAACGACCCGCGCGCCGGAGTGAACCATTTCAACGATCCGGGCGCGTACCTGAACGTGTAACAGAGTTTCTCTGAATTTCTGGGAGCTGTGCTGATGCCGGAAGAAAACGGCAACAAGACAAAACCGGGCGTCCTCGACAAAGCCAAGGAAAGCGCTGCGGCGCTTCGCAAGACGCTCGAGGAAAAGGCCAAGCAGCAGGCGGAGGAGCTGAAGCAGCCGGAAAAGACGCAGCTCTATCGCTCGATGTTCCGCGTGAAGCACGACGAGGAGCCGCGCAACCGCGCGCTCAGCGTGCTCTCCAACGTTTTCTTCCATCTGCATCCGGCCAAGGTCAATCGCGACGCCACGAAATACAATTTCACCTGGGGCATGGGCGGCATCACGTTTTATCTCTTCATCGTGCTCACGTTTACCGGCGTCCTGCTGATGTTTTATTACCACCCCACCAAGATTCAGGCGTTCCGCGACATCCTGTACCTTGAAAACGACGTGCCCTTCGGCAAGCTGCTGCGCAACATGCACCGCTGGGCGGCGCACCTGATGATCATTGCCGTGTGGCTGCATATGTTCCGGGTGTTCATGACCGGGTCGTACAAGCGCCCGCGGGAATTCAATTGGTGCGTTGGTGTGCTGCTGCTGGTGCTCACGCTGCTGCTGAGTTTCACCGGATACCTTTTGCCCGATGATCAACTGGGCTTCTGGGCCGTCACCGTGGGCACCAACATGGCGCGCGCCACTCCGCTGCTCGGGCATGAAGGGCCGCTCGGCCCGCAACTGGGAATGACGCCGTATAACGACGTGCGCTTTGCGCTGCTCGGCGGCTCGATCGTGGACGCCAACGCGCTGCTGCGCGCCTATATTTGGCATTGCATTGCCATCCCGCTGATTGCCGCCATTTTCATGGGCGTGCATTTCTGGCGCGTGCGCAAAGATGGCGGCATCTCCGGCCCGTCGCCGGTAATGCTGGAGTCGGAAATCAAGGAAGAGCGCAGCCCGCGGCCGGTAGTCCTGCGCCCGTCGGGAATGGGCTAGAGATTTGGTAGCACAGGCTTCAGCCTGTGAGCCGTTGCATTTGACTTTGCCTTTTCGAGCTTCAGGAGACAGCTGAATGGATTGGCACCAGCTCTGGGAAATCGCCTCGGCGCCCGACAATGTGCCCATCGTCGCGCTGCTTTTCCTTGCGCCTTTCTACGTCTGGTACGCCCTGAAGCAGGGCATTGCGAACGACCGCCTGATCGCCGTCCTCGAGGGCGACGCGGCCGCAGCCAAAACGAAATACCGCAAGACCCAGCCGTGGGATCCCAAGTGGGATCGCGAAGTGCACACCTGGCCGTACCTGATGCGCATGGAATTTCTGGTGGCGCTGATCGTCACCATTCTGCTGATGGTGTGGTCGCTGACGCTGAATGCGCCACTCGAAGAGCCGTCGAATCCGAACGTGACTATGAATCCGGCCAAGGCGCCGTGGTACTTCCTGGGCCTGCAGGAAATGCTCGTCTATTTTGATCCGTGGATCGCCGGCGTGGTGATGCCCACGCTCATCATCATCGGGCTGATGGCCATCCCGTACATGGACGCCAACCCGCTGGGCAACGGCTATTACACCTACAAGCAGCGGCGCTTTTCCATCTGGACATTCTTAATCGGGTTTATTGGTCTGTGGGTGGTGATGATTGTGATCGGCACGTTCATCCGCGGGCCGGGATGGATGTGGTTCTGGCCGGGCATGACCTGGGACGCTGAACGCGTGGAGTACACCGTCAACCGCAACCTTGATCAGGTTTTCGGGATCGACGGGGCGTGGCTGGCCCCCATGCTTCACATGCCCAAGGATCAAGCGGCCATTTGGGCGCGCTTGATATTCGGATTTTTCCCCATTGCGCTTTTCTTTGTGGGCGCAGCATTCTTCGTGCACTGGATCTGCACGCGCACGGAATTCAGCCGCAAGATTTACAAGCGCATGAGCCTGGTGCAGCTGGTCACCATGTACACGTTTCTGATTTTGATGATCTCTCTGCCCGTCAAAATACTGCTTCGGCTGGTCTTTACCATCAAATACATCTGGGTGACGCCGTGGTTCAGCATTTGAGCAAAATCCCATCGCCGAGCTATGCTGCGCGCCACTGTAGTGTGCGCCCTCGGCAAGTTTTTCTGACCTTTGAGGAGGTTCCGGGTGCCTGACGTTCCTCCAGCCACTCCGTCATCCGCTCCGCCGGACGATCCGATCACCAGCCGGTCATTTACCTTTCCGCTGCTGATCGTTTCCGTGCTCCTCATGTTGACCGTGGCTTGGTCCTTCTATGACGAGGTGTATGGATTGCGTCCGTGGCGCTCCTATCAGCACCGCTTCTCGGGCGCTTACTCCAGCTATCTCGATAAGGCCGTGAAGCAGCAGAAAAAAGACGAAGACGCCGTCTATTCATCCGCCGAATACAAATCCCTGGCTGCCAAAGCCGAAGCACTCGAGAAAGCTGCCAAGGCTCAGGACGATGAAATCGCCAAGCAGATCGCTCTGCTCGACGACCAGCGCGCCGCCATGGGCGACGCATTCAAAGACGCCCGCGGAAAAATCGGCCACCTGGTTTACGAATACGAAATTATCCCCGACTCAGACAAAGACCTGAAGGCCAAGCGCAAAAAGGAACTCTCCGAAGGCGAGAAGTCCACCTGGAAAGTGGATTGGCCGGTCGGCGACAGCAAAATCGAAAAGAACAAAGTCTTCAGCGCCACTGAGCTGAGCGACAAATTCACCAGCATCATGGCCGAGCGCGCCGCTCTGGTCGCCAAGCGCGGCGAAATTGACAAGCCCGCCAAGGAAGCCCGCGAAGCGCTCGGGCAATTCAGTGCGGACCACCTCCCGGGTCTCAGCTCCAATGCGCTCGAAGGCCTGCAGCGCAGCATGCGCGGCTTCGACGAGCGAATTATCCAGATCAACGTGAATCCTACCGGCTCCACGCTGAATAATCTCGGCGGCGCGGGACTGGTCGACCGCTGCCAGTCGTGCCACGTGGGCACGGATCCGATATACGTCCCGGCGCAGTTGACCGTCACCAAAGCCGATCTGGGCATGGCCAAAAGCAAAGACGCCCCGTTCACCAGCCATCCGGATCAGGAGCTGCTCAAGTGGCACTCGCTGGAAAAATTTGGCTGCTCGCCCTGCCACGGCGGCAATGGGCGCGCTCTGGACTCCGTCGAACGAGGTCATGGTCGCTACGAGCACTGGCTCTGGCCGCTCTACTATCCCGAAAATTA